>FMJZ01005764.1_pt1 | contig 13489 bp, 11 predicted proteins | sample 1987881 | NCBI WGS metagenome assembly FMJZ01 (sample SAMEA4378227, study PRJEB15110) | soil metagenome | biome: soil; feature: Field; material: Soil | place: India | collected 2015-03-11 | depth 0 m | reverse complement strand
GAATTGACAAATTTATGGTAGCGTCGCCCCTTGTGGGCGAAGGTCGTTTGAGATTACTAAAATCGTTGTAGCGTTGCCACTTTTAGGCGACGACCATTTTTAACAGCCGTCAGAGACAAGCCCTAATGCAACCGATTTGCCGACCTGCCGAATTGCCGAAATTTCGGTTCGGCAGGAGCCTTACCCTCCTACCTTCGGCTGCTCAGGAGAGCAGCCCTCCGAAAACCACTATTCAACACAGTGGTCAAGTGCCTGAAAGGAATTTGCTCAACCTGTGTGATGAATTAAGAAAGGACACCCAGTTTTAAATCCTTGCGCTTTTTGGGCGATGCATAAAAATCTTGCCGTTGGGTGACGGAGATGGTAATCACGAAGGAGTGGAGGAACGCTGCCGAGGTAATTGCGAAAGCACAAAGACGACCTTTAGTTGTCATGGTTGTTGGCGCTGTTGACACAGGCAAAACGAGTTTTTGCACTTTCCTCGCACGAACACTTTTTGAGGCTGGTTTTAAAGTTGCTGTTGTAGATGCGGATTTAGGTCAATCGGATATTGGGCTGCCGACAACTATCGGGATTGGTTTCGTGACCAATCCCATTGAAAAGATGAGGGATATAAACTGCCAAGCATCTTACTTCGTCGGAAGCATCTCGCCTGTTGGCTTCTTGCTACCAACAGTAACGGGTACGAAATTGATGACCGAACGGGCACTCGCTTTGGGAGCGGAAGCAGTTGTCATTGACACCGACGGCTTGGTTCATGGCAGTGCGGGCATTGCTCTCAAACAGCACACCTTTGAATTGCTCCGACCAACCCATGTTGTTTTGCTCCAGAGAGGGAATGAACTTGCACCGTTGAAGCAGCAATGGGATGGGATCGTTTGGACGGAGGTTTTGTCCATCCCAGTTCCAAATGCAGTTTCGGAGAAAACTCGCGACCAAAGGAAACAATTTCGCGAGCAAAGGTTTGGTGAGTGGCTTTCTCAGTGCGGGGAAGTTTCACTTCCCCTCAGTCAATTGAGATTCCGCAACACCTTATTAGGGCAAGGGATAATCCTTCCTCGAGAGGCTTTAGAGCGACTCAGTGAACTGATGAACACGAAAGTGCTTTACGCAGAACGAGTTGGCGATAATGCTTTGATTTTCGTTGAGTCGCCACCTATGCTCTACGATTTTTCCTCTGTCCGCCAATTCTTCGGTGGCGCTCCTTACATCCGATGGGCGACACCTTCCCGCTACGAGCAAATCATTATCGGTTTGCTGGACCCAAACGATGAACTTCTCACAGTGGGGTTGACTTTTAAGCTTGACTTTTGTGAGGGAGTTCTTTCGGTCTTATCGCCACCAGTTCAAGTTGAACGGGTCAGAACTGTCGTTTTCGGTGCATTGAGGTTGGCTCTCGATGGGACAGAACTTGGCACAATTTCACCGGGAAGTTTGTGAATCTCAAATGCCAACGATTTGCCTCGCCCATTTGCCCACAAGCCAATATTCAAAAAGTTCGCCATTATAGGCGCGAATTGCAGCGACGATGATGTAAGCCAACGCCCCAATTGAAATCAAAGCGATTGCTGGAACAGCAATGCAAGCGAGCACAATGGTCAAAGCCAACAAAACACAAATCGCGCCAACCACAAGTAGCGCCAATTGAAAGAATAGAGATTGCAGCGCATGGAAAGCGACGAACCGAGACTTGTCCTTGTAAACGAGGTAAACGACTAAAGGTGCGACATAAGCGCCAACCCACACTACATAGCCGAGCAGCGCCAACAAATGCGCTAACATAGCCCAAAGCCGCTCTTCATCACTGAGATTAGCCTGCCCCATAGGACTGCATCTCCTTCGCTAAACTTTGCGAAACTGTCAACCTTAGTTTGTCACGGTTTGGGCGGGACAGTAAGCCAGCCAATTTGAAGGGACCAAGCTGGGCTTTCTGGGTGGAAGCGAAAATCGTCAACTTTAGGGTCAACAAAGAGTGGGTCGGAGACAATGCTGCGTTGGTTAAACCCTGTAAATTTCGTCCACTCAACAAGGTTGCTAAATTCGCGATGTTTCGGTCGCCAAGGGACACCGTAGAGAATGAGTTTTTGTCCATGGGCAGCCCAATACAGGTTGCGGTCAATGATCATCCCGACTTTTGTCGGGTCAAAAACTTTGTCGGGATTGGCTTTGAGCCACGCTTCATACGCTTCTTCAGTCTTGAATTTCTCTCGTTCGGCTGGATGCCAACCGAAAAAGCCGTTATCATACCAAAGCGCCAATTGGTAGCCACGATTGAAAGCGCTCACATTTCCGACAATGATGTGACCACGATTGTGATAGGGGATGACACCAAAATCCTCCGTCTTCAACGAACGAGGTCCTTGCTCTCGCAAGGCAATTCCATCCTTATTGCTGACGAAGGTGTTATTTGTGACGACGCAATTTTGACTCTCGGCAATTGTCAAGCCAGCAATCCCCCAATCTGGCCACTCAACCTTACCGACGACCCCAACGCCATTTCGGACGAACAAATTTCGGACGATGGTGATGTCTCGGCTAATTTCCACGAACAAACCGTGATGTTCGTTCTCCAAGAAAACGCAATCGCTGATTGTCACTTCTCGGACATGAATATCAAGCCACAAGCCAGGACCTCCGTTTCTTCTGAAAATGCAACGCCGAAAGAAGCCTCCTTTAGCCCAAGCGAGTTTGAACCCTCCAGCATCCCAACCTCGGTCTATAGGTTTCCAAGAATTGCCTTCCCAGATACAATCTTCGTTCAGGAAATTTTCGCCTGCAGCACCTCCACCTGTGTGACCGCATTTTCGGATCACGCATCGGCGCATTATTCCGTGAACTAAGACACCACCGCCTGCCATTTCTTCAATAACGCAATCTTCCAAAAGGTTATTGCTTCCGTGCAACCAGACCGCTGCCCGTTGTGGGAAGGTTGCAGCGTGCCTGAAGACGAAACCGCGAACATGAATGAACTGGACACCGTCTCGGTTCTCCCATGGACTGAGCCCAAACAAAGCGCTGCGGGTTGCTGCTTCAACTTGACGGTCGTTTGGATCTGAACCGTCGGCAAGCCAAAAGTAAAGTATTTGCTTTTTGGTATCAGCACAAAACATGCCACCGAAAGTCTCAATCAAGTTGGGGATAGGAGGTTGCAAAACTGGCGAAGGTTCACCTTTTTTCAGTGATTCTTCATGTCGTTTCCACGCTTCTCTCAAATCGTCAAGGGTCAAAGCGGGTGCACAAAACTTTCCATCAACGAGCACCAATTCAGCCCGACCCCAAAGTTTGTGCTTTTCATCGTCGGGATGGTGCTCCACGAGAGAACCGTCTGGGCGGACATTGATAACGAAGCGGTGTTTCCATGGGACGAGGTAAATTGGTGCATCTTTGTCAAGTCTTTTCCATCCCTTGATGATGTCTGCTCCCGTGATGACCACTGAACCAGGTGGATCGGCAGTAAAAGTTATCGGCGCTCCCGGTTTGCCACTTCTGGTTAGCCGAACATGCTCACGGTAAATTCCCGCTTTAACGATGACGGTATCGCCAGGCTGAACTAACTGGGCTGCCCGATTGATGGTTTTCAAGGGCAAATCTGGAGTGCCAGGATTTTCATCAGAGGCTTTTGGAGAATTCAAATCCACAACATAAACTGCTCCCACCGAATGAGAAACTATCGCTACCACCGCCACAATGCTCAACACCCAGTGCATTCACTTTCACCCCTAAAGTTTTCGGTGCTGCCCAAGATGCTGCATCGCCTCTCAGCATAGCCACCAATTCCCTGTAATCTTATCCTCTTCGTCCCAGTAATATCTAACCTTGCTTGTTCCCGTTGTCTTTGATGTCAAATTACTGTGCCCATCGTAACCGTAACCTGTCGTCGCCCCATCCGCAACCTCTTGTGTCAACTTTTTCCCTTGATTAGCATCATTGCCGATCGCTCCCGATTTGCAGCGATTTTAAAAACCTGTAAAGCAAGGGCATTGCCCCAAAGGATACGAACAGTAGATTCATCTCTGTTATTCGTTTCGCTTGTCTTTCTCCTTCCGTCACCATTTCAGCGCACCGAGACCATCTTATTCAGCGGGGCACTAACCTTTCACAACTCCGATGGGGCGCATTCGTGCAACGCGAATGGAAATGCCTGCGTCGTGGACGCATCTGGTCACTTCGTCAACATCCTTATATGCCTCAGGGGTTTCTTCCACTACCGTTGCTTTCGTTGCACCCTTGACAATAATTCCCTGTCTCCTCAACCGTTCTATGACCTCACTGGCGCTGGTTGATCTTTTGGCAGCGTGTCTGCTCATCAAGCGCCCAGCGCCGTGACAAGTGCTACCGAAGGTTTCCGTCATTGCCTGCTTCGTTCCCACAAGTAAGAACGAACCCGTTCCCATACTCCCCGGAATCAGGACTGGTTGACCGACTTCTCGGTATCTCTCTGGGACAGCAGGGTGACCTGGCGGGAACGCTCTCGTTGCTCCTTTACGGTGAACCACAACTTTTTTGCGTTCTCCGTTGACCTCGTGTTCTTCCAACTTGGCGATGTTGTGGGCTACATCGTAGATGACATGAATTCCTAACTTCTCCCATGAAGTGCCGAAGACCTTTTCAAAGGCTTGACGGACATTATGGGTTATGCATTGACGGTTAGCGAATGCGTAGTTGACAGCGCATTTCATCGCAGCGAAGTAGTTTTGTCCTTCAGGTGACTTGAAGGGAGCACAAGCCAGTTGCCTATCAGGCAACCAAATCCCATATTTGCGAACGGCAAGTTCCATCACTTCAAGATAGTCGTCGCAAACTTGATGCCCAAATCCCCGTGAACCGCAGTGAATCATCACGGTGATCTGCCCAACCTGTTCAATTCCCATCGCTTTTGCAATTCGTGGATTGTAGATTTCCTCAACGACTTGAACCTCCAAGAAATGGTTGCCGCTTCCGAGGGTTCCAAGTTGCGGCAATCCTCGCTCAATGGCTTTCTTACTGACTTTGTCTGGGTCGGCGCCATCAATGCAACCGTTCTCCTCTATGCACTCAAGATCTTCTGGGACACCAAAATGTCGTCTGTGGACAGCCCATTTTGCACCTTCAAAGAGCACTCTTTCAAACTCGTCCCGAGACTTGACAACGAAAGCGCCTTCAGAACCGACGCCAGCAGGGACTAAACGAAACAGCGTTTCAATGAGTTCATCGAGTTTCGGTTCAACATCATCAATTGTCAAGTTCGTTCGCAGCAACCTGACACCGCAATTAATGTCGTAGCCCACTCCACCAGGTGAAATCACTCCTGTTTCTGTGTCCATTGCAGCAACGCCACCGATTGGGAAGCCGTAACCCCAATGGATATCTGGCATGGCTAACGAGTAGTTAATTATGCCCGGCAATGTCGCGACATTCGCCAATTGTTCCAAAGCCATGTCTCGCTTGATGTGGCCAAGCATTTTCTCCGTCGCATATAGAATTCCATCAACGCGCATTTCTCGTTTATAACTTTTGGGGACACGCCATCGGCAGTTGTCAATCTTCTCAAGAGGTCCCGTCCATGCGCGGTCTGCCATATGTGAACACCTCCTTTTGCCCAGTTAACCTTTGGGCAATCAAATTTTAGCACTCCGAACACACCTTTGCCTTTGAAGGTCTCGAGCACAAAACTAATTCTGAGCCTTTCTGCTGGGGCTTGACGAACGGCAACTCTCGTTGTCACAATGAAATTGGTTCGCTAAACTCAAGGAGTGGTTGAACGATGGAACAAGGGAAAGCATTTTTGCAATTCAGCCAGCAAAAACCTCGTTGGTCGGAACAAGTCGAGTGGCAACAGCAGGATGAGAAAGTCATTGTCAAGATTAAGCGTTCCGACTGGCTTGGTGTGTTACTTCGTTGGTTGACATCTCGTTCTGTCTATCGCCAAATTGAATTGGATGAGATTGGCGGTTTCGTTTGGAGTTTGTGCGATGGTTTCCATTCAGTTGCAGACATAGCGCAAGAACTTCAACAGCGTTATCAATTATCGCGTCGTGAAGCCTTTTCGTCGCTGGCAGAATTTTTAAGCCAATTACAAAAACGAGGATTAATCTGTTGGGAGGAGGCGAATAAGGAATGACGCGCGCTCGTGGAAGCATGACAGCGTTCGGGTTGACTCGTGAGGAAATCCGAAGGCAAATTCAATTGCCTTGGAGCGAAGCCTTTCGCATCAGTTGGCGTTATATGACAATTCGGTTGGGTCGTTCTTTGGTTACAGCCAGCACCATTTTCTTGTCTGTCGCTTTCTTGATGGCTGTTTGCACAATGATTTTGGCAGCAAAAGCAACAGGTCACGCTGAGGAAGACCCCCAAGCCTTCGCCGCTACCCTTGCAAGATACAAATGGTCAGTGATTTTGGGTTTCATGATTTGTTCAACGGGCATCGTAAGTGCTCTGCTTATGTCAGTGACGGAAAGGTTCAGGGAAATTGGGACGATGAAGTGCTTAGGTGCTCTTGACAATTTTATAGTCCGCATGTTCCTGATTGAAGCGTCGCTTATGGGGTTATTCGGCTCTCTGGCGGGAGCAATCGTCGGCGCTCTAATCATGTTGGTTTGGGCAGGTATTCGTGAAGGGTTCTCCCTTTGGGCTAAAATTCCATGGGGTGTAAAGAGTGCAACGGGTGATTGGGGTTTTCTCGGTTACTTCATCGCTTCCGTCCTTGCAGGTGTCATTTTGTCAATAGTGTCGGCGATCATTCCAGCCAATCGCGCTGCTAAACTACAGGCAGCGGACGCGTTGCGCACGGAAATCTGAATCCCACGGAGGTGACTGGCGGTGGCAATGGAGCAAATGATGCCTTCAGGCGAAATGCAAGAACGGATGCAAGAGGCGGCGGAGAAACTTGAACCGATGATGGAGCAAGTTTCAGAGTTCGTCGTTCGCACCCGCGATGTCCAAAAAATTTACCTGATGGGCAAAGTTGAGGTTCACGCATTGAGAGGCGTCACCCTTGACATCAAGCGGGGCGAATACATCTCCATCATGGGTCCTTCGGGTTCAGGCAAGTCAACTTTGTTCAACATGATCGGTGGTTTGGACAAACCAACTTCTGGCAGCGTTTACATCAACGAGGTTGACTTGGCTCAACTTGACGCTTATGAACTTGCGTGGCTTCGTTGCCGAACTATCGGCTATATCTTCCAAACCTTCAACTTAATTCCCGTCATGACAGCACTGGAGAATGTAACGCTCCCGATGATTTTCGCTGGTGTCCCCGAAGACGAACGAAGGGACCGAGGTATGGAATTGCTCAAGCGAGTTGGGTTGGCAGAGCGATGGAGCCACAAACCTTTTGAACTTTCTGGTGGTCAGCAGCAAAGAGTGGCAATTGCCCGTGCCCTCGCCAACGACCCTGCAATCATTCTCGCTGATGAGCCCACAGGTAACTTGGACTTGAAAACTGGCAAGGAAATCATTGAGTTGCTCAAGGAACTCAACCAAGAGAAGGGTGTCACCATCATCTCCGCAACTCACGACCTCAAGATGATTGATGTATCCGACCGAGTGATTTGGATTCGCGACGGTCAAATCGCAAGGGTTGAAGACCGCTCCAAAATTCGCGTTGAAGCGGCACTTGAAGTTGAAGAGGCATTGATGGAAGGAGAATTGCCAGATATTCCTTAAAGTCGCAGGTTAAGAGACGCTGTTCGTTTCCTTAGGGAGAGAGTGAGGCTCCTGCCGAACTCTATTATTGGCTCACCAAGAGACTCGTCCTCCCATCGTCGGACAAGGTGCTTGTTGCATTCTCCCCAATTCCTCTTTTGGGTCATTTTCAATCACCTCCCTTTCATTACAGCACACTAACCATTGGGTTATTCAACATAGCACGACCTAAAAATATGAGACGCACTGCCACATCAGGAACTTTGCATTCGGGGAATCAACTGTGTAACTCCTACAGGCATTACCACGACACCTCCCCAACACCTTGCTATTCCCTTTTGGTCTAAACGAAACGGAACGCTTTGTATAAAGAACGGAGGAAGGCTATGGAAAGCGATATTGCGGAACGAAATAAAGGAAGCGAGATAAAATCCTCAATTGCTTATGCGTTGCTATTTGCGGCTGCAGCACCGATAGTTGGCTACTTGAACCTTTACCTTCAACGACGGGGCTTGACTGATGCTCAAATTGGGACGACGACTGCCGTAATGTCACTGGTAAGCATAATTGCTCCGCCCCTTTGGGGTTACTTAAGCGACCGTTGGAATGATCGGAGATTGCCAATTGCAATAGCATCGTTTGGTGCAGCCGTTGTTTTCCTCGCCTACTTTGCAGTTTCTTTCCCAACCGTTTTGCTTATCTCAGCGATTTTCGCTCTCTTCAACAATCCTTTGATTCCCCTTTTGGACGCATTAGTCCTTGAGCAATTGGGAGAAACCAAGGAACGCTATGGTCGCATTAGGGCTTGGGGCTCATGGGCTTTCATTGCGATGATGCTTTTGTTCGGCGTGTTTTTGAAAAAGCATGGAACAGCGGGAAGCCTAATTCCTGCTCTCCTTGCTTTCGTTCTCCTAAGGCTTGCTCTCGGAGTGATGGCATTTTCCCTCCCACGCAATAACGGCGGGAGACCTATGGAAAGAGGAGATTGGCGTGCAGTTAGAGAGTTGTTTACGGACCGAGATTGGCAAGCCTTTCTCGTAATCTCGCTACTCAGCATGGTCAGCATTAGTGCCTGGTATACTTTCTTTCCGCTTTACCTTAATCGCGCAGGGATCGCCGATAACTGGCAAGGCTATTTTTGGGTTGTGGCAGTTATGGCTGAAGTTGCTTTCATGGCTTGGTTAACAGAACCGTTAATGAAACGAATTGGATTGAAAGGTGTTCTGCTTTTGGGAATTGCTGGTCGGGCTATCAGGCTTTGTGCTTACGCTTTCCCTTTGTCCTTCCCTACCCTACTCGCTTTACAAACTCTCCACTCCCTCACTTTTGCTGCCGTCCACACTGCTTCGGTCACTTGGGTGAGCATTAAAGCGCCGCCAGCATCAAGAGCGTTAACTCAAACGATATATGCAAGCGTTCTGATGGGCATTGGAAGCGCTTTCGGAGCACAAGTTGGTGGTTTCATTGCTGAGCACTTCGGTTTGAGGTTTCTGTTCGGATTAGCGGGAGCAATCAACGGTCTTGCCCTTTTGCTCGGTTGGATTTGGTTGAAAGAACCATCAATGAAAACCGAAAGCGTTTCAATCCCACAAAGCAAAGCATTAGCCTTAACATGTGATATGAAAGGAGGATGCGAAGGATGAAACCTGTTCGTGTCGCCGTGATTGGCACAGGAGGCATTGCCGGTGCGCACCTTGACGCTTATTCAAAGGTTTCTGACGCTGAAGTCGTTGCAGTTTGTGACATCGTCCCGGAGAAAGCGGAAAACGCTGCTAAAAAATGGAATGTTCCGAAATGGTTCACCGATTACAAGAAAGTTCTTCAACTGCCCGAAGTTGAAGCGGTTGACATTTGCACGCCCCATGCAATTCACGCTCCAATCGCTTTCGCTGCTTTGAAAGCGGGCAAACATGTCCTCGTTGAGAAGCCAATGACATCCAACCTCAAAGATGCAGTGAAAATTGTCAAGGCAGCCAAGGAAAATCGCGGGGTTCTTTTCTGCGGGATCAAAAGTCGTTGGACCTCAAGCACACAGCAAATCAAGAAATTCATTGAGAGTGGAGCTTTGGGTGAAATCTACTATGCAGAAATCGTGGCTACACGCCGTCGCGGAATTCCTGGTTGGGGAAGCACTTTCATTCGCAAAGAGACCGCTGGTGGGGGTGTTGTTTTGGATTTGGGTGTTTACTTAGTTGATACCCTCCTTTATTTCTTGAACTTTGCAAAACCTCTAACTTGTTCCGCCATCGTTGGCGGTTTCATCGGCAAGCAACCAGAAGCGGTCGTCCAAGGTGGTTGGTGGTGGAATCCAGAGGAATTTGAAGTTGATGACTTCGGTGCTGCTTTCTTGCGATTTGAAAATGGTGCTGCCGCTGTTATCAAAGTTTGCTGGGCAGCTCATATTGACAGTTTGGGGACTTCCTTCCTGCTGGGGACGAAGGGAGGATTGAAACTGACTAACCCACCCGAATGGTTCTTTGACCACGCAGGATACATGGTTCAAACAAAGTTGCCTCAGGTCAGTGACAGTGACGGGTTCGTGCAGGAAATCCATTTCTTCGTTGAAGCAATTCGCAATGGAACCCCACCGCCAGTCCGTCCTGAAGAAGCATTAACGGTTCAGGCAGTTCTGGAAGCGATTTACAAATCGGCAGAGTTGAAACGAGAAGTTCCAGTGACAATCCCATCTGTGTAGATTTAAGTGGATGATGAGAACCTTTTTCGGGGGGACGGCTCTCCCGATATGCCACTAACAAAACGGCTCGTCAGGGAGACGTGCCCTTCGAAAAATGCCCAAATAAGAAATCCTCGTGGAAAACAATTCGGCTCGTCAGGCGACGCGCCCTCCGGAAAGCGCTAAAAATGACATTGTTGTTCAAAAAGGGGGTCGGAGCGTCATGCAGACTGAAAGGTTCAGAAGTTGGGCACTTTGGAAAGACGAATTCACAGGAAACTTAGCAATCTTTTGCAGTGATGAAAGGTTCGTCAATGCAACTTTGGAGTTCCTGAGGCGACACTTGGGCATTGACCGCTGCGATTTAATGGTTGTCGCTGGTGGTCCAGTATTCATCCCGAAAAATGAAACTGCTCTGATGGAAAAACTTGACTTGTTGCTCAAAGCCCATGAAATCAAGCAAGTTGTCCTCATCGCTCACGACGATTGCGGTTACTACAAGCACCACTATAAGGAGCTATTATCTCGGGCGCTCAAGGAAAAGCAGCGTGATGACCTTTTGACAGCCGTGAAAGAAATTCAAGCCAAAGGCGTTCAAGCAAAAGCCTTTTTTGCATTTGTTGACAGAGGAGAGGTTGTGTTTGAAGAAGTTAAGCCGTGATTCGCAATCGGCTTACACGCTTAAGACATTTACTCAACAAACCTAACCTGTGTATCAACTTTCGGTACAACGACGATTTGGAAGGGTTGAGTTAGAACTTGCAACACAATTGCGCCTTTTGCTGGTGCAGTTTCTTTCAATTTGGCAACGACCTCTCCATTGCTGTGAGCAACTTCAGTGATTTGAATTGCGTAACCGCTTGTTGGCTTTTGACCCATGAAGACTGCAAGCACCATGTTTTTGTTGAAGTCAATGGCAGGAACTTCTGGGATAGGGATTTTACCACGGTGAATTTGCTTCCAAATTTCTGACCACTCCTTTGGGTCGGTGATTACAACTCGTTTCGGTTCGGTAATACCGCAATGGTTGCCCTTCCATTCGGCGATGATTGGCAATTGCTTCCCGTTCATTGAAACCTTGACACCTTCCTTCAACGCTTCCCAAACAGGTTTGCCATCCCAATCAGTAGGGACACTCAAACCCAACGCTGCCAATGCCGTCGCCGCTGTGTCCATCGTTTTAATTTGCCCCTTCAATTCACCGTTTCGTGCCGCCAAACCACCTGCAGCAATCCAAGGGATGTTGACATCTTCTGGGTCAGCGCTGCCGTGAGTTCTGTTGTGACCACCGTGATCGGCAGTGACAATTACGAGTGTTCGTTGCCACCTGCCCTTTCGCTTCAAAGCATTGACAATTTCACCTGTTGCTTTGTCGCATCGTTGGAGCGATTCAATGAACTCCTGGGAAGGTAGGATACCTTCTTTTTCGTTGCCCCAACCGTAACTGTGCCCTGCACTGTCAGGGTCAGTAAAGTGGACAAGCATCAAATTCGGCTTCACTTCTTCAATTACCTTGACAGCAATTTTGGCTACTTCAAAGGCATCTCCGCGGACATACTCTTCAGCGTCAAGGGTTTGAGGTTTGGCGAACTGCTTGAGTTTGCTTTTGCTGACCACCATCGTTGTTTTCAATCCAGCCTTCTTTGCCAGTTCAAAAATCGTTGGCACTTTGACGAAACCTTCGTTCTCACGAAATTTGTCGTTCCATGTGACGCCGTGACGCTGCATTGTCACCCCTGTGACCATTGAAGTGTGGGAGGGTAGTGTTGAACTTGGGACGATCGTTTGTGCGTTCCACGAATAACTGCCTTCGGAGAGCAGTGCTTTTATTGTTGGTAACTTACCTTCCTTGACAAGTTTTTGCATCGCGGAGGGTTTGCCGCCATCCCAACTGATGATGACGACCGTTCGGTCAGTTTGTGCCCAAAGGGTAGTGCCTATTACCCAAAAAGTTACAACCAGCAAGGATAAGATCCTCATCATGCAAATTCACCTCCACCTGCAAAAAATTTAGGACGTGGGTTCAAAAAATTAGCCCACGACCTTCCTCAACGGTAAAGCGATGTTATTGATCAACGAACCGTTTACGGACGACATAGCTTCCATTCAACACTGAGAGCGCAACACGCCGCTTGAATTTCTGCTGTGCTATTACCTTCCCAATCCTTCAACCACTTTTCATGTCCGTCCGTGAAATTCCTATGCCAAATTCTCACTCACTCTGAAGTAACAGCTATTTCACATCCACAAATTAAGGGTAAACCACACCACCAATTCTTGGGTTCCAGTTGTCTTCTGCTCCGCTGCCTGGAGGACCAGCTTGTGATGTAGGGTCGTTGAGCACCCTCCAATAATTGGGGTTGTATGTCTCCACTGCCCAATTGGTTGCACTCGTCCATGTCGTTTGGGGTCTTCGCCATTTCACATGCCCATCACAAAAGATGAAGTTGCTCCCGAGGGAGTGGTAGATAGTTGGGTTATTGACAGGAATAGGAGGATGAGCGCTTGTTGCCCCTAAGCTAAAATAGACACTTCCGTTACGAGCGACGCTACCGTTAGTTCGTTGTGCTCCTTCGTAGACCAAAATGACTCTCGTTGGCTCTTGAATTGCCCCATCGGAAGCACCGTCAAAATAACCTCCCGACGAAGTGGAGCAAGCACTTCTGGTGAAAGCTTGTCCTGGATGAGCAGCGCGAACATAGTCGTTCATAATGTAGTTTTGTCCAGGTGAAAAAACTCCAGCCTCACCACTGATAGCGTTAGGGCATGACCAAACATTTGAGCCTGGATTATTACTTCTCATTCTCACATAGGGCCAGATACCGCCAACATCCTGACCTAAGCCAGGACCAGCAGATTGAACCCAACCGTTCATGGGAAACTCGCACAGTCCCGTCGCTGGGTTCACAAGTCTCTGTCCTCCGGGTGTCGGAAACTTTCCATCGTAGTCCTGCTGATACATCAGGAAAGCCGTTCCAATATTCTTTAGGTTACTTGTGCAGACGGCTTGACGAGCTTTATCCCTCACTTGGCTAAACACAGGGAACAGGATGGCTGCCAAGATGGCGATTATGGCAATCACCACCAGCAGCTCAATCAGAGTAAAGCCACCAACGCCGGAAGAAGTTGATAAGTTGACGCTGCGAGTTTTCAGGTAGTTGGTGGTAGAAAGTTTGGCTTGTTCTTTTT
>FMJZ01085260.1_pt1 | contig 13494 bp, 12 predicted proteins | sample 1987881 | NCBI WGS metagenome assembly FMJZ01 (sample SAMEA4378227, study PRJEB15110) | soil metagenome | biome: soil; feature: Field; material: Soil | place: India | collected 2015-03-11 | depth 0 m | reverse complement strand
TGGTTTTTAAATTAAAAGTAATAGCTTTTGTTCTAGTTTTACTTGATTTATCCACTTTTGCTCAAAAAAGTGATAACCCTTTTACTATCAACGATATTTATATTTCCTACAATTTTCCAATCAACCAAGTTTCAAGTACTTTCTTCGATAACTTTAACAAGTATTCCAATGGAAATGGGACTGAATTTACCTTTAGAAACTTTCCCAGTATTGCATTTAATATAGAGATACCAAATGTTTATACATTTATTTTAAATTTCGAGTGGATTAATTTGAAATTCAATTCCAATTTCAATAAGCATTCTACATTTTCTTTTAATACCTTCTATCGTAATTTTAGCGAAAATTTTGAGTTTACTTTTTTGCCAATTTCAATATCATTTTTATGGTTTCCCTATTCTTCCGATTTTAATACTTCATTCCATTTTCAGTTTGGAATTTCAATCGACAAAGTTATTTGGAATGAATATGTTACATCAGAATTGGAAGGTGATCCATACATCGGTCTTAAAACAACTGTACTTAAGCAGTTATCACCAATATTCAATTTTGGCATAAGAAACATTTTTCCTTTTGATTTATACGATAAAGAACAATTTTTGCAAAGCTTCTTTTTCGAAACAAAGTTTTGTTTTTCTTTTCGATATATGAATATTTTTTCCAAAATCTCAGAAAATGAACTTTTGAAAGAGAAAGTAGCCATTTTACCTTTTTCGATTGTTCTCTTATTTGGTATTAATCTAAATACAAAATCGTTCTTTAACAATTGATTTTTGTAATTTTAACCAATTTAAGGAGTGGAATATGCAAACAAAAGTAACATTTCGGCACTTGAAATCCAGACCGGACTTGCAAGAAGCAGCATTAGACGCAATTAAAAAGTTTGAACGCTTCACGGATATGATTTCGAGCGCCAGCGTTGAATTTACAGCCGACAGTCAGAATAAAGTCCAATTTACCCTTGTTGTCCAAGGAAATACTCTCAGAGTGGAGGAAAGTTCAGAGGATTTTTTGAAAAGTCTTCGAGCTGCAACGGATAAAATGGTAAGACAATTGAAAAAACATAAAGAAAAAATTGCTGAAAGATATTAGTTATTAAATACTCCTTTCTTAAGTGGCTGTCCTTTGGGACAGCCTTTTTATTTTGGAATTTTACTTTCTTTTTTTTGTTTGTTAATTTATTCTTTTAAATAAATAGTTTAAGAAATATGAAACTGAAACTTAAACTTTACATTTTTCAGATATTTATCCTGCTTATTTTTGTTGCATATCTTTTTAGTTGCTCAAATACTAATATTAATCAGCATGTGGAACCCGAAAAAGATTATTCAGAACCTCCAAAAGGTTTTCCTCCCATACCATTTCCTTCCGATAATCCATATTCACGGGAGAAGTTTGAGTTAGGGAGAAGATTATTTTACGACAAAATTCTTGTGAAAGATAGTTCATTTAAATCTTGCTCACATTGTTTAAAGCAAGCACATAATTTTCAAGACAATGTTCCCAATAGTATAGGATACACTAATATTGCCGAGCCAAGAAACACTATGTCATTAACGAATGTTGCCTATTTTGATAAAATTTTTTGGGACGGAAGGGGAAAGAGAATTGAACAACCAGCATATAGGAGTTTATTTTTACCTTACATTTTTGGTTTGGATACAAACGAACTACAGATTCGTTTAGAAAATCATCCAATTTATCCAAATTTAATTAAAAAAGCATTTGGCAGCAATGCTAAACCGACTGCTTGGAATGTTGCACTTGCTATATCTACCTTTGTGCGATGCCTTGTCAGCGGTAATTCACCGTATGATAAGTATATTCGTGGGGATAGCTTTGCTCTAACAGCATCTCAAAAACGTGGTATGAGTTTATTTTTCAGTGACAGAACGAAGTGTTCCGTTTGTCACAGTGGTTTTCTTTTTACTGATTTAAAGTTTCACAATACTGGAACAACACAACATTACTTTGATTTCGGAAGGTATTATGTTACAGGAAATAATAGCGATAGGAATCTTTTCTTAACGCCATCTTTAAGAAATGTAGAAGTTTCTGCACCTTATATGCACGATGGGACATACAAAACATTGGAGCAAGTTATTGAAAATTATAATCGAGGTGGATTTCCGGCTATTAACAAGGACACATTAATAAAACCACTTAATTTGACACAACAGGAAAAAGAAGATTTGATTAATTTTTTGAAGGCATTGACCGATTGGGACTTTCTTACTAATCCAGATTTTGGTGAACCTAAATATTAATCAAGCCTTTTTGTATAACTTATCCATTTTTTTTAATTTTGTTTCTAATTTTCACTTAAGAAAAGGTGTAATAAATGATAGATTTTTTTTTAAGATTTCTTTGTATTTATCTTTTTGTTGCACTTGCTTCATGTAATTTTGTTAATGATACCGAAAGTCCGGAAAATTTAGACTATTCTACTCCTCCAAAAGGTTTTCCCAAAATTCCATTTCCAAAGGATAATCCTTATTCTCCAACTAAGGAAAAATTAGGAAGATACTTATTCTTCGATAAGATTCTTTCAAAAGACTCATCCTTTTCTTGTGCAAATTGTCATATGTCACGGTACGCTTTTGCAAATAACGTGCCCAATCCCTTAACAATTAATAAATTTCCACTGCCCCGTAATGTGCTTTCTTTGGTTAATGTTGCCTATAGAAAAAAATTAAACTGGGATGGAGTAGAAGTTTCTTTAGAAGATGCCATTTATCACGACTTCCATAGCCCACTATTTTTTGATAATGACACAAATGAAATTTTTAAACGTCTATCGGGACATCTTTTCTACCCAAAAATGTTCGAGGAAGCATTTGGAAAAGGAACTAAACCATATCCTTATCTTGCGGCTAAAGCAATTGCTACCTTTGTCCGGACTTTAGTGTCGGGGACTTCACCATACGATAAATTTATTAATGGAGATAGTTCTGCTTTGACCGAGAAGCAAAAGTTTGGAATGAAATTGTTTTTTAGCGAAAAGACAAAATGCTTTGTTTGTCATTCTGGTTTTATGTTCACCAATGAAAATTTTCACAATACCGGAACCACAAATCATTATTTTGATTTTGGGAGGTATTACATTACAGGAGATTACAAGGATAGAAGCAAATTCCGAACACCCAGCTTACGGAACGTTGAGGTTACCAGTCCTTATACTCACGAAGGAACCTATTTTACTTTGGAAAAAATAATCGAAAATTACAACAAAGGAGGTTTTCCCTTTTTTAACAAGGATTCAATTATACGTCCATTAAATTTAACAAAATTTGAGAAGGAAGCGCTTGTAGAATTCTTAAAGTCGCTTACAGATTGGGAGTTTTTGAATCAAACAAGGTTTAAAACCTTTGGTCATTAAATAAAATAGGAATAGTGTCGTTTCTTAATTGTAAAACTGTGCCTAATATGAATTCTTCAAAGGAAAATAGAAGAAAATTTTTGAAATTATTATTTTTGGGAACTATTACGACAACTTTTAGTCCGCATAGATTATTAGGTTTCATCGAACCCAAACTCTTTAAAAAAGGGGATAGTCTTCAAGGAATATATGGCATTTCCCTCGATGATTATCCAGAGCTTATTCCTATTTGGGGTTCCATTAGAATTAAAATAGAAAATACTTTAATGTTTTATCCCAAAGTCATTATAATTCATGTGGCAAAAGATGATTATGGAGTTGATTTCATAGCAGTTTCCGAAAGATGCCCCCACGAAGGGTATCTTATTAAAGACCTCGACCCAGATTTGCATGTTTTTGAATGTTCCGGTCATGGTACTCTTTTTGATGTTACAGGTAAATATATTTGGGGACCGGCATCCCGAGACTTAGAGAGATTACATTTAGAGTACGATGGTGATAAAACCATTTACCTTGAAGTTCCCCTATATCCTTTGAGTAAACTTGATGAAAAACAAGAATTTGCCTTTTTGCATCAGAATTACCCAAATCCATGTAATGCGATTTCCAAAGTTTCGTTTGGCACATTTCAACTAGCCTACATAGATATTAATTTGATTGATTCTCGAGGTCTTTTTGTACAAAAGGTTTTTTCTGGATTTTGCAAGAATGGTCTATGTGAAACTTCATTTGATGTTTCGAATTTAAGCCCTGGTTTTTACCTATTGGTTATGAAAGTTAATGGAAAACGTATTGCCGCAAGAAAAGTAATAGTGGAGCATTGATTGTATGGAGATATATCTCTCACGTAGGTATTTTTTGAAAAAACTAAGTGAATTAGCAAAAGGAATTGGGGTTAGCATTATTTTTCTTCCCATATATAACTGCGAAAAAGATTGGATAATACCACCAATTTTGACTGGTAAATTTGTTGATATTGATTTAACGAATGAAAAAAGCGATATATTAAATTTGCCAATTCTGAATTTCTTGGGTTCCGGAAAAACCAAACAATTTGAAGAGATTAACTATGGAATTCCATTGATCATAGTTAGAATAAAGAAAGAAAATAAAGAAGATGACTTTAAATGTTTTTCAGGTTTATGTACTCATGACCAGTGTTTTGGAAAAGAAAAAGTTCGTGCACCAATAAAAATCGAAACAATTGATAATAAGAAAATATGTCGGGTTGTATGTACTTGCCATGGTTCTGAATTCGACTTGCTAAATATGGGAAAGGTTATCAAAGGACCAGCGGAAAAGCCCCTACGGGAATTTAGGTGCGAATTCTTCGCAAATAATAATTCTTTAAGAATACATTACTGATTGTGAAGGCCAAAAAAATATTTTTTATTTTGTTAGCAATATTAATTGTTGCTTGCAACGAAAATTTGACCAATCCTAATCAAATTTTATTACCCGATAGCAATCTTAGTTTTCAAAACCACATATTACCAATGTTGAAAACTACTTGTGGACTATCTTATTGCCACGGGGAAGTTGCTCCAATGGGGAATGTACAAATCTACGATTATTTCTCGTTGATGAATTCCTTCAATGGAGCATTGGTCATACCGAAAAATCCAGATGGAAGTGTTTTGATTCAAATAATCGAATACAAATTGCCCCATAAACCCTTTTTGCAGTGGAAATTATCGTCCAAGCAAATAAATGGCATTAGAAAGTGGATTTTAGAAGGTGCAAAAAATAATTAATTTCATTAAATTATGTTTTATTTTGGAGATATAATATGAGAAAAGTCTTTTTATTTATTCTTCCAATAATTCTCTTTATTTTTTCCTGCGGCGAAAGAAAGCAAATAGTTGAAATCAAAGATCTAGCTATTTACGAGGACCCAATTATGGGATTTTCGATTAAGTATCCAACCAACTGGGAAATTCAAAAGTATCCTGGCGACAGGTTTTTAGCTTTTTCAACTAAGACAGCTATTAAAAGGTTTAGAACTTTTGATCCAGAAGGCGAAACTGGTGCAAAAATCGAACTTCTCGTTATTAAATTGCCAGAAGGTCAGACTATCGATTCTGTAATGGCAAAAAAGCAATTTACTCCCGAGACATACTCTGAACCGACTAAGATTATTATCGATGGAATTGAAGCTATCAAGCAAAGCTACCAATTTCCACTTGGGGATGGGGATTTTTATGGAGAAATATATTTTGCACAAAAAGACCCCAAAGTTGTTACCGTCATTTCATTCGAGGCATTTGGTAGTACTTTCGAAAACTACAAATCTTCGTTCGAGCAAATTCTGAATTCCGTTAAATTAGCATATATTCCCCAAGTTACGGCAGATACAATCAAAAAAGTGGTTGAAGCACCACCTCCCTCGTCAAATTTGGTAAATTACAAAGGTGATGGATTTATAATTTCAATACCAGACAATTTTGATGTGCGAAATCCCAAAGTTGGTGGTTCCATCAAATCTTATCAATACATTGGAGAACGAAGGCTTGATTGCGATATTCGAATTGATATTTTTGATGCCTCTAAGCAAAATAAACTTGATAAAATTGTAGAAGACAATAAACCTAAACATAAAAATACTGAACCAATAGCCTCGACAATTAGTGGAGTAAAAGCTTATTATTTTGAATATTCTCCCATACAAAACGTAAAAAGTAGGGTTTATTATGTTGTAAACAACAACAGGCTTTATAGAATCACCATGAATTGGTTTGTTGGTGAAGAACAACTCTATAAACCTGTGTTTGAAAAATCTTTAAATAGCTTTAAATTTAATTGATTTCTTTCTTTTAAAATATTTAACTAAAAGTCTAAGAATTCGTTTTTAGTAATTTTTTTGTTTACTTGATGGATTTATTTTAAGCAAGGTTTTGAAATCTGGAATGAAAATACAACAAGCATATTGTAATAAGAAGATTTTCTTTCAGTTTTTTAACCAGTAAAATACAAATCAAATTGTTTTAAAATTTTAGATTTATAAACTTATGTTAATTTCTTTTCGTTTTTTTGTTTTAAACAAAATAATTGAACTTATGAAAAAAAGAATTTCGGTTTTGTTTGTTTTGTTAATTCTTCTTTGTGTGAATCAGGAAATTTTCGCTCAAATTAATTTCAAAACGAAAGGTATTAATTCTTTCTTCAAGAAAGACTTCAATGGTTGCATTAAATTTATGGATCAAGCAATTGCTAATGGAGATACCTCATACGAGGTATTTTATTATCGGGGACTTTCAAAAATTTACCTTAATAATTTTGAAGAGGCAGTAGAAGATATCACCGTTGCGATTAACAAAGGGGTAAATACTCCTGACATATACAATAATAGGGGGCTTGCTTATTTATTTCTTGGCGACTTTAAACTCGCACTTGACGATTTCAATAAATCCCTTGAGATTGATTCAAGTTTTTCCGAAGCTTATACCAATAGAGCCACCGTTTACATTGAAATCGGGGAATTAGAAGAAGCTTTAAATGATTTAAATAATGCTATTAAATACAATCCGAATAATGTTTCTTCTTATTATGAGCGTGGTCGAGTATTTTATAAATTGAAGAGTTTTGAAGAAGCAATTGAGAACTTTGACAAATGTATTAAGTTGAACCTAAAAAATTCAAAGGTCTATTACAATAGAGGCAATTCTTATTTTAAATTGGGCAACTATAAAAAAGCTATCGAGGATTATACGAAATGTCTTTCTTTGGACTCTACAGATACCGAGGCTTTGAACAACCGAGCTGTTGCATATGAAAAATTGGGAATGAACCAACAAGCAACTAACGACAGAAAAAAAATAGCAAGGTTACTTGGAAACGAGAACCTATTTAAACCTATTGAAGAAATAACTTATAGTGAAGTTATTGATTCATTTAATACATTTAAGCTTACATATCCATCACATTGGAAAGTTTTTCACAAAATTAACCAAGATTATGATGAAATAATCATTACTCCTGAAAATATTAAAACTGATACTGATTTCTATTCAGTTGGAATGAGGTTTTCATTTAATAAAAATATGTTTTCAAATTACAGCGTAAAGTCTTCGGGAGAAATCTTGGAATTTTGGCGAGGTAGCATTGAGAAAAATTCGCAAGAGTATCATTATTACAGATATTTACAACAAAAACTTTTCTCGCGCGGAGAGTATACAGGAAATTTGTACGAGACGCTTGTTCAATACTGGCAAGATTCCCCTACATTTCAATGCTACGAGATAGCACTGGCTAAGGAAGATACTTTATTTTTTGGATTCCTGCAAGCCCCATCAAATCAATTTTCATATTTTAGGATAATTTTTGATAAAGTTCTTAATTCATTAAACTTCATTAAGTAGAGGTAAAAACTTGATTTTTCCATACAACCTTTCTCTTTAAGGTTGAAAAAGGTATTATTAGTTCCATTAATAAAAAGAAAGGAACAGCGATTGGGAGGTAAAGGAAGACGTTGGATTTTTTAAGTATCTTCAAAGGTGGAATTAATAAAATTGTATCTCCTAACATTCGGATAAGCCCCAAAAATAGCATGTTTAGAATATCTCCTTGAGTGGCAAAGTAGATTAAACCTGCCCAAATTGCAAATGAGGAAAGAACGAAAATTACTGCCCTCCAGCCTAGGTTTAATCCTCCGCGAGCCCATCTGTGATGTTGGGATAAATACTCCTTAAAATTTTTACAAGGCTTTGTATCAACAAGTGTTTCTGGGCTGATTAAATAATGGACTTTGTAATTTTGTTTATGAAAAGCCATTTGTAGGGAAAGATCTTCGGTGACAGTGAAAGGAATAGTCTTATAACCCCCAAAGTCTTGATAAAATTTTTTTCTAAAAGTTAAATTATTTCCGTAACAACCTAAAGGTTGGTTCATTCCAACTCCACCCATAGCCATAGTATGCATATATGTCCATTCTATGGCCTGAATTTTATCAAAAATTCTATTTCCAGTTACATAAGTGAAAGATGTTACAAATCCAGCTTGCTGGTCATAATATGTTTTAGACATTTCTTTTATCCATTTGGATTGGACTTTACAATCTGCATCTGTAATCATTATTATTTCACCTTTCGCATTCTGAACACCAAAATGAATAGTGCCAGCTTTTCCAGGAATGTCAAATTTTTGTTTATCATTTTCGATGTTTAAAAGCTTTAAGTTGGGTATTTGACTTATTATTTCTTCGATTTTATTTCTGGTTCTATCAGTTGAGCGGTCGTTTACAACAATAATTTCATACTTATTTATCGGATAATCTATGTTTCTAAATGAAAATAATGTGTTTAATATATTTTCCTCTTCGTTTCTTGCTGGAATAATTACAGATACATATGGCTCGTAGTTTTTTTCTCTGAACTTTTTTGTTTTTTTTATTTCTAGGAGGAAACCAACGAAAAAGAAACAAATTCTGAAAATATAAATGATTGAGCTAAAAAACACAATAAAAAGCGTGTTTTCCATTTTTTAGATTTCAATAAATTTTCGAAATTAAAATAAATTATGAATTTCAACAAAAATACATGGTTAAAAATTAATTTATATTTATTAATTTTATTTTTTAAAAGGAACTAAATTATGGATAAATTAAATTTAAATTGCAAATGTGGTTGCAACGAAAACTCTGAAATAATAGATATTTCCACTTTTTCTTTGAAAGTTGTTTGTGGTTGCAAAACTCAAAATGAATCGTTAAAAAGTAAACCTTCTTCATTGAAACCAAGTGAAGAAAGCCCTGAAATAGAAAATATTTTGGATCTATAAAAATCTATTAGTAGGAATAGACACACCAAAATTCAAAAATTTTGCAAAAGGTTTGCAAAGTTTTTTTACTTTTGTATTTTTTCATCTCTACATGAAAGGTATAATTCTTGCTGGTGGCAAAGGGAGCAGACTTTATCCCAGTACAAATATCATTAGCAAACAGCTTTTGCCCATTTTCGATAAGCCAATGATATATTATCCTATTGCTACTCTTATGCTTGGGGGTATAAGAGAAATAATTATTATTTCTTCGCCATTGGATATTAATGCATACAAAAACTTGCTTGGGGATGGTAAACAATGGGGGCTTTCTTTCAAGTATTTACTTCAGGAAAAACCTGAGGGAATTGCCCAAGCGTTTATTATTTCTAAAGAAGAAATTGAGGGAGGAAAAGTATGTCTAATACTTGGTGATAATTTGTTTTATGGTAAACTCGACTTTTTCAGAGACGCAGTAGAAAAGCTTAAATTTGCTACGATTTTTGCATACGAAGTTGAAAACCCCGAAATCTATGGTGTTGTTGTTTTCGACAGGAATAAGAAACCTATAAAAATTATTGAAAAACCCTCGGCTTTCGTATCGAAATGGGCAATTCCTGGTTTGTATCTTTTTGACGAAAGAGTTTCTGAATATGCTATGCAACTGAAGCCTAGTCACCGAGGTGAATTGGAAATTACAGATCTGCAAAAGATTTATCTTGATAAAGGGCAACTCGAGGTCAAAATTATTGGACGTGGTGTAGCTTGGCTCGATACTGGTACTCCTTCTAATTTGTTAGACGCTGCCTTGTTTATTCGTGCTATTGAGCAAAGGCAGGGTCGTAAAATTGCTTGTCTCGAAGAAATTGCACTGGCCATGGGGTATATTTCTAAAAATGAGTTTATTAGATGGGTTAATTTTATGCCTAATTGTGATTATAAAAATTACTGTCTAAAAGTATTCGAGGAATACAATGATTAATTTATTAATAAAAGATATTTCTGAACCAACATTGCTTTTGGATGAATTCAAATGTAAGAACAATATTAAAAGAACATTATTCAAAATCAAGTCTCTTGGCATCGATTCAAGACCCCACTTTAAAACCCACCAATCAAAGCTTATAGGTAATTGGTTTGGGGAGTTAGGAGTTAAAAAAATAACAGTTTCTTCGCTGAAAATGGCAAAATACTTTTTACAGTCTGGATGGACAGACATTTTAATCGCTTTTCCATTGAACATAAGAGAACTTGATGAGATATTAGTTTTGTCTTCCCATATTAATTTGAAAATAACGATTTCCGATATCAATGCACTTGAGTTTCTTGCAAATGTTATTACTTTTCCAATTGAAATTTATTTAGAAATAGATGTTGGTTATAATCGGTCAGGTTTGGACATAAATGACTTAAACTTGATTTCAAAAGCATTAAAGATTGTAAACAAATCAAAATTTTTGAAGCTCGTAGGAATTATCTCTCATAATGGTTTGAATTATTATACTAAAGATAAAAAAGAAGTTGTTGAAAATCATAGGAATTTCCTTTCAAAACTTCTTGATTTGAAGAATTTTATTACACATCAAGGAAATAAAGTATTGTTAACAATAGGGGATACCCCTTCGATTTCAATTTGTGACGACTTCCTTGGTGTTGACGAACTTTGTCCCGGTAATTTTGTTTTTTACGATGTAATGCAGGCTTCAATTGGAAGTTGCTCCACAGATGATATAGCAATTTGCTTGGCAGTTCCTATTGTTGGGATTTATCCAGCTAGGAATGAGATGGTATGCTACGGAGGTGCAACCCACCTTTCTAAAGAATCCCTTCGGTTTGATTCTGCTGAAATTTATGGCTTGGTTGTCGACATCTATGAAAATGACTGGTCTGAGCCTCTTGAAGACACTTTTGTCAAAATGCTTACTCAAGAGCATTTAGTTATAAAAACCACACAGAAAGTTATCTCTAGGCATAAAGTTGGAGACCTTGTTGGGATTCTTCCTATTCATTCTTGTCTAACGGCAGATGCAATGAAAAAGTACCTGATTCCGAATTCAGGCTGGGTTGATCACCTATAATCATCTTATAATTAATAAAACTTTAAGCAACTCGTAATTGTTTTAATTCAAGTTGTGTAGGTATATCTGCTATTTTGTTATGGCCATTTTATCAAATAAAATGGGGGCATTTGCCCCCATAAATGTTATAACATTGTTATTCCATTAAAAGTTATCACCCCTTCCAAGGTATCTTCCTCCTTTACCGGAAAGTTTTCTTGTATCCTTTCCTTCGAGATAGGCAGCATGCTCTTCTTTCTGTAATTTAAATCTTTCAAGCAAAGATCTTAAAATGTCGGTTTGTTTTGCAAGATCTTCAGCGGATTTTGCTATGTCTTGGACTCTATTAGCAGTGTCAGATGTAACTTGGGAAATAGAACTTACATTCTTGGCAACTTGCTCAGCTGTGGATGATTGTTCCTCTGTGGCTGCAGCTATTTGGTTAATCATATCCCAAACTTCTTGTGAACTTTGCATAATTTGTTTCAAAGCTGTTCCTGCTTTATCGGCAAGGACAATTCCGCTGTTAACCTCGTCTGTTCCTTGTTTCATAGCTCGGACCGCTTCTTCTGTCTCTTTTTGTATTCCTTTGATCATATTAGCAATTTGTTTAGTTGCTTCGGTTGTTCGTTCAGCTAATTTTCGGACTTCGTCGGCAACGACAGCGAAACCTCGGCCCTGTTCGCCAGCTCTTGCAGCCTCTATTGCTGCATTCAATGCCAAGAGATTAGTTTGGTCAGCAATTTCATCAATCACAGAAATTATTTCACCAATTTGTTTGCTCGATTCTCCAAGTTTTTCAATTTTATCTGCGCTTGCACGAACTACAGAAGCTATTTCGTTCATCTTATTAACTGTTTGAAGAACTGCTTCACCACCCTCGGCGGCAATCGACTTGTTCTTTCCAGCCACTTCGGCGGCCCGAGTTGCTCCAATAGAATTTTCCGAAATCGTTCTGCTCATTTCCTCAATTGCAGTTGCAATTTCATCTACCTGGGCACTATTTTCTGCAGCTGATGCTGCGAGGGTCTCGGCGATAGCAGAAATTTCTGCTGCTGCAGTTGCAGAAATATCTGCCGAACTGGAAATTTGTTGCAGAATGCTACTTAGTGACTCTGCCATTATGTTGATATTTTCTTTCAATTTGTGTAATTCACCTAAATATTGGCCAAGCATACGTACAGTAAGGTCACCTTCTTTCATAAAGTTCATAACGTTTCCAGTTTCCTGCAAAGGTTCTGCAATATTGTCTATCGCTTTGTTAATAGTGGATATGATATCTTGAAATGCTCCAGAATGCGCATTTATGTCGGCCCGGATATTTAAATTTCCCTCGGCTAATGCTTTCCCAAGAGTAAGTGCGTCGGTTACCACCCTTCCAATAGAGTCAATTAGTAAATTTAAATTATTTTTAATCTCGTTGAAGTCACCTTTGTACTCATCGGTAATTTTCGGCGGAATATCTCCTTTGGAAATACGGTCTACGTATTTGGCAGCAACACCAAGAGGTTGAGTAATTGAATCAAGCATTTTGTTTATTTTGTTTGAAATTTCTATATAATTGCCAGAGAACTTCTCAGTATTTGCTCGGACCTTTAAGTCTCCGTTTAAAATGTTGTTAACAATTAGATTAAGTTCGTTTTCAAGGTTAGTTTCGTTTGTATAATTATTCCATTGGACAACGTAACCGAGAATTTTGTTATTTTTGTCTTTAAGTGGGTTAAGGATAAGTCTCATTATTTGGCTACCAATGCTAATTCTAGCTTCGTAGGCGGAAGTTAAACTACCCAAAATTTGCCTGTTTCTAGCTGGATTTTTGTGCCATCTGTCAATATTGGTTCCTACTACTTTTGTTACAGTAAAGTCTGGATATGTTTTTCGATATTCCGATTCATATTTTGTTAAAAATTCAATTTGAGACTTATTTAAATAATTAATGTTGCCTTCGGAATCAGCGACCATAAAGTTACCAGCATAATCAAAAATATTACTAATAATATCCAAGGTTTCATTGATTCCGGCAACGAGCCGTAAAAATTCTCCTTCATTACCTGCCAAATCGCATCTATAATTTAGATAACCTTTGCGTGCTTTTTCGACTATAGAATAAATATCATTAATTACCTTTTTGAGTACAAAACTCATGTTTTTCAATGAAATCATCAAATTATCGTTTACTGATCTCTCGACAATATTGATATCCAAATTACCTTTGGAAATATTAACTGCAATGTTTGTAACATGGTTCAAGTTATCGATAAGACCATTTAAATTATTTTTAATCTCGTTGAAGTCACCTTTGTA
>FMJZ01003159.1_pt1 | contig 13505 bp, 11 predicted proteins | sample 1987881 | NCBI WGS metagenome assembly FMJZ01 (sample SAMEA4378227, study PRJEB15110) | soil metagenome | biome: soil; feature: Field; material: Soil | place: India | collected 2015-03-11 | depth 0 m | reverse complement strand
GGGGGGACCCTGAAGCAGGCCTCAACGTCTTGAGGAGGGTACAAGCCGCCTCGACCATGGGGACTGGGCGCGAAACCCGTGGAGAGGTTGAAGTAGCCTTCCCAGGGTGTTGCGGAGTAAAAGCATCTTCCTCAGGCTTGTTGAAAAGCGGATTGGGGAGGATGAGCCTACTAGCCTGGGCCCAAAGCTCTGACGCGGTAAAAGCAGGCTGCGCAGAGAAGAGGAAGGCAAGCCTTATTAAAGAGGCGGTGGGAAACAAGTTGTTGCTTTCGAACCCTGATATGAACAGCCCCCCGGTTAAGCGTTCAGATGCTCTTACCCTGACAAGGATTGAACAACTTCTCAGAGACCTCAAGGATAAGCCCTCTCACTACGTTGACATGCACATCCATTCAAAGTATAGCAGGGCTACAAGCTTAGACATGTCTCTCGAGAACATTGCTTTCTGCGCTAGGTTGAAGGGCATCAATATCGTCGGCACTGGCGACTGCACTCATCCCAAGTGGCTGAAAGAACTTAAGAAGAGCCTTGTAGAGGAGAAACCTGGGCTCTACAGGCTTAGGAGTGAAAAGAATCCTGCGAATGCTACGCTTTTCCTAATCCAGGGCGAGGTTAACACTGTTTACCAGGATGGGGGTATGGTTAAGAGGATCCACCACGTGGTTCTCTTCCCTGATTTCGACACCGTTAAACAGGCTTGCGACGTTTTAAAAAATATTGGCGACTTGGGTGCTGACGGCAGGCCCTTGCTGAAATGCAGCTCGCCGGAGCTCGTTGAAATTCTGAAAAGCGTTTCAAAAGACGTGGAGGTTTTTCCCGCCCATGTGTGGACCCCGCATTTCAGCATCTTCGGCGTTCACGGTTACATCAGCGTTAAGGAGTGCTATAAGGATAAGTCCGGGGAGATACATGCATTGGAAACAGGGCTCTCTTCAGACCCTTTGATGAACTGGAGGGTTTCAAAAAACGATCCTTACACTCTTGTTTCAAACAGTGATTCACACTCATACTATCCTTGGAGGCTTGGGAGAGAGGCCAACCTGATGCTTCTCGAAGAGTTGAGCTACAGGAGCATTTTGAACGCGATACGTAAACAGGGGCATTCAACAATAATTCTGACCGTCGAAACCTATCCTGAATACGGTAAATACCATTACCCGGGCCACAGGGGATGCTCAGTTTCAGTCGACCCTGAGAAATATTTCAAGCTTAAGGGGGTCTGCCCGGTGTGTGGAAAAGAACTTACTCCAGGCGTGGAGACGCATATAGAGGAGCTTGCTGACCGTCCTAAAGGGGTTAAGCTTAGAGACGCTGCAGACTATGTTCACCTGATACCGTTATCCGAAATAATAGGCTACGTTTACTCTACAGACCTTAATTCTAAGAAGGCCTGGAGCATCTATTACAGTCTTATAAGGGAGTTTGGAAGCGAGTACCGCTTGCTGATTGAAACGCCTGTCGAAGAGATAGCTAAGCGCGACAGGAAGCTGGCGCAAGTGATCGAGATGGTTAGAAAGGACAGGGTTAGAATAAGACCTGGCTATGATGGAGTCTACGGCGAGATCGAGGGCTTCTGCAGCCAGAACAAGTTGACGGGTTTTTGCGAATAGTTTAGGCTTAATTCCCCCATTAAGAATGTTGAGGAATGAACAGGGCGTGTGCACGCGAGCCTAGGCCTCTTTAAGCCGCAGGTAAGTAAGCTGCTTAGGCATGTAGTTGATCCTCCTGGGAGAAGGCCTAGTGCCGTATTCAACAGTCCTACCTATCGTGTCGAGAAGAACCTGCATCAATTCGCAGCCCCTTATCCTACCGAGCCCGCCACGCGCAGCCTCTCTTTCCGAGAAGATCCTCGTGTCGTCTTTCCTCAAACCGCTGGAGGACACAAGTATTGGAACAGGCTCCCCTGAGTGCATCCCCCTGTCGCAAGGCGTAGTGTGGTCGCCGGTCACAACTATAGTGGTGCTGGTCAAAACCTTTTCATCAATCATCCTCAGGTTTTCTTCGAACCGCTGTATAAACTCGTATTTCGCAAGAGGGTTCCTACTGTGGCTTGCAACATCCGTGCCCTTCAAATGAAGGTATACGAATTCATACTTGTCCAACAGTTCAAGAGCCTTGTTCACCTTCCCAGTGATATTAGTATTTAGAAGACCGTTAGCACCCTCCACCCTGTAGATATCCATGCCTGTGGCTCGGCCTATCCCCTTGTATAGCAATCCTGCGGCGACACAGGCGGCGCTAAGATCCCATTTCTCCCTGAAGCTGGCCATCCTTCTCTTAACCCCGGGGCTTCTCACCAGAATAGCGTTAGCCTCGTGAAGACCCTTCTCAACCCTAATCCTGTTCAACTCGTGTCTACTCAGCCTTCTAATCGCCTCCACTGTTATGCTGTTAACCAGGTTGGCGAGCCTCCTCGCACCATCCGTATCCTTCGCTTCTTCAACAGGCTGGCAGAGTAGAACCGGCTTACCCTCAGAATGAGGATCATTATCAGTAACCTCGTGGGACAATCCTTCTCCTGAAACAACCATGACGAACCTGTGCTCTGAAAGAGGCTGGAACCTTACTCTAAACAAGTCGCCCAGCTCCTCGTTAAGAAAGCCGGTAAGCTCCCTCGTCTGCTCGCCGCTTATTCTCCCAGCCCGCCTGTCGACAACAACCGGGTAACCGTTATCAACCCTGATCGTCGCAAGATTACCCCTGAAGGCTATCTCACCCTCCTCCAGCTCAACACCCTCGCCCAAGGCTTCAATAGGGCCCCTCCCGAAATACTCCCTCTCAATATCGTATCCGAACATGACTAGGTGTGAAACATCGCTGCTAGGTGGAACACCTGGAGCAATAACATCCATCAGTCCTTGAGAACCGTTTTCCTTAAGCTTTTTGAAACCTGTGGAGTTCGCCCTTTCAAGCGGTGTTAAACCGTCTAGCTCCCTGTAAGCATGGTCGCCAAGCCCGTCCAGCACTATGAGCAGTATCCTCTCAGGGTTCAACCCTACGGTTTATAATGGTGCCTGTGTTTAAACTTTGCTCAGGGGAAACCGGCAATCAGCGCCAGTAGTATAACAGTATAGGTAGAAACCAGGTGAAGCAGGCTGTGAAAAACAATATGGTGAAGGAGTAGAAAATCATTGGAATATTGCGGTAAGCGTATGCGAAGAGCAGCGTCAACATTGAAACAATCGTCAGCAGGATGAGAACAGTCAACATCCCCCTACTGCGCGCGGCCACTAAGCCGGTTTTAGAGAAGGCTTCTAAAACGAGGAAGATTGGGAAAGCATACATTAATCCGATTAGGAGGCTGGCTGTTAAAACGGCCCCGACCAAGCCTATTTGAAGATAGAGGGAGAAACATGTTGAAACCGCTATGGCTGCAGGGAGGAAAAGAAACCTGAGGAAAGACCATCCGGGTAGGCTCACCAGCCTCCTCGAAAGATCAGCGTAATGAGTGGTAAGCCATTTGAGAAACTCCGAGTCCAGCCCACCCGCCTTAACAGCATTATCCCTGAAGAAGTATAGTTTTTCAACAAGAGTATGCAGCCCAGCAGCGTCTAAAACGTCGCCTAAAACCCCACGATCTGCAGAATCCTGAACCTGAGCGCAGACCCTGTTTAAACCAGCCTGATTAAGCAGGAACAGGGCGAAGGCAGAGGCGAGCAGTAGCCGCGTTGATTGACTACTCATTTGGACATTGTTAGCTGTGCAACCCTTTCTTTTTAGTTTTTCCTAAACGGTGTTTGGAAGACTAAAAAGCTGGGTCAAACGGTTTAAGACCCTTAGGAAAAAGGTGAAAGCCGTCTCCCTAGATGTCGCGGGGACACGTAGCCGGGTCGGGGTTAAACGCTTCTGAGAAATCTTTCTCCAGCCGCCTGCGCGTCGGAGAACAGTGTTTCATTCAACGAGGCGTATACGCGTGTTTAAAAAGAAGTACAGCATGGTGAGCAGGGACTACGTCAGATGGTGCCTGCCAGAGTACTGGTTTAAAGAGCTGAATATTAGCATGAGCCTAGAGAAGCTTCTGGAAGAGTTCAGGCGTAGAGTAACTTTTCCCCGGACGCTGCCCCATCGATAGCCAGGCTCTCCTTACAATACGTTTAAAGTCTCTTCGAACCTTCTGAGTATACTTCTGCAAGCCATCCTCAGCGATATTAAAGAGCATTTCTCAAGGGTTTTCAAGTCTCAACGTACTGCTTTCCTTATAAAACAGCCGAGTTCTACGCTAAAGCCTGCTCGAAAAAGGCTTCTCTCCAGAAGAGTTTCTCCACGTGGACGACAGCGAGACGTACCGCCTTCTAGTGCCGAGAATAATAGGGATGAGGAGCATGCTGGTGGAATGTTACGGTAATCCTGAGCGGCACTACGAAGCTGACAGTTTGGATGAGATATTTAACAGCATGGTGCCGGCTTAAGCAGACGGTGTTGCGAAAGATTCAGTAAGTAAACGATCGTACAGATTGGTCTTTAAATATGGTTGTGTCGCCGTTTTACAAAAAAGACGTTATATACGTTTAGCGAAATGCTAAATGTCGAGATGAGGAAACACGCGGTAATCGTGCTGGCAGCGTTCATGGTTATGGCAGTGTTGGTCTCCAACCCGGCTTACGCGTACATCTGGGTGGATGAGCCGTGGCAGCCGTCTGGTCAGGAACAGGTTAATCTAGGGATCAGCGGATGCGTGTTCTACGATTCTAATGCGAACGGTGAGAGGGATGCGGGGGAACCCGTGTTAAGCGGCATCCGCGTGGAGCTCTGGGTCGGGGAGGACAGGGCCACGTACACGTTAACCGGCTCAACCTACAGTTTCTACAATGTTTGGGGCGAGTATACTGTTAAAGTGGGTTTAGCGGAGAACTGGGCTAGCACAACTCCCCAAGCCGTAACGTTGACAGTAAAGCAGGGGGAGACTGTTATCAGTGACTTCGGCGTTGTCCGCGTAGGGTGCTACGGCGGCGGCCACACCGTCGGGTTCTGGAGCAGCAAGAACGGTGAAGAAAAGATTAAAGACAGCCCCGGCGGGGAATCCACGGAGCTTTCACTGCTGGCCGGCTTTAACTTGAGGACTAGGGACGGATACTTCTTCGAACCTCAATCGTATTCTGAACTCAGAAACTGGCTTCTGAGCGCTGACGCGACGAACATGGCTTACATGCTTTCAACTAAGCTAGCCGCCATGTTTCTGAACGTTGAAGCAGGCTTTGTCAAGCCGGATGCGCCCGTCTACGCACCCGGCGTAAAGACTGGAACAGACTTCCTAACAATCAGCGAACTAATAAATGAAGCCAACCATCAGCTGGGGCTCGACGGCTATACTCCGAGTGGAGACCCTAATAGAGCGTATCAGGAGCTAATCAGCATGGCGCTGGATGCTGCGAACAACAATTTGAACTTCGTCTGCACAACCCCGTAGTGCTAGAAATAAGTCTCTCTGCTCGTCCAACAGTAGTCTCAGGTCTGCCAGCTTAGCTTTCGTGAGAGCACTAAGTTTTTCTCAACAGTTTTAATATCCTGCCATAACAGGTTTTATTGAAACGCTTAACGTAGCAACATGTTCATTCTAAAACCTGCTGAAAAATTTTTCCAGACAGCCTTAAACAAATGTTTAAAATTTAGAAGGCGTAGCCTACCAATGAGGATTATAGCCGGGGTCTCCTCGAGAAGACCTTGAAAACAAGGTGCTGAACATAGGCTCTCGGCTGGAGCTTTTCATCGACGATTGGCTCATAGCTGAGATGAGGAACGTTGAGCTGAGGCTGCACAACCCTGTTCCACAGGAGGTTTCGATCGTCTTCAACCAGTCTTGGGAGGGGAACTCATCAGGCTACGTGACAGTCTTTAAAGACTAGGGCTGCTTCAGAATGTACTACCGTGGCTCGAACCATGATCTGGCAACCGGAGAGGCAACGCACCCGGAGTTCGCGTGCTACGCTGAAAGCACCGACGGCATAAACTGGGTTAAGCCCCAGCTAAGCCTGTTCGAGTTAAACGGTTCGAAGCAAAACAACATAGTTTAGAACGGGGTTGGAACGCATAACTTCACGCCCTTCAAAGACACTAATCCAAACTGCCCGCGCGAAGCGGCTTACAAGGCTCTGGGGTTAGGCGGGGGAGGGCTCTACATCTTCAAGTCTCAAGTTTGCTGGCAGTTAACGTCCAGCCGGCCGGTCATAACGAAGGGTGCTTTCGACTCTCAGAACCTGGCTTTCTGGGATAATGTTCGAAAACGTTATGTTGCTTTCTTCCGCGGCTGGCGCGACGGGGTGCGCGACATTCTGACATGCTTCTCGGGAGACTTCGTAAACTGGACTGAGCCCGAATGGCTGGACTACGGTGAAGCCCCACGTGAGCATCTTTACACTGATGCGGTAAAACCCTACTTCCGGGCTCCGCATGTTTTCCTAGGGTTCCCCATGCGCTTCATCCCGGAGAGGGAGACGCCCCGCCGCTACAAGTAGGTTTCCGACACCGTGCTGATGAGCAGCCGCGACGGCCTGCATTGGCGGCGATGGACGAAGGCTTCATCATCCGGCCTGGACCCATTCCTGAGCGGTGGATCAACCGTAACACCGTGACGGCGTGGGGAATACTGGTTACTAAACCCAGGCTTACGAACGCTCCAGACCCGCTTTCACTATACTCTAGCGAGGGATACTATACTTCCGGCAACCGTCTACGCCGCTTCACGCTGCGAACAGACGGCTTTGTCTCTGTGCACGCCCCTTATTCTGGAGGCGAGCTCGTAACACGTCCCCTCGTATTCGAGGGGAAAGGCTGTTGCTCAACTATTCCACGTCAGCCGCAGGAGGAGTAATTGTGGAAATCCTGGGCGAGTATCGTAAGCCTATTCCAGGCTTCTCGATGGAGGAGGGTGTGGAGCTTTACGGCGACGAGGTTGAGGCTGAAACCCGGTGGAAAAACGGCTCAGACATAAGCAGGCTGTCAGCCTACGCTTAAGGATGCGGGATGCTGACGTTTACGCTTTAAAAACCTGTTGAAAAAGAATATTGGGCAATGGCAGCGTGCGCTAAAACTCTTAGGAGCAGCTACTGTTTTTTTCACTCATCAGTTTAGTTTTAAATAACGATCGCGGAGTCGAAAAGTATTTAAACAGTTGAACCTTTGCAACCTAAGCATCGCGGTGAGGGAAACCCATGAATGAAAAAGAGGAAACGGAAGGTGCTTCTGATGAGGCTCACCAACATTCCACGAAGCCTTCGCACAGCCATAGTCCCCACCCCAACCGGTTCCTTGACACGCGTCTCCATGTTGGCCGGTAAGGCTGAAAACACTATGGGTTTTAAACACGAGTTTACCGGTTCTCTGAGACAGTCGTTAATGGCCTATGTCTTCAACATCTTCGGAATCGCCGCCGGCACGATTGTTGCCCACTATCTCGGTGTTTTCCAAAGCTTCCCATGGGCCTTCATCGTTTACCCGCCGATTTTAAGTGCGAGAGGAGTCATAGGAGGGCTTTTCTGTGGCCACCTGAGCACTGGGCTACACCTTGGAACTGTTCAGCCAAGCTTTCCTAAGAACACTAGAAGCTTTTACCTGCTGCTCCACGCAACCATCGTCTTAACCCTTGAAGCCAGCATCCTAATGGGGCTGATCGCTGCCTCTCTGTTCGCCCTGTCTCAAAACGTGTTGAAACCGGAATTTTTCACCATTTTAATCGTCATCATGTCGACAATGGCTTTAGCCCTGCTCGTTATCTCCCCACTCGCAATAACAGCCTCGTTCCTCTCCTTCAAGCATGGTTTGAACCCGGATATTGTGCTGTACCCAGTGGAGTCAACTATAGCCGACCTGTTAATCACCTTACTCTACGTCGGGGTGCTAAATATTTTCGCCTTCAACAATTCTACTGGGCAATATTTGCTCGCCTCAATCAGTTTGACACTGGTTTTCTTCGCCACGTATTTCACGATTAGAAACCTTAGGGAGAGGGAGTTCGTAAAAACAATAAGGGAGTCTCTTCTCACAATAATCCTTGTCTCCCTAATAATAAACATAGCTGGGTCAACCTTCGGGAAGATATCGGAAATCGTCGAGGAGAGGAGAGAAATATACACTGTTTACCCGGCTCTAATCGATACGATAGGCGACGTTGGCTCCATAGTTGGCTCCACCGCCACGACTAAACTCGCCCTAGGCACTCTGAAACCCGCTTTTTCCTCAATAAAGGAGCACTTTTTGGAGATTTCCAGTGCATGGCTGGCCTCCCTGATCATGTACTGCGTTTATTCCATCCTGTCTTTAATGATTCAAGGGGTTTTAACATTGCCTAGTCTCCTTAGCTTCACCGTTTTACTGCTTATCGCCAACTTAATAGCTGCATCAGGCATAATATTAGTGGCTTATGCGGTCGCGATCCTGACCTATAAAAGGGGTTTTGACCCTGACAATTTCGAAATACCGATTGAAAGCTCTCTGGCTGACAGCCTCACATCCATAGCTCTACTGGTTTCCCTCCTTATAATGGCTGGTTTCCAAGAATAAGATTTAAAACATTCTCCGCCACTTCTTATTCAAGAGATAAAAACAAAATGGCCGAGTTTGAGAAGATAGAATACAGGCCTAAACCAGTTCGGGAAATACTCTTGGAGATGAAAAACCTGTCTGAATTGATGATAGACCTAGCGTACTCCGCAGCCCTTTTCAACGATAAGGATCTTGCGGAAGAGGTTCTTGAGCTTGAAAAAAGGATTGACACGCTAGCCTATCTATTAGACATGACGATCATGATAGCTGCAAGAGACGCCGAGGACGCCGAGGCCTTAGCAGGCGTTGCAAAAGTAGCTGGAGCAACCGATAAAATATCGGATGCTGCCGGAGACATCGCGGTGATAGTTAAGCAGGAGATAGGTGTGCACCCTGTTGTAACCGAGATTTTTGAAAAAGTCGAGGAACACATAGCCCGAGTTAAGGTTGAGGAAAAGTCTATAATCATTGGTAAAAAAATCGGGAAGCTGAATCTCGCGGCTAGAATGGGTGTTAACATTATAGCTATCCGCAGGGGGAGAGAGTGGATAGTGAAGCCTGGGGACGACGAGAAGATTCTTAACGATGACGTTTTGATTGTGCGAGGAGCCCCCCAGGGAATCCAAAGGTTCAAGGAGCTTGCAGAGGGAAAAATAAGGAGGGTTGGAGATAGAGATGCAGCAAAGCAGCCATGAAGGTTTTAAGGAGATAGTTGAAAAATTCGTTGAGCTTAAAAACACATCGGAACTGATGATCGATTTAGCTTATTCAGCACTATTGCTGAACAGCAAGGACTTGGCTGAAGAAGTGCAGAGGCTTGAAGAGTATGTCGACAGGCTGCACACGGAATACGAGATGGCGCTCCTGTTAAGCCGGTTTAGAGAGGAGGAGGCGAAGGGTATTCTCGGCCTGATAAGGCTTGGCGTAGTCACTGAGGAGATTGCTGACGCTGCCGCTGAAATAGCTGAAGTAGTCTTGAGAGAAATAGAGCCACATCCAGTAGTGAGGCTCGTAATAGAGGAAGCAGATGAAACCGTGACGTACGTGAATGTTTCAGAAGGCTCGTTGCTGGCAGGAAAGACGCTTCGAGAAGCACGGATCCCGGAGGAAACCGGAATGTGGATTCTAGCTGTAAAGAGGGGAGAAAAATACGTGAAGCCTAGGCCAGTCTTGAAGATTGAGCCTGGAGACGTTTTAATAGCCTTCGGGTATGCTGAGGGCGAGGAAGACCTTAAAAAACTGGCGTCGCCGAGCAGCTAGACTGTATTCAGTTTGATGAAAAGACATTATAACAAGTCTAGAATATGCTTGCTGGCTAAGCATGGGTGGTAAGGGGGAGCAGGAGCGCAGCGTTATACAGTACTACGAGAAGGCTGCTGAAGAATACGATAAGGAGTATGAAACACCCTGCTTTAAAAAGCTGTATGTCAAGATTACTTGGCGTTACATGGAGCCGTATCTAAGTCGGGCGTAGTGCTGGACGCAGGCGGAGGTACTGGAAAGTGGACAATTCCCACAGTTAGAAAGGGCTTGAAGGTTGTTCTCTACGATATTTCTAGAGAAATGTTGAACGTGGCTAGACGCAAGATCATGGAGGAGCATCTTGAAAACATGGTTGTCTTCTTCAAGGAGGGCGACGTATGTGAAATAAACTTCTCTGAGAATCATTTCAACTTTGTTCTCGCCGAGGGGGGGTCCAATATCTTACTGCAGCAACCTTGGTAAAGCAGTGGGGGAACTAGCTAGGATTCTTAAACACTGGCTGCTTCATGGCTGCTGGAGTAGACAGCTTGTTCAGCATTGCACGGGGCATGCTGGTTCGCAAGGGGCCGGAGGAGGCTTTCAAAGTTCTTCTGGAGAGAAGGTTTTTCGCTGAAGCCTAGAGTTTCTACTGCTAGGTTTTTTCACCATCTGATCTGAGAAGCCTCTTCGAGAAGAACGGCTTAGAGGTAGTTAAGATAGTCGGCAAGACCGTGGCCTACGTCTCCAGACCTGAAACCGAGCCTCTCCTCCAAGATGAAGAGAAGGCTGAGAAACTCCTAGAGCTTGAGCTGATGCTTTGCGAAGAGCCCTCTATAGTCGGCTACGGGAGCCATCTCCACATCGTTGCAAAGAAGAAAACTATCCCGGGAGGCTAGGATCTAGGTAAAAACAGTAAGACACTAGTCATGGGGCGAAACTCTTATGGTAAGGGTTTAGGTTAGAGCCGAGGGGCTCAATGTTTCCAACTAGGGGCTCAACGTTTAACGGCAGCCGGTTGAAGACCCCGACTTCCCTCCCCTTCTTCCAGAAAGCGTCTTCAATAACGTCGTAAACGGTTTCGAAAAGGGGTTTCCTCCTCTGACTAAAGCCGAGCAGCGCCACGTCAATCATAAGGGCAACCTGACTGCCCAGCGGCTGCGTAGTATAAGGCGTTACAGCCCCGTATCCTTCCTGGCACTCTGAGCAACCAGTGTTATGGATAAACGTGTACGGCTCAACAGGGGTTGAAATCCCGTTGAAGCCACGGAGCTTCAGGTTTTCGAGATACTGCTTTCCCTGCTGGTCAATATAGTTCGAGGGCAAGTCCTCCCTGGCTGCTGTCTGAACCGCCTCCATCACAACCCTGTACAATCCTTCAACAGCCTCGTGAAACTCTCTTTGCCCCCTGGTCATCGGCTCACCAACCCTGAAAGTCCTCCTTATCACGCCATGATACCCGTTGAAAGTCGGGCTGACGCCCATAGACACCATGTCGCCCTTATGGATAACTCTGTTAGACGCCGGGCCTATTATCGTGTAATTCCTTTCGCCAGACGTCACGATGGTGGGGAAGCCTGTTCTACCTGCGCCCAGCTCCTTCATAACGTAGTCCCCTACCCCAGCGACCTCCAGCTCCCTCATTCCCGGTTTTGAAACCGCCAGCATAGCCCTGAAAGCAGCGTCAGCGATAATGTTAGCCATCTCGCATATTTCCAGCTCCCTGTTAGACTTCTCATACTTTATTCTCTGCAAAAGCTCCTCATCGAAAAACACTCTGTCTAAACCGAATGTATTTTGAAGTAGAGCAACCTGCTCGTATGGCGTGGCTTGCGGGCTTGAAACAATTGCCACCCGAATGTTCTCCGAAACACCCATATGCTTCAAAACTTCACGGAAAGAAGTGAACCGGGCGTGCCTATAGTCCTCGTCAGATATCTGGAACTCTTTCAGGAAAACAATGTCTGCACCCGACTCCTCGACAGCCTCCTCTATCACATGGCCGCCTTCTGGGCCAGCCAGAACAACCGGCTTACCTTCTGAGGGAACAAGAATACCGTAACGCTCTATTATCGGGTCGAAGATGCCTGCGAGCCAAGCTATGTCAGACCTGTCCAGCTCGCTGCCGCACGCATACGCAAGGCTGTAGCCTTTTAAACCCATCCTTTCTTGAAGAATACTCCATCTTTTCCTATACTCCTCCCTAGTTATTCTGAGTCCAAGGTTTATCCTGGGCTTGGTTTCCTCGATTATTTCGGCAGTGATAACGCCTATTTCACTTTGGCTTAGCCTGTTGGCCAAACTCGTTCACCATCCGAATTGTATATGATTAACCAATTTAAGCTTATATGCGTTCTCTTCCAAGCGAAGCCGGTGCTGCTAACAGTTCATGCAGACAACCTTATAAGTTTCAGGAAGAGCTATAGTTACAAGTTTGAAGAGAAGCAGATTGAGAAACAGAATTGTGCTGGCGGTTGGTGCGCATCCTGATGACGTTGAGTTTTTAATGTCGGGTACTCTGGCTCTTCTCCGTGAAAAAGGCTGCAGGATTCTCATCGCAACGGTTTGCACAGGAGACATGGGCTCAATGAGGCTTAGGAGCCAGGAGATTGCAAGCATCAGGTTCAGGGAGGCCGAGAAGGCTGCGAGTATTCTCGACTCACCCTATATGTGTCTTGGAGAATCAGACTTGCATCTGGTTTTCGAAAACACGGCCCGTTTCAAGGCAGTGGAGCTTGTGAGAAGAGTTAACCCTGACATCGTCATAACTCACTCTCCGGAGGACTATATGATAGACCACCAGTTGACCGCAGACCTTATGTGGGACGCTTGCTTCAACGCGCCAATACCTAACTACGTGACGAACCATGCTAACCCCGCAAAGCCGACGAGTAGAATACCATTCCTATTCTACGCGGACGCCATCGGAGGCAGGAACAGGTTCGGCGAGAGAGTTCGCATGGATTTCTACGTGGATATAGGCTCGACGATCAGAGTCAAGGAGAGAATGCTTGTTCAACATAAGAGTCAGAGAGAATGGTTGCGCGCACAGCACGGCATAGATGAATACATACTTCAGATGAGACGATGGTCTAGGGAGAGAGGCTCGGAAGTCGGAAGGAAATATGCGGAAGCTTTTCGCCAGCACAGGGGCCACCCGTTTCCCGAGGAGAACATTTTAGCTTCAATACTGGGCTCCTTCTGCATAGTGCCTTGATCAGGATGCGTGTCGCATCAGCCGTCGTAACTAGGCTTATTCCCAGCGGGGCTGAAGCTTAAACGGTAGATAAAACCTTAAGTAAAAGAAAAACGGGATAGGAAAAGCAGAGGGTGGAGGATTGAGTTCAAGCACGGGTTCTACAAGGCTGTCCAAGTTCTACTCCTTATTCCCGTGGCCGGAGGATCCGTACTCTGAGCAGGGAAGAAAACGCTACGAGGATACTTTAAAGGATATGGAGGCCCTCATAAGCAGTAGAATGCTTCAAAACCTGGTTGAAAAGAAGACGGTGAAGGTTCTTGAGGTCTGCGGCGGGACAGGAATCGGCGGCGTCGCGCTTTCCAAAGTCTTAATGAGCAGAGGGGTCTCCGTTGACCTGCTTGTCACAGATCTTCGTGGGGAAGCCTTGGAGACGGCGGAGAGGTTTGGCTACGAGGAGATTGGCTGCAGAGTAAGAACAACCATGATGGATGCTCGCGAAATCAATAGGACAGGAGAGAAGTTCGACCTGGTTTTGTTGTATGGCTTATCAACTCCCCACTTCAACCCGTGGGACTTTGTCAGATTCCTT
>FMJZ01018679.1_pt1 | contig 13506 bp, 12 predicted proteins | sample 1987881 | NCBI WGS metagenome assembly FMJZ01 (sample SAMEA4378227, study PRJEB15110) | soil metagenome | biome: soil; feature: Field; material: Soil | place: India | collected 2015-03-11 | depth 0 m | reverse complement strand
ATCCTATTGTCCAATCTGCTCATAACAAATTCATGATATTTATCCTAATGTATGAGTTGGCTATATTGCAATTCAGCATTGACAAAACGTTAATTTGAGGTATAAAATAAGTATGCTTCCTGATATTGACAAAATAATTGTTGTCGATTTTGGTGGACAGTATTGTCATTTAATCTCACGCCGAATTCGAGATTTAGGAGTTTATGCCGAAATAAAACCAGCCTCAACATCAATTGAAGAATTAAAGAAAATTTCCCAACTCAAAGGCATTATTCTCTCTGGTGGAGCAAAATCAGTTTATGAAGAAGATGCTCCTAAATGTGATCAGGCAATTCTAAAAATGGGTATTCCGCTTTTGGGAATTTGTTATGGACACCATCTAATTGCTTATCTTGAAAATGGCGAAGTTGGTTTAGGAAAAGTTGGTGAATATGGGTTAACAGAGTTAACGATCATCAAAAAGAGTCGTTTATTAAAGGGGCTTAGTTCTAAGCAAATCGTCTGGATGAATCATAAGGATATAGTGCAAAAACTACCAAAGAACTATACGGTAATTGCCTGCACAAAAAATTCTGCGATTGCGGTTTTTGCTGATGAGCAAAATCAAATCTATGGCGTTCAGTTCCATCCCGAAGTCACCCACACAATCAATGGTGATAAAATCCTAAAAAACTTTGTAATTGATATCTGTAAGGCAAAAAGAGAATGGGATACTTCACAGATTATAGATAATATCAAAAATGAAATCAAACAAACAATCGGTAGCCGAAAAGCAATTATTGCTTTATCCGGAGGCGTTGATTCATCAACTGCAGCGATTTTAGTCAAAGAAGTCATCGGTAAAAATTTAGTCGCGGTCTATGTTGATACGGGTTTAATGCGATACCAAGAAACTGAATTTATCCCAAAGACCTTCGGTAAATTTGGGCTTAATCTTAAGATTATATCGGCTCAAGATAAATTTTTCCAAAGTTTGAAAGGTATTACTGAGCCAGAAAAGAAGCGGAAGATTATTGGTAAATTGTTTATTGACATATTTAATGAAATTGCATTCCAAGAAAAAGCGTTGGTATTAATCCAGGGTACAATCTATTCTGATAGAATTGAGAGTGGCATTACCCAACATTCATCAATAATTAAATCTCATCACAATGTTGGCGGTTTACCTCAAGAGATTAAATTAGAAATCTATGAGCCATTAAGAAATCTTTATAAGGATGAAGTAAGAAAAATTGCTAAAAAAATTGGTTTACCGGATGAAATTATCAAACGCCATGTATTTCCTGGCCCGGGGTTGGCAATTAGAATTGTTGGCGAAGTCACACCGCAAAAAGCCGAAATTGTACGACATGCCAGTTATATTATTGAGCAGGAACTCAAAAAAAATAGACTGTATGAAAAAGTCTGGATGGCATTCGCGGTTCTATTACCTATCAAAAGTGTTGGCATCCAGGGTGATGCCCGAAGTTATAAATATCCAATCGTGATTAGAATTATCGAATCCAAAGACGCAATGACCGCCAATTTTGTTAAAATTCCTTATGAAGTTTTAGAAGACATCTCAACCCGGATTACTAATGAAATCAGTGAAGTCAATCGTGTCGTCTACGATATCTCCAATAAACCACCAGCAACAATGGAGTGGGAATAAAAGGAATATTAAAAGTAGTAGCCTTGTCTTTTCACTTTTCAATCGAGATTCTTTTTGAATAGTAATTTATAAGGTATCAAGACTTTTTAATAACACGTAAAGATAATATAGAATCCTCCATATCATCCGCAACATAACTCAAATACCGCGAAATGATTGGTGTTATGGTTTTGCATCTTGTATGTTTTATAGTTGTGAGTATTAAAACATAAATAATCTAAACTTCTTCACACACTGCCTTTTTTAATTATTTATTTCAGTATCTCTATTTAATATGGCTTAATAAATAACTTTATCTATTAAAAACTCTATATCTTGAATCTTAATCAGAATTATAAAATAACTCATAACTGTTTACCACACTTTTTGTGTTATCAAGTAATCTAATTTAATGTAATATTTTTATAAGATCTAAATTATTGGAAGAGCAGTTGAGTTGTGAACATTATAGAAAATACCATATCCTAAATCCAAAATTAAGTTTTCTCTTTAAAAAATCCCGCCATAAATTTATTGATGAAACAAAAGTCTGCTGGTCTATATTTATATAGAGTAGAATTTTAGGGTTTTCCTTGACGATATGTAAAATCTGCATATAATTATAATTTTAAATAATTAGTATAAATTAGATAATAAAAAATTAAAAACACATATATGATATTTAGATTTAAAATGAAGGCGATAATTTATAACTATCAAAGATGTTGACTATGGCAACAATATTATGAGTAACTTAAATTGTGCTGGTGGTATTAAACTAAATCGACAATGGTGTAAGGGTTGTGGCCTCTGTGTGGAAATCTGTCCGAAAAATGTTTATGACCGAGATTCCAAAGTCTCGGCTAAAGGATTTAAAGAGATAATCATCAAAAATCCTGAGTTATGCAGTCAATGTATGCTATGTGAACTATTGTGTCCTGATTTAGCAATTATGATTGAGAAGAAAACGAATTCAAAGGTTAATAAAGAAAGTACAAAGTAACGATACTGATAAAACATGAAATCTTTTGTAAAAAGCCTGTTAGCACCTAAAAAATACTTTATGCAGGGCAATATTGCCTGTGCTGAAGGTGCTTTAGCTGCTGGTTGTCGATATTATGCTGGTTATCCGATTACACCGTCATCAGAAATTATGGAGCACCTTTCAGTTCGACTGCGCGAAGTAAATGGTGTTTTTATTCAAATGGAAGATGAAATCGGCTCAGTATGTTCAGTAATTGGTGCCTCTTGGGCTGGTGCCAAAGCAATGACGGCAACTTCCGGCCCAGGCTTTAGTCTAATGCTTGAAGGTATTGGTTATGCATTAATGACTGAAACACCCTGCGTTATTGTTAATGTTCAACGGGCAGGACCAGCAACAGGTCAAGCAACTCGACCGGGCCAAGGTGATATTATGCAAGCACGTTGGGGTGCGCATAGTGATTACCGGATTATTGCACTTGCTCCTTGGTCGGTGCAAGAGATGTATGATTTAACCATAAGGGCATTCAATCTTGCGGAAAAATTTCGCGTACCCGTGATTTTGTTAGCCGATGAAGTAGTTGGTCATTTAAAAGAAAGTTTTATTGTCAAACCGGAAATAGAAATCTTTAATCGTGATACATCTCAAACCTCGCCGCCTTTTGGTAGTGATCAAGAAGATGGCATACCTCCGATGCCGGCATTTGGTCAAGGAGCTAAATTACTGGTAACTGGTTCCACTCATAATGAATATGGAATTCGCAAAGTTGCTGACCCTAACGTTCAAGATAAATTGGTTAAAAGACTTTGTTTAAAAATTGATAATCATAAAGATGAGATTTGCGAGTCAGAAACTTATTCAACAGATGATGCGGAACATCTTTTAGTTTCATTTGGAATATCGGCGCGCAGCGCTTATGCCGCCGTAAAACAACTTCGCAAAGACGGCATAAAAATTGGATTGCTTCGCTATAAAACTATTTGGCCCTTTGATGATAACACCTTAAAAACCGTTGCGGAAAATGTTGAGACTGTCTTCGTACCGGAAATGAATCGAGGTCAACTGGTTTTAGAAATAGAACGAATTTTGTGTAATAAAAAAGTTATTTCTATTTCTAAAACGCAAGGTGAGGCAATTTATCCTTCTGAAATATATGAAGAAGTCCAGAAACATTTATGAAACCATCTAATTATCAACTAAAGGGTCAAAAATTAACTCAGAGGCTAAATGAATGTAAATTTATGACTTGAGTTTTATGGTGTTAGTTAATATTATTTTTATAATATGAGTGAACATTTATACAAATATTTAAGAACCGAAGTATTTCCTACGCCATTTTGTGCTGGTTGCGGGCATGGTATTTTGATGGGCGCAATTTTGCGAGCAATTGATGAATTACAATTAGACTTTACTAAAATGGTCTTTGTTTCTGGTATTGGCTGTGGTGCTTGGATTCCTAGTCCCCATTTTGCTACTGATACCTTACATACTTTACACGGAAGACCCATTGCTTATGCTACTGGGGTGAAATTGGTCAACCCGGAATTGAAAGTTGTAGTCGTTTCCGGTGACGGTGATTTAGCCGCCATCGGTGGTAATCATTTAATACATGCCGCGAGAAGAAATATTGATATCACGGTCATTTGTGCTGATAACAGTATTTATGGAATGACCGGTGGTCAAGTTTCACCAACAACTCCCAAAGATGCTAAAACTCAAACGACAACTTTGGGTAATCCTGAACCAGCATTCGATTTATGTCAATTGGTTAAAGCCTGCAAGGCCCAATATGTTGCTCGATATACGGTTTTCCATATTAAGCCCTTAATAAACTCGATAAAGAAAGCGCTATCGACCGAAGGTTTTACTTTTATTGATGTTGTATCACCATGTCCCACCCAGTTTGGTCGCAGAAATAGGTTACCTACTTTATATGAGATGTTAACTGACATTAAGAATCGTACAGTAAGGTATGACTCAGCCAAAACCATGCAGAAAGAAGAATTGATTGATAAAATAATTATTGGCGAATATGTATAAGAAAGTAAATTTAATGGTTTCCCAATATGACTAAAATCAGAATCGCAGGATTTGGTGGACAAGGAATTATTTTAGCCGGCGAATTGCTCGCCAACGCAGCAGTTTTCGAAGGTAAAGAAGGATGTGCAATTGGTTCTTATGGTTCCGCAGCCCGAGGCGGTTTAACCAGTTCTGAAGTTATCATTAGTAATAAATTCATTGCTGCACCTTTTGTGGAAAGGGCTGATGTTCTACTTGCCATGTCTCAAGAAGCATACGATAAATATTCGCCAACCGTAGTAAATAACGGACTGGTAATTGTTGATTCTGGGATGGTTAAAACCAACAAACAATCGGCGCAATTTGAAATTCCAGCAACTAATATCGCACTTACCGAACTAAAATCTTCAGTTGTAGCGAATATGGTAATGCTTGGTGCGTTATCCGCAATAACCAATGTTGTATCAATGCATTCATTAATCAACGCGGTTAAAAATTCGGTAGCCGACAAATTTGTGGAAATTAATATTAAAGGTCTTGAAATCGGATTTGAAAAAGCTAAACAATTAAAATGACAAGCATCTATTATCAAAAAACATATTTAAAGATATACTAAATAAGAAGAAATACAAGACATAAAAAACATAAAAAATATACCAGAACTAAAACATATGAACAAGAAAAGATGTGATAAGTTATGTGTGATAAATTTTTATTTTGAAAAGGAGTAAACATATGTTAAAAACCAATATTGATAAAATTATTACGATTTCTGTAATTGGCCAAATTTCTTCTCCCACCCGCAGACAAAATTATCGCTTATCTCATCAAGGTGAAGCCACGGTTTTTCCTGGCACCGGTGGTATAACCTATAATGTGAAAGTCGGCGACCCGGTATTTGGTTGGATTGGCGACCATATTGAACCCGGAGTATCAGTAAAAAATAAAGATGAAAATGAAAATCGGGCACTTAATGTCTATACTTGTATTGGTAATACTGCATGGGTTGTTTCCGGCGCGGTCAAAGGCAAAAAAGGGATTGTAACCGGCAAACACGGTGGCATTGAGCATATTTTGGTTTGGTTTCCACAAGAGGTCATTGAAAAATTAGTAATTGGCGACCAAATTCAAATTCGGGCTCGTGGTCAAGGTTTTCAAGTCATGGATTTACCGGATGTAAAGTTCTTTAACCTCGACCCTAATCTATTCTTGAAAATCAATCCCAAAGTAAAAAATGGCTACATTGAATTTCCTGTAACCCATATTTTACCACCAACTATTATGGGTTCGGGTTTAGGTAGTGAAACCGCGGCTTCAGGTGATTATGACATTACTACTCAAGACCCTACAACAATTAAACAACTTGGTCTGGATAAACTCCGTTTTGGCGATATCGTTTATTTAGAAAATACTGATAATTCCTTTGGCCGATGCTATAAAAAAGGTGCTGGTTCAGTTGGAATTGTTGTTCACTCCGATTGTATAATTGCGGGGCACGGCCCAGGCGTGACGACTATTGCAACATCAGTCAAAGGAAAAATCAAACCGATAATAAATAAAAATGCGAATATTGCATATTACTTAAACTTAAAATAAGAATATAAGCAAGTCTTATGCGTTCATCGAACTCTATCCAGTGCTGCTAATGTCTCAATAGTGTTGTTGCTAGCACGGACTGTAAATGGATTATATATTTTTTATTAAAGACTTTTTAACAATGCAAGATTTCATTAATTGACATTTGATTAAGTTCGTGTAGACTAAAATTTATGGATGTTGATTTAATTACTGAAGTTAAAAAAGCAGAAGCTTATGCTGAGGAATTAATTAAAAAGGCTGAGCTTGAGGCGGAAAATCGGCTAAAGCAAACTGAATTAGAAATGGACGTACTCATTGAACAAACAAAAGAAAAATTGAAACAACAAGGTAATGAAACATTAGTAAACTTTCGCAAAGAGATCGAACAAATAGTTGAAAACATCAGAATGCAAACCAGAAAACAAATTGAGCAAATAAAAGACATTGAACAAGCAAAAGTAGAAAAGGCAATAAATTTAATCGTCGAACATATTATCCGAGAATTTCAGAAATAAATACTAAACTAACACCGTTGATTGTGAAAAACAATCAATGAAATACAGAACAAAGAAAAGTGTTGATAATCCTTAATAATTAAATTATTTAATCCACTCTAATGGCAATCGCATCAGTAAAAAAAGTTCTAATCGCAGTTCATAAATCCGAAGAAAGAACTTTCTTAGGGCGTTTACAAGAATTAGGAATTTTACACCTGGTACGTAAAGCCGAAACTTCCGAAAGCGTGTTAAAAACACCGGTTCAAGAAAAATTAATTGAAATCGCTAGCGCAATTGAATATTTAGTGAATTTTCAAGAAAAACCACATCTATTAGCTGGATTAACAACGACCAAAACCGAAATTAATCATACCGAATATCTTACTTTAGCCCAAAAATACGATTTAGATTCAACTTTAGCTAGAATCAAACAAATTCGCCAAGATATTTCTCGCCTATCTAATCAGGCAAAGTTGATTACTGCAGAAATTAACCTTCTTAAACCTTGGACGAATTTAAGATATAATCTTGCGGACATCTATAATTCACGATTAATCGAAATAGTTCTTGGCCAATTTTTAAATCGCCAAATGTACTTTCAGACTCAAGAAGCAATAAAAGATTTACCAGTTTATGTTGAAATCGTCAATCAAATTGGAGAAATTCTTTATGGTATGATTGCTTATTCCAGGGAAATTAAGGATAAAATTAAACCCCTTATTAACAATTTTGAAATAATCGATTTAAGTCGATTCCAAGAAATTCCGAAAGATATTATTGCCGAACTAGAACGACGGTTGACATTATTAGAAAAAGAAATCACAGACAATAAGCAAGAACTATTCAATTTATTATCCGAACTACCAAAATTACAGATTTTATATGATTACTATTTCAATATTAGATATCAAGAAGAAGTCCTGCCTGGTTTAGCACACACTAACCAAGTTATCTTTATTGAAGGATGGGTAAAACAGAAGGACCTAAAAAACTTAGAACGCTTAATTGATAGTTGTAAAACCGTGGTTATGCATCAAATTCCGATTCTCGCCGGGGAAGAAATACCTGTAGCCTTAGAGAATCGCAGTATTTTTAAGCCTTTTGAGATCATTGTTGAACTATATACTATGCCACGAATAACTGAACTTGACCCCACTCCTTTATTGGCACCATTTTTTGCGATTTTCTTTGCATTGTGTTTAACGGATGCGGGTTATGGTATAATACTTTTGATTTTGGCATTGTTGTTACTGAAAAAAATGAAAGCCGCTAGCAAGTTTTTGACGTTATTAGCAATTTGTGGTGGATTTACAATTTTGGCCGGTGCGATTACTGGTGGTTGGTTTGGTGATATTGTTGATAAAATTGGATTGCAATTCTTGGTTAAGTTTCGTAACCAATTACTCCTCTTTGACCCAATTAAAAACCCCATGCCGTTTTTTATTCTCTCAATTGCTATTGGTTATATCCATCTTAATTACGGTATTCTAATAGAAATTTATGATGCTTTTCGACAAAAAAATTGGCAGTCCGCAGTATTTGAGCAATTACCATGGTTTTTGTTTTTAAATGGGCTGGTTATGTATGTTTTTAGCGGAAGATTTTTTCCCATAACATTCAAACCCTATCTGATATTTATTATTCTCATTGCCATGGCAACAATTATTGCTTTTACCCGTCGTAATCAAAAACTAATACTGAATCAATTTCTTTTGGGCATAATCTTTCTTGGCGTACTAATATTTATCTCGGTTAAAATCAATCTTTTCGTTTTACCCGATGCATATTTAAGTTGGACTCTTGGTAAATATCTTTTCTTATTAGGATTAATTACACTTTCAATTTTATCTTTAATCCGACAAATCATTCAAAAGAAAATTTCTTTCATTCCCTTAATCATTTTTATCGGACTACTATTAACCCTAATAGGCTATTGGGCTTTTAATTTATCAGTTGTTCTTTTTCTAATCTGCTCATTAGTCTTCATCATGCTTTCTACGGACAATCGCAAGCTGATAAAAAATATCATTTGGGGATTATATACCCTTTACGGTAGCACCAGCTTTTTAGGTGTAGTGTTATCTTATATTCGTTTAATGGCGCTGGGAATGGTGACGGCTGGAATTGCCATGGCAATTAACACGATTGCTTGGATGGTTATTAAAATTCCGGTTATCGGCATCGTCATTGCAATTATCTTTATGATATTGGGACATGCTTACAATCTTGCGATAAATATTTTAGGTGCATTTGTCCACTCTTTACGATTAAATTATGTGGAATTTTTTCCCCGATTTTTTACTGGTGGCGGTGAAAAATTCACTCCTTTTCAAAGACAAACCAAGTATGTTACAATTAAATAGCACTATACAACTAAATAAAAAAAGTCATAAAGAAAAAATACATTTCAACCCTGAGTTATTTGATGCTCAGAGGTTAATTCCACAGGAGGCGAAATGGTTGACCCGTTAGGTTTAGCAATTGCAATCACTGGTTGTGGACTTGCAGCCTTAATGGCTGGGATTGGTTCCGCAATCGGTATTGGTTTAGCATCCCAGGTTGCAAATGGTGTCTTATCTGAAGACCCGGGAAAATTCGGTAGTTTATTTATTCTCGTGGTCTTACCTGGTACCCAAGGATTTTACGGATTTTTAGCCGCATTCCTGGGCATAATGAAACTTGGACTTTTAGGTAATCCGGTACCAATTACTTTCGGTCAAGGGTTACAAATGTTTGGCGCTTGTCTTCCGATTGCTTTTGCTGGATTGCTCTCAGCAATCTGGCAAGGAAAGGTTTGTGCCGCGGGTTGTGAATTAGTTGCGAAAAGACCAACAGAATCAGTAAAAGCAATCATTTATGGTGCAATGGTTGAAACTTATGCGGTGCTCGGATTACTGGTTACAATTTTCTTACAAATGGGAATAAAATTAGGATAACCGATTATTTATTGGACACAGAACCACCAAGTATAAACCGAATGAATCAGTTGACTCAAAAAACTATTACCAAGGCAATTGAAATTTCGCCTTACCAAAATTTTTAGACAACGCGCATATGTTAGCTACTGGCATACTGGAAAAACAACGACCCTAAATTCGGATTAATCAATACTACTGAAAAACGATATCTAAGATTAAATACTATGAAGAATATTAAATACTCGAAATGATATCAAAGATTGAATATTATGAAAAACAATACCAAAGATTGAGACTATGAAGAACATTGTGTCTCAGTATTTCTGTGGTAGGTAAATTATTATGTCAATCGAGAAATTAACCCAAACAATAATTAATACCGCTCAGCAAAAAGCCAATGAAATCAAAGAAAAATACGAACAGGAAATCGCCAAACTCAAAGAATCGACCAATGCACAAATAGTTAAACTAACTAACGAACATCATAACAAAATTACTCAACAAAAAGCACTCCTAAAAACTCAGGCAATTTCCAATGTCCAAATTGAGGGGCAAAAAGAAATTCTACAGGCGAAGTGGACAATAATTGACCAAATCTTTAATCAGGCGATAGAAAAATTTATCTTTTCGGATAAGTATTATCAAATCCTTACTGATATCATAAAGTTGCAGTATGATAACGATGCGGAAATAATTGTCGCATCTTCTGACTACAATCAAATACAAAAATTAATGCCGAATATGAAATTAATCCCGGATAATAACTTGAACCGAGGAATAATAATAAAGAAGAGTCGGATAGATTTAAATTATTCTCTTGACCGGATAATTAAGTCCCTAAAAAATGAACTAATTGTTGAGTTATCTAAATTACTCTTTACAAAATAATCATTTGTTATATGCTATTTGATATAAGTTAAAATTGGCGCCATCGTCTAGTCCGGCCTAGGACATCTGGTTCTCAGCCAGAAGACCGGGGTTCAAATCCCCGTGGCGCTATTTATTTTTAATTAAATACCAAAACTGAGCGGTAACAAAGAGAAATTATAACAGAAACATATGGAAAGCGATAGAAAACACATATCTTTTTGTTTAGCTCTATTTTTATCAAATTAATTATCTCACCATACGAATCATTACCTTCCAATAATTTTGAATTAATGTTCCCCTAAAAAAGAAGTAGTGTATAATATTTTGTGTAAATTCAGTATTGATATGTTAGAGAAAAGATGTACCTTCGGCCTTGTTTAATATTTAAAAACGAAAGCACATTTATAAAAGAAAAAGCCCATTTAGTTAAAAATCTTGACGCTACCCAAGAAATAAGAAATCTCTAAATTAATAAAAGGTTAATCAATAGCCGATCTATTCTACTGCGTATAAGAGAACTTTTTGAATTCAACAGGATATACCTTAATAAACGGGTTAGGTTCGTACTAAACCTACCATAGTTCTAGTCTCCGCTACATCAACTCCATTGGTATTGGTATTATGAGTGTAGCAGTCTAAATGGAAAATCCGGTTAATCTTTCTTATTATAATCGCTGTAAATCATCTAAGAAAACAGAAAATGCTTATTACTTCACGATGCAAAGAACGATTTCCTAATTTATGGACCCAATATATCTGACATTATTCCATTAATTGTTTTTCCGAGACTATTAAGTGTTGTCTTTGTATAAAAGTAAGTGTAAATGAATTCCTGAATTACTAACACCAACCATTATATTTTAATTGTTTTTTCCTGAAGTGCTAAATGTTATCTCAGCATAAAAGTAAATGATTTCTTGAACTACTAATATAATAACTCTGTCCATTGTGTCTAATATGTTTTCCTTAACTATACTCATATTAATTTTGTTAATCACTTATAAATTGACAATTTTATCTCTGCTAAAACCGATACCCAAACCGACACCCAAACTTTCACTGACCTTATTGCCCCAAACGACTTTCTTGGCTATTTTTCAAGCAACCCATAAGGCTGTGGAGGGGACTGTACCCTCCTTTTTAAATAAATTGCAATATCTCTAAGAAAAACAAGAACTTATCTAAAAATTCGCCTTATCAAAACATTAGTTATAACTAATGTTTTTTATGTTTATCTTTATTTAAGAGATGATAGTTAGTCTTATAAAGTTTCAAAGCACATACGGTCTCTTGCCAAAGAATTTGGCGTAAGAAAATTAATTAAGAGAAGTCAGGCTTAAAGTTTGTTGTTCAATAGAGATTTGTTTTGATTAAAAAGTGTTTGGCAAAAGTCTATATACAAGTAGACAAAATTTCATTGTGAAGTGGTTTTAGAATCTAAGAAAGGAATCTGAAAAAATTAATTTGTTTTAAATGTAGCTCGAGGATTTTTATGTGAATTTTTTTTGCCATAGATGTATCCTCCTTTCTACATTATGTTTAAACATGGTGTAGGATACACATTACTTTAAAACTTTATAAAACTTATATTATCACCCAATTCAAGAATTGCCAATAATTACCATTTCTTCTTGCCAGTAGTATGAAAGTTTTTCTTACTTCAACTTTTACCACCGAGAAACACTGATAATCACCGAAAATTGATTATTACCACAAATGCACGAAGAGAAAGAAAAAAATTAAACCACTAATAAATGACCAATTATGTAATGTGTCATCGGAATTAAGGTAGTTTGATTTGACCGCGGATAACAACTGGTTTTACACCGAGACTCTCCCACAACAATTCTTCAAAATAGATACCTGAGGGGATTGTTGTTCGAATTACCTTACATCCTTTTTCCTTGAGCCAAATAGATAAATTTGAGAATAAGTGAGATTCTACGCCTAATCCTAAATAATTACGATTGACGGCTAAGCACAGAATGTCACCATACGGTGGAAATAATAAGTCATCGCATTCAGTTTCAAGTGATGCGACTCCCAGTCCAACAAGCTGATTATTGCGCCAAGCACCCAATACTAACATCTTATTGTTTTCTAAAAATGATTGGAATGACTCAAGTGTAAAAATTGGGACTTGGTCGGCAGTTAAACCGATTTGACTTAATTTATATTCTTCGATTTTACGATAAAGTTCATAGGCGATTGAGACTTCTTCTGCGTTCACAGGATGAGATGTTACCATCTCTTCAACTAGCTTAGATACTTCCACAACTTTATCTAAAATCGATTCTGTTTCGCTCCATTTCCAATTCCAAGATTTTAACTGATATTCTTGGGTAAAAGCAAGCGGATTCCATTCATCGCCTTCTTGCAGGTGTAGAATTAGTTTTCCGTACCATTGGGTTTCAACGGTCGTTTTGTTTTTTATTTCTACCATGCGATATCCACAGATGTGATAGATACCACTCTCGATTGGAGTAAAAGTTTCTCGGTGAATAGGAATCGTTGCGACATCAAGTGGTCCATTGTACCAACCATTAAACTCACTAAAAGCTTCGGTTGTTTCCGGAAATATCTCTCGGACTTTACCGGTTGTATGTATTTTACCTGATGCACCGCTGATGTAAATTACCGTTTCGTCTAAATCATAATTTCTTCGTGGAAAGAGTTTAAGTTGTGGATTGTTCTTTGGCGGTACACAGGGATGATGTTTACATCGCCATGAACGACATAATAGAGGCATGTAGTTGTTGGGAAATTTTAGAAATACAATTCGTCCTTCTGAAACAGATGTGTCTGTGTCAAATGACCCTTTTCCTTCGCCCGTAAATGAACGTCCGTTGATGTTACCATTAATATGAGTAATATCATAACGCATTTTTTATCACCTCCTTTCTATGTTTACTATAGATTGATATGTTATTATTTAGTTTCATACTGCCTAATATTAATACCCCCCTTCCCGATTTGTCAAGGAAAATGTCGTTCCAACTTAGAAACCGCAAC
>FMJZ01018196.1_pt1 | contig 13506 bp, 11 predicted proteins | sample 1987881 | NCBI WGS metagenome assembly FMJZ01 (sample SAMEA4378227, study PRJEB15110) | soil metagenome | biome: soil; feature: Field; material: Soil | place: India | collected 2015-03-11 | depth 0 m | reverse complement strand
TAATCAGTAATTTCAACTTGATAACCATGCTCTTCAGCCCATCTTGAGTACATCCGTGCAAGCATCTCAACCCAGTCGCAAGCTTCAGTTCCACCCGCGCCAGCATGAATTGTTAAAATGGCGTCTTTAATATCAAACGGCTCAAAAAAAAGACTCCTTATCTCAGCTTCTTCCAACTCTACTTCTAACCTGCCAACCGCTTCAGCTAAAGCTTTTTCGCTTTCTTCCTCACCTTCTTCGTATAGCTGAAGCATCACTTCGGCTTCCTCATAAAGCTCATTTAGTTTGTTCCATTCTTCAATCTTTTCTTTTAAATCGTTCAGACGACTTGTAACTTTTCGAGCCTCCTTCGGATTTGACCAAAAAGTGGGTTGTGAAGCCCTAAGCTCGAGCCTACTAATTTCCTTTTTAGCTGAAGCCAAGTCAAAGATAATCGCCTACCTGTTTTATTCTTTCGTGTATATTCTCTAAACTTTCACGATAATCTACTTCTCCCATTTGTTTCCTAATTGGACCTCCCACAACATTTTTTATATTTCTTGCCGCTACCGCAGGGGCAAGGCTCGTTTCGACCAACTTTTTTTGAGGCTACAGGAGCAACCTTTTGGGAAACCATTTCCCCACTGTGCACCGAAGCTGCTAACTGAACAACTTCCTCAGCCTGCGTCTTAATCTCAGCGTGGAAAAGATAGCGCAAAAAATCTTCCCTGACATTAGAAAGCATTTCCTGAAAAAGCTGAAAGCCTTCGGTTTTGTATTCTACCAGAGGGTCGCGCTGAGCCATCGAGCGCAAGTATATTCCTTCGCGGAAATAATCCATGCTCACCAAAAACTCGCGCCAGTGATAATCAATAACCTGCAAATAAAAAAAGCGGCATATCTCATCCATTGCCTCCCGACCAACGCCTTCTTTCTTTTGATAAAAGAGAGATTTAGCTTCCTCAAAAATCATTTCTTTTATTTCCTCTGAACTCTTACCCTCAAGTTTAGATAGAGATGAGAGCTCTTGGCCAAAAACGTTCACTATTTCAGACTTTAGTGTTTCTTCATCAGCTTCCGAATCAGCTTGCAATACTCTGAAATAATAATTGACCGCTTCCTCAACCCAACCCTCAATTAATTTAAAAACCTCCTCTTCCAGGTCTTTCTTTTTCAAAAAAGACTGACGTAAAGCATAAACAGCTTCGCGTTGCTTATTAAGAACATCGTCATATTCAAGAAGATGTTTTCTAATTGTAAAATTCTGGGACTCAATCTGTTTTTGTGCCATCTCAATTGTTCTAGCAATTAAGGGATGTTCCAGTGGTTCATTGTCAGGTAGTTCAAGTCGATCCATTAGAGACTTAACTCTCTCAGAACCCATAGCCTTCAGCAGGTCGTCCTCCAGTGAAAGATAAAAGCGAGAAGACCCTGGATCTCCCTGACGGCCAGAGCGCCCTCTTAGCTGATTATCGATTCTTCGAGCTTCGTGTCTTTCAGTTCCGATTACATGTAGACCCCCTAACTCAACAACTTTTTGAGCCTCAGAAGGAACAGGAGGATTTCCGCCTAAAATAATATCCACCCCTCTTCCAGCCATATTAGTAGCTACGGTAACCGCTCCCAAACGACCAGCTTGAGCAATAATTGCTGCCTCCCTTTCATGATGTTTAGCATTGAGTACTTGATGTGGAATGCCTCTTCTCTTCAGCATCTCGCTAAGCATTTCATTTCTTTCAATCGACACTGTCCCTACTAAAACGGGTTGACCACGCTGGTGTAATTGAGCTATTTCTTCGACCACTGCCCGATACTTCGCACTCTCTGTTTTATAGATTACATCGGGAAAATCATTCCTAATAACAGGCTTGTTGGGAGGTATAACCACCACCTCGAGCCCATAAATATGCATAAACTCCTCGGCTTCGGTAGCAGCTGTACCAGTCATACCGGCTAATTTTTCGTACTTGCGAAAATAGTTTTGAAGAGTAATGGTCGCCCAGGTCTGGCTTTCTTCCCGAATTGCCACTCCTTCCTTAGCTTCAATTGCCTGGTGAAGTCCTTCTGAATATCTTCTACCAGGCATCAGGCGACCGGTAAACTCATCCACTATTATTACTTCTCCATTTTTAACAATGTAATCAACATCCTTTTTAAACATAAACTGGGCTTTAAGAGCAGGCAAAAGATGGTCAACTAAATGCTTGTTGCGAATATCATAAAGATTATCTACTTTGAGCATCTTTTCAATCTTTTCCACTCCCTCTTCCGTTAAAACAATAGCCCGGCTTTTGTGGTCAATTTTAAAATCAATTTCTTCCTTCAATAGAGGAACAATTCGGGCAAAAGTTTTGTAAAGGCTAGCTGACCTTTCTGATGGACCAGAAATGATTAGAGGTGTCCGAGCTTCGTCAATTAGTATGCTATCAACTTCATCAACAATAGCAAAATAATGACCTCGCTGAACAATATCTTCCGGGTCGTAAACCATGTTGTCTCGCAAATAATCAAAACCAAACTCGCTGTTAGTTCCGTAAGTTACATCAGCCAAGTAAGCCTCTTTACGACTCACCGCCTTCAAATCCTTAAACCTCTCATCATCTGCTTTAGAACCCGGTTCATAAAGAAAAGTAGCATCTTGCTGAAGAACCCCGACCGACAAACCCAAAAAATTATAAATAGGCCCCATCCACTGAACATCACGTTTAGCAAGGTAGTCATTAACAGTTACTACGTGAACTCCTTTGCCCGTTAAAGCATTTAAATAAACCGGGAGAGTAGCAACCAAAGTTTTTCCTTCACCCGTTTTCATTTCAGCCACTTTTCCCTGATGAAGAGCTATGCCACCCATAATTTGAACATCAAACATTCTCAATCCAATAGTGCGTTTGCCTACTTCCCTAACCAAAGCGTAAGCCTCAACTAGCAAATCATCAAGGCTGGCGCCTTTCTTAACTTCCTCTCGCAGTTTGTCTGAGTATTTTTTTAAATCAACATCGGAAAGCTTTAAAAATTTATCTTCAAGGGTATTAACCTCGCCGACAATTTCCATCAGTTTTTTGATTTTCTTTTCTTCGAGAAAACGAGAAAAGCGTTCCAATACTTTCATAATTAATAATTATACCTTATGATTTAACCCGTAACCGCAAGCAAGAGACCGAAATTTTAGTCTATGCTTTTGCGAAACCTAAAAAAACCTTCCTCTTCTAAGACTTTCCGCAACTGGCGCACCAGCTTCGGGTCGTATAGAAAGCCCTGATCTTTTTGAATTGTTCTCCAGGCTTCCTCTGGCCGTAGCGGATTGCGGCTATCATGAACAAGTTCATCAAAAGCACTGGCCAAAAAAATAATCCGGGCCTCCAAAGGAAGGCTTCCTTCCTCTCTAACCCTACTTTTGTGGAGAAAAAAAGGTCGATGGTGATTATAAACAATCTGAGCTAGCTTTCTGGTCGATGTTGCTGATTCCAAAACTTTAGCTCCGAGGCGAGCATGATAGGGAACACCCTCCTCTTCGTTGTCTCTCTCTAAAAAAGACTCCAAAGAAAAACGGTCTAAAGAAATTTCAGCCAGATGAACAAGGCCTGAACTTAAAATAAGATTAAATATAGAATGCAGAGGAAGACCCAAAGAAAAACCTATCTTTGAAACCAGGTTTTTAACTCTGTCGATCTGCTCGCTTAATCCCGAGTCTGAAGTCTTAATTGAATAATAAATAGCCAATAAAAACTCCTCATTTTCTTTAGTAAGTTGGTTATTATTAATCCAGAGAAATAAGTAGGGCAAGTAAAGAAGATAAACTATTGAAGACAAGAAACGATAATCAAGAAAAAGAAGGTAAAAAAGGTAACCAAGTAGAAGAGAAAAAATCAAATCACGGCCGGAAAAATCAAATTCATAGCGACAATAAGCCGAAAAAGAATAGTTAGAAGAAGGCAAATTCGATATCGCCTGGAAGATTAGACGAGCCAAAAAGAATATAATTAAGAGCAAAAAAGCAAGAAGAGAAGGGGTATCGGCTAACCAACCAATTGGACTTAAAATGTGAAAAGCAAGATAAACAAGGCTAACAGGTAAGAACTCTTCTAAAAAAGAATTGGAAAAATCGCTCCAGGGCAGGTTTCTTTCCCAGAAAACAAAAAGCTGAGGAAGCAACAAGGCGAAGAAGATAAAGTAAAAAGGAGCAGTTAGAGCCAGCGGGAAAGAAATCGCTGCCAGAAAAGGAAAAATAACTTTTTTTCCTAAAACCAAACTTTCTTTTTTTAATCTTAAAAGAGAGAAAATAAGGGACAAAACAAAGAAAGGTGAAAGAGAAAGAATAGCATCTAAAGAAAGCAATCTGAGCGACCAAATAGTCGCTGCTATAATCAAACCCCAGAAAACCCAGTTATAACTCTTTTTCCACATTTTCTTTTTTTGTCCTTACATAAGCCCTGAGCAAAACAGCATCATATTTTGTTCCTTCGCCTCTTTTCAGCTCTTCTAAAGCTTCACCTTCAAAAAAAGCTCCGCGGTACGGACGGGCAGCAGTAAGAGCAACAAAAGCCTGAGATAAAGCTAAAATGCGAGCCGGCAAAGGAATTGACTCACCAATCATTCCCTCAGGATACCCCGTGCCATCAAAATGTTCGTGATGATAGTAAACATAATCCAACCAGTCCTCAGGCTCTCCAAGATTATCTAAAACCTTTGTGTGTTCTTTTAATTTCTCAAACTCCTTTTCTTCAAGCGGTCCTTGTCGGTAGATAAAAGATGCTGCTTTCAACATCCCTATATTATGAAACAAAGCTGCCTTTTTTAAGTCTGATAGCTCTTTTGGTGAAAGATGCAAACTTTCGCCTAAACTTAAGGCTTCGCAAATAACTTTTTTTGTTTGCTCTGGTTGATGAAGGAGTTCCTTCTCGATCGCAGAAATTAACTCTAAATTACTTTCAAAAACCCCTTCTTTCTCTTTAATTTCACTATAAATTGAGCCAGCGAGAGACAAAATAAGCAAAGAAGCTAAAGCCCCTCCGACCCCAACTAAATAAGTTGTTAAGGCGAAAAGCGATGTTAATCCAGCTCCAGCTATTGAGCGATAAAAAAGATTCTTAATCGAATGCAAAGGTTTGAAAACCAAGTTTTCCTCTAAACTATCAAGAAAATACCAAAATAACCAGAAAAATTGAGAAAAAATAAGGAAAATAAAAAAACGAAAAGGGAAGAAAGTTAAAAAGTTAGAAAGATAAAGGTAAAGAAAGCCAAAAAGAGAGAATGGGAGTAAAACGTTTACAAAACGGTTAAAATGGCGGCGCCATTCCTGGACTTTTAAATCTTTCTGGAAGAAAAAGCTTACAAAAAAAGTTACTAAAGCGTTTGAAAGGCTAGAAGAAAAAAACAAGCTCCAGAGAAACCAGTGGTAAACCTGCCCTCCAAAGTAAGGAATCTCAAGCTTACTTAGCTGAAGCCAGACTGCCAGAAAAATAAAAAATATTACCTCCCAGCTCAAGTTGAGCCTAATGAAAATTAAATAGAGAAAGAAAAGAGAAGTTAAATAACGAACTGCATCAAAACCAACTTTTTTAAGATCTGTCGCTTTTTTGTCTTCCATGCTTTACTCAAGAATCGCTTCGATCAAACCATAGGCACCATCTTTGCGTCGATAAAGAACGCAAATGTTGCTTGTTTCATCTTTGGCAAAGATGAAAAAATCATGATTTAAGTTTTCCAATTTCCGAATTGCTTCTTCTTCACCCATCAGTTTAATGATAAATTGCTTCCTTTTTTTAATAGCCGGAGAGGGTGCTTTACTCTTGCTCTCCAAAAGTTTTGAGTTTGTCCGCGATAGGCTTGAGTAAACTTTAGTTCGATGCTTGGTTAACTGCTTTTCCAATTTTTCATAAAGTAAATCAATAGCAGCAAAAACAGCACTTGAGCTTGCCTTGGCTTTAATTAAAGAACCTTTGACAATTAATATTGCTTCAACAGTGGTTTTATCCTTAATCCTCGGATTGCTTTCGACCTGAAATTTTACTTCAGCTCGCTCAATCTCCTTAAAATACTTCTCCAACCGATTAAGCTTTTTCTGGGTGTAGCCTTTGACTTCCGAAGTAAGCTTGAAACCTTTAACCTTGTATACTATCTCCAAGTTTCCTCCCTTCTCCACATCTATTCTATAATAATAGAAAATTCTGTCTTAGATATGAAAAACCCCACCCTTTAAAAGGCGGGGTTCTTTTTTTTCGTGGTCAAAGTGCTTTCTTTACTCTGCTTTTCTAACATTAGCAGCTTGCAATCCCTTAGGTCCATCGACGATGTCAAAATCGACCTCCTGGCCTTCTTCTAGCGAACGAAAGCCAGATCCTTCAATGGCTGAGAAATGAACAAAAACATCCTCCCCGTCTTCCTGGGAGATGAACCCATAGCCTTTCTCAGCACTGAACCACTTTACTACTCCTTTAGGCACTTCCTAACCTCCTTTTAAACTAAAACTCGCAAAACTTGCTATGTTCAAAGTACTACACTTTTTTCACTTTGTCAAAAAGTTATTGAAAGAGTGCCCATTTGTTATACCCAAAATTTAAAATTAAAAAAGATTGAAAGGAGAAATTATGAAACTAAGCTATTCTTCGGTTTCAACTTATCGCAACTGCCCCCGTTCCTATCAGTTTTCCTATATTGAGTGGTTGCCCACTTTGCCCAAACCAGCTTTAAGTTTTGGCCAAAGTATTCACGCTGCCCTTGCCGATTTTTACCGGGAGATAAAAGAGCTGGAAGAAAAAGTTAATTCTTCTTATCACAATTCATCGAGCAACACCCTTTCTCTCCCACTTTTCACTCCTCCATCGGCAAAAAGACTGCTTCACTATTTTTGGTTGAATTGGTCTTCTGATGGATACCACGATAAAGAAGAAGAGAAAGAAAAGTATCTGGAAGGGAAAAAAATTCTTCAAGTCTACTATGAGGAAAATAAAAATTCATTCAAAGCGCCTTTAGCTATTGAAGAACGCTTCGAAATTCAATTTGATGGCTTTCTTTTAACCGGAGTCATTGACCGAGTAGATGAAACACCAGAAGGTTTAGAGATAATTGATTACAAAACTGGCCAGTTTGTGCCGGATGAAAAGGAACTAAGAGCCGACCTTCAACTTCCAATTTACCATTTAGCCGCAGAAAAAAAGTGGAACTCAAGACCTCACCGACTAACTCTTTACTTTTTAAACCCTTTTAATAAAAAAAATCCAGATGAAAAACACCATCGCCGTTATTCTTTTAGCTTGGAAGACGATGAAGTAAAAAAAGTTGAAGAAACGCTTTATGAAACTTTGAAATCGATAGAAAAGGACTTAAAAGATAAAAAGGAAAAAGGCAAAGACCTTGAAGCAAGGCCCAATAAATTTTGTAACTGGTGTGATTTTAAAATTATTTGCCCGGAAAAGTCAGACAAAAGCCAGGTTGAAATCGATGAAATATTCGCGAAGTTTAAGAAATACAAGGCGCTCAAAAAAGAGCGAGAAAAGATAGAAAACGAGTTAAGGAAGTTAGAAAAAGACCTCAGCAGTTAGCTTTTTAATACTTTTGATAATTTTATTTTGGAACAATTACTTCTAAATGCTGCGGTAGTAAGTTAATTTTAACTGGCGTAGCCCCAATTACTTCCCCGTCGCACTGAACCAGAACTTCTCGATCAGAAGTAACTTCGAGCTCCCGAGCTCGGAAAAAATCAAATGTCGGCAAATTCTCTTGTCGGCTCAATACCACTGAAAAAGCAAAATGAAAAAAATGCCAGGCATTCTTACCTTTAAAAAGGCAAACCTCAAGCCAGCCATCATCAAGTAAAGCCCACGGAGCTATCTTTAAACCTCCTCCGTAAAAAGACGAGTTCGCTATTACCAAGAAAGAACATTCTTCTTTTCGGCTACCACATTTAACACTAATCCTTGGCGGTTTAAACCTTATTCCTTCCCAAAAAGCTTTGGCTACAAAAGGAGTTTTCCCTAAAAATTTCTTCTCTACTTCTGAAACTTCATCGATCACTTGGGCATCAATCCCTACTCCTGCCATTAGCAAGAATTTTCTCTGGTTCACCAGACCAACATCGATTAGTTTTTTTTCACCCCTTAAAACGACCCCCACCGCTTGAGAAACATCAATAGGTATCCCTGTCTCTTTAGCAAAAACATTAGCTGTCCCAGCTGGAATAAAAGCTAGTGGAACTCTATTGGTTAAACCATTTACCACTTCATTTAGCGTTCCGTCACCGCCAACAACTACCAAGCAATCAGGTGGCTGAGTAAACTTTTTAAAAAACTCCTCCCAACCATACTCGATTGTTTCTTTGACTTTTCTTTTGACTTCAGTTCGAATCTCAAGGACTTCGCAAGCGTGAGAAAGAAATTCATCCACCGCTAACCTGCTAATTTTTGCGCCTTTCCCACCCCCAGCTTCCGGGTTAACCACCATTAAGATCTTCATAGCTTTCGAGCAAATTCAAGAGCAGACTTTAAATCCTGAGGCAGTTCACTTTTAAAATCCAGTTTCTGATTGCTAATTGGATGGACAAAACTCAATCGATGAGCATGAAGAAACTGCCTCTTTAAACCGATTTTTTGACCCGCCTTCTGCCCCCCGTATTCACGATCTCCAGCTAACGGATAACCTAAAAAACTAAAATGAGCCCTGATTTGGTGGGTTCGACCGGTTTTTAGTTTTACCTCAACCAAAGTAAAACCTTTTAGTCTTTCTTTTACTTTAAACTCAGTAACAGCTTCTTTACCAGAAATTAGATTAACTCCTATTTTAAACCCCTTACTTTTCATCCTCTTTCCTAAAGGCGCCTCAATTTCTCCTGCTTGGTGTGGTATCTCACCGACCAGCAAAGCTAAGTATCCTTTATCAATTCTTCTCTCTTTGAAAGCTTGGACGAGCTCCAGATAACTTCGATCTTGCTTTGCTACTATTAAAAGCCCGGAAGTTTCTTTATCAAGGCGGTGGACTATCCCTTTTCTCTCGTAGGGAGTAACCGATGGTAACTCTCTAAAACGAAAGAAAAGAAAGTTAACCAGAGTGCCCTTTTGGTGATGGGCGTCAAGGTGAACAACCATTCCCGCTGGTTTTTCAACTACTGCCAGCCACTCATCTTCGTAGTAAACTTTAACCGACAAATTTTCAGGTAATAATCTTGCCTCTTCCCCCTCCAAATCTACTTCAACTTCCTGACCAGCCTTCAAGCGATAGTTTTTATTTACTTGCCTTCCATCAACCATCACTTTTCCCGCTAAAACCAGACGGGCTGCAAATGAACGAGAGGAAACAATTTCTCGTTCGGCTAAAAAGGTGTCAATCCTTTTCCCCGCCTCTTCCGGCAAAACCTTCACCCTTCCCTCCTTTTAGACGAACGGCAAGAAAAACAGCTGAAAAAGCAAAAGCTAAAATGCTTACCAGTTGAGAACCGCTTAAACCCAATACTAAAGGTGGGTTGACACGGAAAAACTCATTGAAAAAGCGAAAGAAGGAATAAAATAAAAGGAAAGCAAAAAAGACATTGCCCCGCCCTATTTGATAACGAAAATAATAAAGAAACAAAAAAATAAAGAAGGCGTAAAGGAATTCATAAAGCTGAGTCGGATGAACTTTATAACCTAAAGAAGGGAAAGCAATGCCCCAGAATAGCCGTGTGGGCTTTCCGTAACAACAACCATTGAGAAAGCAGCCAATTCGACCAATGGAAATTCCCAGTGGCAAAACCAGACCTACAATGTCAAATAAATCATCAATGGGGAGGTTCTTCCAGTAAACAAAAGCCAAGCCAGATATTAGACCCCCAGCCAGCCCACCGTAAAAACTCAAGCCCCCTTCCCAAACAGCAAAAGCTTCCCAAGGATTAAAAGTAAAAAGCGGCCAGTTATAAAAGACAAAGGAGAGGCGAGCGCCAGCCAATCCGCCTAAAAGAATCCAGAAAGCCAAATCATAAATGGTCTGAGCCGAAATAGCTCTTATTTTAGCTTCTCGAGTTGCAATAAAAATTGAAACCACGAAGGCAATCATCAACATAAATCCGTATGAGTAAATTATTAGCGGACCAATCTCAAAAAGAACTGGATACAAGCTTCTTCCTCTCATCAAGTATAAGATAAACTAACAAAAGAGTAATCCCCGAAACTAACTCCACGTCAGCCAAATTAAACACTGGCCAAATTCGGAAATCAATAAAATCCGTTACTGCTTGAAAAAACAAGCGGTCAATTAGGTTACCTAAAGCACCTCCAACAATCAAGCTTAACGAAATAACTAAAAGCCATTGCTCAATTTCGACCCACCAAACATAAAAAATAATTATCAAAAGGATTAGAAACGAAACATATGGCCAAATCCGCCCCTGTTCTTGAAAAAGCCCAAAAGCAATGCCGGTGTTTTTAGTCAGGGTAAAACCAAATATCCCCTCGATGATCTCGACGCTCTTTGATTCAACCAAAAGATACCGAGCTAAAAACTTTGTCAACTGGTCAAGAAAACAAAAGGAAAAAGAAAAAATTAAGACGAAGAGCTTTAAAAGCTTGACTTTTCTTCCTTCGTCTTGCATTGAATACAAAGTTCAGCGTAAGGTATGGCTCTCAAACGATCAGTTTCGATTGGTTTTCGGCAACGTTGGCAAATGCCATAAGTGTCATTTTCTATACGTTCTAAAGCCCTCTCTATTTGTCCCATTGTTTCTTTCAAACTAAGCTCAATAGAAAGGTCTTTTTCTCTCTCAAAAGTAGCTGTGCCACTTTCTGCATAATCGTCTTCATAAATGTCCTCGCCCGAAATTTCCGATTGAGTATGATGATGAAGATCCTCTTTCAACTCCATTAATTCTTTTTCAACGTTACTTTTTTCCTCGAGCAGTTTTTCCTTTAACTCTTCTAAAACTTCCTTGCTAAGTTTGGCTTTCTCTTCCACTACTAATCCTCCTTAAAATCTTCTAAGACACTCAGACAACTTGAGCAAATTTCCTTTGAAGAAGTTATTTTACCAACAGAAAGGTCATATTTCCAACATCGTTCGCACTTTCCCCCTTCAGCTTTCTCCACCAAAATAATATTTTCGCCTTCATCCAGTTCTTCTTTGGACAACCTCACTTCAACTTGAGAAACAATTAAGACCTCTTCAAGGATAGAAACAATCTCTTTATAAAAATCGAAGTCTTTTTGATTCACTTCTAATACAACCTTTGCCTCTAAAGAATTACCTATTAACTCGGCTGCTCTTGCTTCTTCCAATTTTTTAAACACTTCTTCCCTCAAAGCCAGAATTCTTTCCCAGCGACGTTCTAAAACTGAGCTTAAATAAACAGACACTGGTAAAGGCCAGTCACTCAAATGAACGCTGTTAATCCCATTTTTAAACTCTGTCTTAAGATTTGACCATACTTCCTCAGCTGTAAAAGGAATAAAGGGGGCTAAAACTTTAACAGTGGTCAAAAGAATTTCAAGCAAAACAGTCTGAGCTGAACGCCGCGCTATTGAATTTCTTTTGCTTACATAAAGTCTATCTTTAATAATGTCAAGATAAAAACTGCTCAAGTCGTTAGTAAAATAGTTAAGTAAGATTTTATAAGCCTGGTGAAAGCGATAATCATCAAAAGCTTTATTCACTTGAGCGACTACCCGATTGAGCCTGAGTAAAGCATATCGGTCAAGCTCCAAAAGGTTTTCATAAGGAACTGCTTGAGAAACCTCAAAATCATAAAGATTGCCTAAAAGAAAGCGAAAAGTGTTGCGAAAGCGGCGATAAACTTCGCCTAATTTATCTAAAATCTCCGAAGAAGCAGCAGCATCTTTGCTGTATTCAGTTGAAAGCACCCAGAGCCTCAAAACATCCGCCCCAACTCTCTCTATTTCGTTTAAAGGGTCAACAACATTTCCCAATGATTTGGACATCTTCCGCCCTTTATCATCGACTGTAAAACCATGGGTTAAAACGGCTTGGTATGGAGGTTTGTTGTTGACAGCAACAGAAACTAAAAGTGAAGTTTGAAACCAACCGCGATGTTGGTCGCTTCCTTCAAGGTATAAAGAGGCGGGCCAACTTAGGTCAGCACGCGTTTTTAAAACTGCTTCGTGGCTCGAGCCTGATTCAAACCAGACGTCAAAAATGTCTTCTTCTTTTTTAAAACTTTGAGCGCCACAATGAGGACAGGAAAAACCTTTCGGTAAAATCTCTTCTGCTTCCTTCTTAAACCAGCTATCCGAACCTTCCCTCTCAAATAATGTCGCTACTGCCTCGATGCTTTCATCAGTAATAATTTCTTTCTTGCATTTCCGACAGTAAAAAACCGGCAAAGGGACGCCCCAGCTCCGCTGCCGAGAAAGGCACCAGTCAGGTCTTTCCTCAACCATTGCCGTAATCCGATTGATGCTCCACGATGGAATCCACTTTACTTTGGGTATCTCATTTAAAACCTGCTGGCGAAAATCCCCTTTTTCCATTGAAAGAAACCACTGTTCAGTAGCACGAAAAATCACCGGTTTCTTGCAGCGCCAACAGTGAGGATAAGAATGAATAATTGAATCTTTATCTAATAGCAGACCTTTTTCTTTTAAGTCACTAACAATTGCCTCGTTAGCCTCATCCACTACCATTCCCTCGTACTTTCCTGCCTCGGCCGTAAACTTTCCACCATCATCAACTGGCATAACAACTTCCAAGTTAAACTTGTCCTTAAGGGAGAAATCTTCCTCGCCGTGACCTGGGGCAATGTGAACTGCACCGGTGCCCTGCTCTAAAGAAACAAAAGGCGCAGTTACAATTACTGAAGTTTTTCTTTCAAAAATCGGGTGAGAAACTTGTTTGCCAGCTAATTCTTCCCCCTTCACAACTTTGAGAACATCAGCTTCAGGAAAAAGTTTTTGGCTTAATTTTTCAGCTAAAAGGTATTTCTCTTTTCCCACCTTAACAAGCGAATAGTTAGCTTCGGGGTGCAAAGCAACTGCCACATTAGCTGGTAGAGTCCAGGGGGTGGTAGTCCAGATTAAAAGATAAACATTTGCTTCTCCCCAGGGATTATTAACAAAAGCCAGCTTAACAGTGATTGAATCAGATTTTTTATCGTGATACTCAATTTCCGCCTCAGCTAAAGCTGTTTCGCAATGATAACACCAGAAAATAGGCTTCAAGCCTCGATAAATAAGGCCCCTAAAATACATCCGCCCAAAAAGCCTTATTACGGTTGCTTCATAAACTGGATTCATTGTCAAATAAGGATTCTCCCAATCTCCTAAAATGCCTAACCTTTTGAACTCCTCTCGCTGGCGTTCAATAAAAACTTGAGCGTATTCTCGGCACCGCTGGCGAAATGCTTCTTTGGGAATTTCAGCTTTCGGTCGTTCCAAACGCTTTTCCACTTCATATTCGATAGGTTGACCGTGGCAATCCCATCCCGGAACATAGGGAGAATAAAATCCTTTCATAAAGTGATAGCGAACAACAATGTCTTTTAGCACTTTGTTAAGAGTATGCCCTAAATGAATATCACCATTAGCGTACGGCGGTCCGTCGTGCAAAATAAAA
>FMJZ01010032.1_pt1 | contig 13509 bp, 14 predicted proteins | sample 1987881 | NCBI WGS metagenome assembly FMJZ01 (sample SAMEA4378227, study PRJEB15110) | soil metagenome | biome: soil; feature: Field; material: Soil | place: India | collected 2015-03-11 | depth 0 m | reverse complement strand
GCAGCCGCCGCTGCTTGTGCCGCCTGCGCCGCTTGCGCCGCCAACTCAGCCCGCCGCGCCGCGATCTTCTCGGTCAACTGCGGCGCCAAGCCAATGACATCGGGCCGGCGGCGAATGTTGCCCTGCAACTTCTTCAACGCCCCCTCACGCACCTCGGCCCACATCGTGGGTGCGATGTGGGCGTAATAGCTGATTGGCCGGAGCAACTGCTCTTTATGCACCGTCAACTGAGTGTGATCGTCGGTGGAAAGCTCAAACTCGTGATCCATCTTGATCGCGTCGAATGGGCAAACCTCGGCACAAAAGCCACAGCTCATGCAGGCATCGTACTCGATGATAAACTCGGCCACTGCCGGCACCGGCTTCCCGGTAGCCGGATCTTTGGCCTGCGTCATGTGGATCACCTGCGGCGGGCAGATCCGTTCGCACTGGAAGCACGAGGTGCAAAGTTCGTGACCCGTCTCGTCATCGTAGAGCAGGATCGGCATGTTGCGGTAGGCTTCCGGGATGCGCGGCTGCTCTTCCGGGTACTCGATCGTAAACGTGCCGTGGATCTGGCTGTAGCTGCGATTGAGCTTAAACGACTCCTTCCAGTGCTTCCAGATCACCGCCATCCCGCGCAGCAGACCGGCGCCGCGCCGCACGCGGGTATCGTCGCGCTGCACTTCGATCACCCGCCCACGCGGAATCTCTATCTCAAACGGCGAGGCTGTCATCGATCCACCTCCCCCATCACGATGTCAATACTGCCAAGGATGACCACAATATCGGCCACCTTATAACCGCGGCACATATCGGCCAGCGGGGTGAGATTGATGAACGACGGCGCGCGCACTTTGTAGCGGTACGGTCGAGTGCTGCCATCGCTAACCAGATAGAAGCCGAGTTCACCTTTGGGCGACTCAATGCGGGCGTAGGCATCACCCACCGGCGGGCGCACGTTCTGGCGGGCTTTGGGGTTGATGTGGCCGCCCTTAGCGTCGGGCAACTGCTCAAGCACCTGCTCGATAATCCGCTTGCTCTGGCGCATCTCCTCGATCCGCACCAGAAAGCGGTCGTACACATCGCCCACCTTGCCGACCGGCACATCAAAATCAAACCGGTCATAGACACTGTACGGCTCGGCTTTGCGCACATCGTAGGGGATGCCGGAACCACGCAGCACCGGGCCACTGACGCCATACGACAGGGCAACTTCCGGCGGCAGAATGCCGATCCCGATCGCCCGTTGCAGCAAAATCTCGTTATCGCGCAGCAACCGCTCCAGTTCATCGATATACGCCGGCAGCGCGCGCAGCAACTCGCGCAAATTAGGAATAAATTCAGGGGGTAGATCGCGCACCACACCGCCGAACCGGAAATAATTGCACATCAAACGCGCGCCGCTCGCCATCTCGAACAGATCGAGAATCTTCTCACGCTCGCGCATCCCAAACGCCAGCGGCGTCTGCCACGCACCCATGTCGTTGATCATAAAGCCGACCGCGCTGGCATGATTAAGGATGCGGGTCAGCTCGACCATCAACACCCGGATATACTCGGCCCGTTCGGGCACCTCGATCCCGGCCAGCCGCTCGACCGCCATCGCATAAGCTTGATTATTAGCCATTGAATTGAAGTAATCGAGCCGATCGGTGTAGGGCATATTCTGCAAATACGAATTCGCCTCGGCGATCTGCTCGTGGTTGCGATGGAGATAGCCAAACACCGGCTTCAGATCAATCACCGTCTCACCGTCGACCGTCACCAGCATGCGAAACACGCCGTGAGTGGACGGGTGTTGCGGGCCGATATTGACTTGCAGCTCTTGGGTCTGAAGCATAGCAGCACCGGTTTTTTCTATGCTGATAGCCCATTCGCTTGTGGCGAGATCAGGCTAGGTTGATTGAGCGTCAAACGATCGACGAGTATCGTAGAACTTTTCGCAAATGCGGCAGTGAAACTGCCGCACTCCATCCGGATCAGCTTACATTCAGCGCACGTAGTACATCCACGATGATGTTCACGGGCAAGAAAGCCACCCACTACAGCACCATCACTACTCTCTCACCCCTCACTCTCACCACCCAAATATTTATCACCCTGCCGGGGAAAGTCTTTGCGCATAGGGAAACCTTCAAACTCATCCCACATATAGATGCGGCGCAAGAAGGGATGGCCGGTAAACTCGATCCCAAACAGATCAAACGCCTCGCGCTCGTGGAAGTTGGCGGCAGGCCAGCGCGGCGTCAGCGACGGCACGACCGGCTCATCACGCGGCACGCGCACGCGCAATACGATACTGGGGCCGCCAGATGGATGGTAGAAGCGGTAGACCAGCTCGAAGCAACCGGCGTGCAGGTAATCGACCACCGCAATATCGGACAGATAGGCATAGCCGAGCGTATCACGCACAAAGAGCGCCGCAGCGACCAACTGATCGGGCCGCACCACCGGATCAGGCGGGTTAAACAGGCCGGGTTGGGGGCCGTGGGCGGGTGGCGGCGTGATCGCCAGCGGTTCCGCCGTGACCAACGCAGCCGGCAATGCCTCGGCAAGGCGGGCGCGCAGCTCGGCAGGAGTCATCTCAGGCATCGCTCACCCCGCTTCGCTTCAAATCATCGGCGGCGATCTCAGGCGAGATACCGCGCGCCTTCAAGGCATGCTCCAATTCAACTTCCGGATCCATAATCGGGAACTGGCGCACCACTTCGGGATGCTCGATCTGGCCCGACCGCCGTTCGCCGTGGCTCGGCGAGGTATACGAGCTAAGCAACGGCAACCCGCCGACCGGATCGACCAGCTTGCCGTCAATCTCTAGCCCTTTGGCGCCAAACGTAGGCACCGGAAAATCGTCCGTTTGCGGTTTCTCACCGCTGCCATACCAGCGCACCTGGCCAAGCTTCTGCTGATCGATCTGCTCTTGCAAGGTCATCAGCGCGTGGAGCAGGGCTTCAGGGCGCGGCGGGCAACCGGGAACGTAGACATCAACCGGGATGAGCAAGTCAATCCCGCGCAACACGTTATAGCCATCGCGAAACGGGCCGCCGGACGTAGCGCACGCCCCCATTGAAATCACATAGCGCGGCTCGGCCATCTGGTTATAGAGCCGCACCACCTGCGGAGCCATCTTCTTGGTCACGGTGCCGGCCACAATCATCAGATCGGCTTGGCGCGGCGACGCGCGAAACAGCTCAGCGCCGAAGCGAGCGACATCGTAGCGGCTCAGACCAAACGCCATCATTTCGATGGCGCAACAGGCCAACCCAAACGCCATTGGCCAGATCGACGAACGGCGGCCCCAGTTGTAAAACCGATTGACGGTGGTTAACAAAATTCCCTGCCGCTCAAGTTCGAGCTGGGCCGGATCGACATCAGCCATAATCACACCCACTCTAGAGCGCCTTTGCGCCATTCGTAGAGCAAGCCGGCAAACAGCATGAGGAGGAAAATCGTCGCCGCAATCAGGCCATAGAGACCAACTGCATTGAATGCTACCGCCCACGGATACAAGAAGATTACTTCAATATCGAAAATCACGAAGGCAAGCGCATAGAGGTAATACTGCACTTTGAATTGGACGTGGACATCGCCCAGCGCTTCCAACCCGCACTCGTAGGTGCTGGTTTTCAGCGGCGTCGGGCGTTTAGGGCGCAGGAAGAAGGCGAGCACGAGCGGGATCAGCGGGAAGCTGATCGCAGCAAGCAGAAAGATGCCTATCAGAGCATAATCGGCAAGCATTGCCTATCCTCCGTTGGGCGGGTGAAACAAAAAGGCGATAAAAAGTATATCACAAATGCGTACCAACCGGCGCAACCTTCCGGCCAGAATTGTAATGAGTATTTATCATAGTTGGTAGCGAAATGACAACTATCTGCCGTCTGACGGCTCGAAGCGCAGTTCGACCCGGCCCACCCGAATCGCATCGCCGGGATGGACTTCGGTCGGCTCGGTCACTTCAAAGCCATTGAGGAAGGTGCCGTTGGTGCTATTGAGGTCTTCGAGGATCCAGACGTTGCCGCGGCGCTTGAGACGCGCATGCTCGCTAGAGAGAAAGGTATCATTCAGCACAATATCACAGTGCGGGCTTCGCCCAATCAAGGTATCAGGATTGAGCGGAAAGGTCTTGCCAACCGCCACCCCGCTTTGGCCAGAAATCGTCACCACCAACTGGCCATATGGGCTCGCGACAGTGGGCGCTACGGCGGAATGCGCTAGATCGCGCCGGATCACCTGCACCACCTGCCAGAGAAAGAAGTACAGCAGAAAGACGACCGCTACCCGCAGCAAGAGCAAGATAATGCCGATCGAGATGCTGGCGATATCGAAAAACATCGGCTAGCCCTCGCGAAAGGTCAACTCAAGCCCGCCCAACGAGACGACATCACCATCGCGCAGCGCGCGTTCAGCAATCCGTTCGCCATTCACAAACGTCCCGTTGGTACTGCCAAGATCAAACAACCAGAACTGGCGTTGGCGGTAGCGCAACTGGGCATGCTTGCGCGACACGCGCGTGTCTTCGAGGATAATATCATTATCGAGGCCGCGGCCAATCGTCACTGTGGTCGTCTCGATCGGCAGCGCCTGCGGTTCGTGGCCGGTATGCAAGAGCAGAAACGCCCTCGACGAGCGGCCAACCCCTCGATCAGCCTGCATAATCATCGTCATATTCGGCTGTTCGGCTTGGCTATCGCTCATTTCGGCCACCACCTGTATCGAACGGCGCGACACCGAGGGGTCTTCGGCCAGCACGACGCGCGGCTGGTCAAGCAGGGTAAAGTTGCGTTCAGCGGCCAGCTCGCTCAGGTAGGTAGCCATCTCTTGTTCGAGCTGCTGGCGCACCGGTTGGAACGCAGCAAAATCTTGCGGATGCAGATAGGCGCGGTAGAAACTCGGCACAATCACCCGCTTGATACTAATCTTCTGATTGCTCTCCATAGCCCGTTCCAGCCGGCGGGCAATTTCGACGGGTTGGATCGGGCTGCGGAACATCCGCGCCACCGATCCTTCGACCATCTGCTCCATAAACTGTTCAAAGCGACGTAGGGCAGACATAGCTTCCCTCCGCAGAAGATCAGCTTGGCCGCGCACCGGCGGCAGGCGCGCGCACCGGTTCGCCAAGGTAGATGGGTTCAAGCGTGGCCAGATCATCGTAACGCTGTTCGAGATGGCGTTGCCATGCCAGCTCGGCCAAAAAGGCAGGCCGGCGCAGCCGCGCGGCGGGCAGCGGCAACAGCGCCCGATCGCCCAAGCCACGTTGCAAACCGGCGATCGTAGCCGCGTCGAGATCGCCGCAGAACAACGCTGGGCCGTTTACCTCGGCGCACAGCTCGCTGAGGGTCAGATTACGATCAGGAGCAAGGCGTTCGAGCCGGTCGCGCGCAACGAATGGCGCGGTCGCGTAACGTTCCCTGCCCAACCGGATCAGCGGGTAGACGGGCAACGTCGTGGGCAGATACTGATACGCCAGCGCATCAAGCGTCGGGATACCGATCAACGGTAGATCAGCGGCCAAGGCCATCCCCTTGGCCAGACTCAGCCCGACCCGCAAGCCGCTCCAACTCCCCGGCCCCAACCCCACGGCGAGCACGGTAAGATCAGCCGGCGCCGCGCCGGCATAGCGTAACAACGCATCGATCTGCGGCAACAGTTGGGCAGTATGGTTCCGCCCTGACTCCCACACGCTTTCGGCGAGCGGGCCATGGGGACCATAGAGCGCCAGACCGGTGAGAGCGGTAGCGGTATCGATCGCGAGCAACATTAGCCGAACGTCGCCTCCTTAAACATTGCCAGCAGCTCGCGGTAACGAGCGCCGCGCGGCGCCAACCGCAACCGCCGCTTGGTCTCGCTCACATAACTCAGGGTAATATGCACATGGTCAGGCGGCAACGCCGCTGACGCCCGTTCAGGCCATTCGATCAGGCATACGCCATCGGCCAGCCAGAGTTCATCGAGGCCAATCGTAGCTAATTCGGTCACGCCGCTGACGCGGTAGAGATCAACGTGATAGATCGGCAACCGGCCATGCGCGCCATCGGCGCGATACTCATTGATCAGCACGAAAGTGGGGCTGGTCACCGGGCCGTCATACCCCAACCCGCGTGCAATCCCTTTGATCAGGTGGGTTTTGCCAGCGCCGAGCGGCCCTGACAACAGCGCCACATCGCCGGCGCGCAACAAATGACCGAGCCGGGCGCCGATCCGTTCGGTTTGCGCCGGGCTATGGCTGATAAAATCGAGCTCGTGCGGCGTTTGCGCCGCCGGTAACAATGGTTCGGTCATGGCACTATTGTACCATAGGGGAGAACGGGGAGCAGAGCAGCAATACGGGCGGGTTTGCAACCCGCCCGTACTCGCTATCATCCGAGATCAACTGCCGGATTGAGACCGGCAGCCGCGATCGCACTGGCTGGGGGAAGATCAGTGGTGAGCGTCATCATCGCATGGCGCAACTCTTGGGCGGTGCGGCGAGCTTCATTGCTAAAGACGCCATCAACCGCAATGAGCAGGCCGCGGGTTAGGCGACGGAGGAAGAGGATTTCGGCAAAATCTTGCACATCAGCGGCGGTAATGAGCGCGCGGCGCTGAACTAGCACCGCGAACGGCTGGCCAGATAGTTCGGCCAAGACCAACAAACAGCGCGTCGCACGCAACTGTTCGGCAGTGATAACCTGATAGCCAAGCCGGCGAGCATGGGCGGCGGCTTCACGAGCGACTACATCCATCGTTATCCTCCTCCATTGAGGACACTGGCCTCGCGCGCGGGCGATGGGGCATTACGCTGATGGAGAAGATATTCGTTGCTTAGCATACCATACTTTACGCAGATTTTGGCAAGCTCGCGTGAGATGATGGCCGGTTGTCATTGCGAGCGCGTGCAGCGTCCGAAGCAATCTCCCCTTTTGGCGCAGACCAATGGCGGGCAGGTAGAGCTTCCGCTGAAGCGGGGGATTGCTGCGCCGCCGGAGGCGGCTCGCAATGACAAGCGGGGCGCGGGATGAGCCCCTCAATACGCATTCTCTTGCCGGCCAGTGATGAAGTTAATGATAGTGCGCAAAATGATCTTAATATCGAAGAGCAGTGACCAATTTTCCACGTAATACAGATCGTAGCGGGTACGTTCTTCGATGCTGGTATCGCCACGCAAGCCGTTCACCTGCGCCCAACCAGTCAGACCGGCCTTCTCTTTATGGCGGCGCATGTAGCGCGGAATCTGCTGGCGGAACTGCTCAACCCAACGCGCCTGTTCAGGACGGGGGCCGACGATTGACATCTCGCCGATCAAGACATTGATCAACTGCGGCAGCTCATCGAGGCTGGTGCGGCGCAACCAGCGCCCGACGCGCGTCACCCGCGGATCATTCTGCACCGTCCACGTACTAAACCGTTCAGCATCGGGGCGCATGGTGCGAAACTTAATCATCCAGAACGGCTTGCCATCGAGACCGACGCGCTCTTGCAAAAAGAAGACCGGGCCACGCGACTCAAGCCGGATAGCGAGGGCGATTAACAGCATCACCGGCGCTGCAAACAACAACACCAGCGACGCCACCACCAGATCGAGGCCGCGCTTGAGCACCCGATTCCACGGATTATCGAGCGCGGCGTTCTTGACGCTGACCAGCGGCAAATCGCGCAGATCGCCGATCGATACCTCGTTATTAGTAATCAGTTGGAAGGTATCAGGATAGACCTTGATTTCGACCGACTCATCTTCGGCCAGCGCAATCACTTCTACCAGATCCTGCGAGGAACGGCCAGAGAGGGCGATAATCACCTCATCGGCGCGGGTCGCCCGGATCACGCGGCAAATATGTTCGGCGCGACCGAGCACCGGCAAACCATCGACAATCTCGCCAATCGGGACGGTATCGGAGAGAAAGCACTGCACGCGATAACCCAATTCGGGCCGGCGGCGGATGGTATTCCACACCAAGCGACCGGGTTCGCGCGCGCCGACGATCAACACCCGGCGGGTATCGATGTCGAAATAGCGGCGCAACATATAGACCAGCGCGCGATGAGAGAAGCGGCCAAACAGGCAGGCCGCCACTGCCAAGCCCCAACCCTGAAAGAGAATATCGCGCGTCCACGGCATCTCTTCGCCGCCGAACTCGCCGATGAGAGCATTGATGAAAATGACCAAGACCATCGTAAACGAGACCGCCGTCACCACCTTCACCGCTTCATCGAGGCGTGAGGCGCCGCGTTTCATCTCGTAGAGGCCATGGCTGGCAAACACAATCAGGGCGGTCACACTGCCGATCACACTCAAGCGGAGGGGAGCCAACGGATCGACAGGTATACGAAACCCGGCGGCAGCGAGCGAATCGGCGCCGAAGGCATAGGCAAGCTGCGCCGCCAGATTCAGCGCCGCCACATCAATCACGACTATCAGCAAGCGCAGCAACGCGCGCCACGAGCGCGGGCGCAACAACGACCGCGCTTTAACTGGCGCGACGCGCGTTGGATGGGAGGAGGAGATTGCGGCCAAGCGCCCACAGCTCCTTTACCGTAATACCCAGCTCGATCAGGCCATTGAGCGGCGCCGGCGTGGTGGCGGCGTAATGTTTGCGATGAAACAGCCGCATCGCATCGTAAAAGGCGCGGATCGACGGAATCGGGCGGCGGCTGGAAGCGGCCCGCTTGTAGTGGTAGACCGTCACTGCAGGATAATAGACAATCTTCCAGCCGTACTGCTTGATCCGGTAGGCCCAATCGAGATCTTCGCCATACATAAAAAACGTCTCGTCGAGCAGGCCAACTTCGCGCACCACCGCTGTGCGCACCATCATGCAGGCCCCCACCACCGAATCGACCTCGGTCTCAACATCAGGATCGAGGTAGGTCATGTTGTAGGCAGCAAAACGGCGGCTGCGCGGGAAGAGGCGGGACAGACCGAACAGGCGGTAGAAAGCGATCGCCGGGGTGGGAAAGCTCCGCCGGCAGGCCAGATCAAGCGAGCCATCAGGCAAGAGCAACTTTGGCCCCACCGCCCCTACCGCCGGATGGCGTTCGAGATAATCAACCAAGCCGTCAAGCGCGCCCGGCGGCACAATCGTATCGTTATTCAGCAACAGGAGATAGGCCGGCGGATCGGGCAAGGCCAGAATTTGACGCAAGGCCAGATTATTGCCGGCGGAAAAACCGCCGTTGACCGGACTTTCAATTAAATGCACCCACGGAAACCGATCACGCACCAATGCCGCACTGCCATCGGTCGAAGCATTATCAACCACCCACACCGACAGCGTACAACGGGTGGGAGCGGCAGCGATCGAGGCCAAACAATCAGCGAGTAGATCGGACCGGTTATAGTTGAGAATAACAACGGCAAGACTGGTCATTGCACGCCCGTTCGGTCAGTTTTGGCTTGCTGACGCACCCTCAGTATACCATAAGTCCCTCTTGTTTTATATGCAAGAAGTGAACAAGAGATGTTCAAGGTGCAAGGAACGTGTTTTGAGGCTTTATAATGCAAAATTAAATATCGACACCCGTAGCTTGACAATGCCTGTCAAGCGTATTATACTGGCCGAAAAGGGCGCGAGATTTTGCTTATCATTACACGCTGTCGCTGTCAGGGCAGTGGAAAGGCGCGATGAAGAAGGCGGTCGCCGCGCCAGCCGTCAGCAGAGGGAGTCGCTATGAGCAGAGCAAAAGCGAAAGACCCCCGCTTTCCCGACTTTTCGTTCACCGTGATTGAAGGTGCGCGATCGACACGGGTACCGGGAGGGCGCACGATCGAAGAAATCGAGCCGGAGTACAAGATCAAAGGGCGCACAACGTTTAGCGCACTCTTCCGCTACGATCCCTTCGATTTCTGGGTAGGCCCGTTCTACGTCGGCTTCTGGGGCTTCATCTCGGTCATTGGCATCATTTTTGGGACATACTTTTACGTCAATGCAACCATCTTGAACGGCCCCTACTCCATTCCGCAAAACTTCTTCGCCGGGCGCATCGATCCGCCGCCGGCTGAACTTGGGCTTGGGTTTGCAATGCCGGGCCAGCAAGGGTTTGAGTGGCAGATGACGGTGTTCTTCGCCACGATCGCCTTCTTCGGTTGGATGATGCGGCAGGTTGACATCAGTATGAAGCTCGATATGGGCTACCATATCGCGGTGGCCTACGGCGTGGTCTTCTCGGCGTGGCTGGTGTTGCAAGTGATCCGCCCGATTGCGCTGGGGATGTGGCACGAAGGCTTTGTGCTCGGTGTGATGCCGCACCTCGACTGGGTGTCGAACTTCGGCTACCGCTACAACAACTTCTTCTACAACCCCTTCCACGCAATTGGGATCACGGGTCTCTTCGCCTCCACATGGCTGCTGGCCTGCCACGGCTCGCTGATCCTGAGCGCGGCGCAGTACCGCGGCCCCGAAGGCGGCGACATCGAGAACGTCTTCTTCCGTGATGTGCAGTACTACTCAGTCGGCGAAGCCGGCGTCCACCGCCTTGGCTTTATCTTCGCCTGCGGCGGCGTCTTGTCAGCCGATCTGTGCATCTTGTTGTCGGGGTGGCCGGTGCAAGATTGGGTGAGCTTCTGGAACTTCTGGAACAACCTCCCCTTCTGGAGCGGCGTCTAGAGAGGAGCAACGTGATATGGCGACAATGAACATGGCGCCGGGCGATCTGGAACTAGGCCGAGATCGCGGTCGCATCGGCAAACCGATCGAGATTCCGCTGCTTGAGAACTTTGGGTTTGATAGCCAGCTTGGCCCGTTCTACCTTGGTTTCTGGAATGCAGTGGCCTACATTACCGGCGGTATCTTCACTTTTATCTGGCTGGTGGTGATGCTGGCGCAGGTGAACTATAATCCGGTCGCGTTCATCAAGTATTTTGTGGTGTTGCAGATCGATCCGCCGTCAGCGCGCTATGGGCTGAGCTTCCCGCCGCTGAATGAGGGCGGCTGGTGGTTGATTGCCACCTTCTTCCTTACGGTGTCGATCTTCGCGTGGTATATGCATATCTATACCCGCGCCAAGGCGCTCGGCATTAAACCCTATCTAGCCTACGGCTTCACCGGCGCAATTGCGCTCTATCTGGTGATCTACATCATCCGCCCGATGTGGATGGGTGATTGGTCGGAAGCGCCGCCTCACGGGATCAAGGCCCTACTCGACTGGACGAATAACGTGAGCGTGCGCTACGGCAACTTCTATTACAACCCGTTCCACATGCTCTCGATCTTCTTCCTGCTCGGCTCAACCGTCTTGTTGGCGATGCACGCCGGCACGATTTGGGCGCTTGAGAAGTATGCTGCGCATGAGGAATGGAACGAGATTCAGGCTCCCGGCACCGGCACCGAGCGGGCGCAGCTCTTCTGGCGCTGGTGCATGGGCTTCAACGCCAATGCTTACTCGATCCACCTGTGGGCCTTCTGGTTCGCATGGCTGTGCGGTATCACCGGCGCGCTAGGGGTCTTCTTCTCGATGCCCGATTTCGTGAATAACTGGTTCCAGTGGGGTGTCGAGGCCGGCATTGCTTACCCGCAAGGGCCAACCCCCTTGCCCTAAGTGGTACACCTTCCACCTTCCTCCCACCTCACGCCCGCCGGTTTGCGGGCGTGAGGTTTTGGCAACGCAAAAATGCGACGCGAGCCAGCGGCAAGCGATCAGAATAGCGCAAGGGCACGCGCCATCAGCGGCCTTGGGCTAGCGCAGCTCGTTGACCCGCTCGACCGGCATCCCCAATGCTAACGCCATTGCATTGACCAGCGGTTGCAGCGCTGCTGGTACGGCGGCGCTATCAATAATCCACACTTCATCGCCAACCAGCAGCTCAAATGCGAGCACCGGCTGCAGACGGCGCACCAGACCGCCGGCGACAATCCGGTAGGGGCGCAAGCGCAACCCCGTGATCGCGGCGCGATCGATCTGCTGCTCGCGTGGTCGCCCGACCCGGCTGGTTTGGCGGATGGTGAAGGTCTCGGCGTCGAGCGTAATTTCATTGGCAGTGGTGGCAATCGCATAGCCGCCAATCAACCGTTGGATCGCCAAGCCGCCAAACAACCCGCCGGCAGCGGCGCTCAGACCAGCCGTGGCAAAACCCAACTCTTGCAGCGATGCTAATACGCCAGCGAGTAACGCGACCACGGCAATGGCCATCAACACCCCGCCACCGACAAAGAGCGGGAGCGCCGCGGCCCGATTCGCGCGCGGGTACGACCGTAAATGCACGCGATCAGGTTCCGCAACAATAACTTGATAGTACGGGGTGAGGCCGAGACGGCGACCGAGGCGTTGGCGCAGGGATGGTGATGTCATAGCATTCCACATGAACGATCAAGGCTTCCTTGCACCGATCCTACCACACTTGCACGAATCGACAGATCGTGCTATACTCTAAGTGCAATGCGGGAGTGGCTCAGTTGGTAGAGCGACACCTTGCCAAGGTGTAGGTCGCGGGTTCGAATCCCGTCTCCCGCTCCAATCAAGACCGGCGCCGGCGCGCTGGTCTTTTCTATTGTAAGAACCAAACCTATGACCCTGCTCAACGCAACCAATCTCAGCAAATACTACGGCGCTGAGCTGATCTTCCACGATGTCAGCTTCCAAATCGCGCGCGGTGAGAAGGTGGCGATCGTCGGCATGAACGGCGCCGGCAAGAGCACCTTGCTACGCATGATCGCCGGCTATGAGACACCGGATAGCGGCAGTCTCAGCCTTGCCCGCGGCGCCCGCGTCGCCTATCTGGCCCAAGAGACGCGCTTCAGCGGCGATCTGACCCTCTGGCAAGAGATGGAAGCGGCGCTGGCCGAGATTCGCGACTGGCGCGCTGAGCTGTCTGACCTTGAGGCCCGGCTGGCCGATACATCCGCCCCCGATTGGGAAGCGGTGATGGAACGCTACGGCGAACTGAGCGCTCGCTTTGAGCATGCCGGCGGCTACGAGATCGAATATCGCATCGAGCGCACGCTGCACGGCCTCGGCTTCCGGCCCGAACAGTTCCACCAGCGCATGGGCCAATTTTCCGGCGGGCAAAAGACGCGAGCCGCGCTGGCCGCCGCCCTGCTGAGCGACCCTGATTTGCTGCTGCTCGACGAGCCGACCAACCATCTCGATATGCAGGCGCTCGAATGGCTCGAACAGTTCTTGCGCACGTGGGACGGCACGCTCGTCGTGGTTTCACATGACCGCTACTTCCTTGAGCGGGTGACGAAGCGCACGCTGGAGATCAGTTTTAACCGGCTCGAAGATTACCCCGGCAGCTATGAAAAGTATCTGGCGCTGAAGGCCGAGCGCATGGAACGGCGGCTGAAAGAGTACCAAGCCCAGCAAGCGTTCATTGCCCGCACCGAAGAGTTCATCCGGCGCTACAAGGCCGGCCAGCGCGCGCGCGAGGCTAAAGGGCGCGAAAAGCGGTTAGAGCGGCTCAAACGCGAGCAGTTGCTCGACCGTCCAAAAGAGGCGGCCAAATTGCGTGTTGCGCTCGATAGCCAATTGCGGTCGGGGGCGCTGGTCTTGCGCCTCGACGGGTTGGTAGTCGGCTATCAGGGGCCGCGCGGCGAGGGCAAGACGCTGCTGCGAGCC
>FMJZ01032168.1_pt1 | contig 13515 bp, 11 predicted proteins | sample 1987881 | NCBI WGS metagenome assembly FMJZ01 (sample SAMEA4378227, study PRJEB15110) | soil metagenome | biome: soil; feature: Field; material: Soil | place: India | collected 2015-03-11 | depth 0 m | reverse complement strand
CTATTTTGAATTTACAGAAAATATGTTACAACATCAAAATTTGAGATAAAAAATCGAGATTGAGTAAACCCAAGGGTTTAGAAAGCAATTTTGATGATTTTCGGGTCTAAATTGATAAACTCAGGGGAGCTTTAAGAAGTATTAAAAATGGTGACATAAGATATATCTTTCTTTAGAATTTTTACCTATCGGTATTTTTTTAGCACAGATTTCCATCTTTTCAGGACACCTGTCATAGAAAGAACACCCTTCTGGTATATGTAGGAGATTTCTAATCTCCGTAGTAAATGTAATTGGGGATGGAAGAACTTTTTTTTCGTCCCAACTCTTTGTGGTTCTAATTTGGGGAGCTGATGCAATTAATAACTTTGTGTATGGGTGAAAGGGATTAGTAAATAGGTCTTCAGATTTTGCCATTTCTACAATCTTTCCAAGATACATAACAGCAACTATATCACTAAAATATCGAACTACTTTGAGATCGTGACTAATGAAGATAAAAGAGATAGAAGATTCTTCTTTTATTCTAATGAAGAAATTTAATATTTGCGCCTGTATAGAGACATCTAAGGCAGATAAGGGCTCGTCTGCAACAATTAGTTCAGGGGAAAGAGCTAAAGCTCGAGCAATACAGATTCTCTGTCTTTGTCCACCACTGAATTCATGTGGATATTTATAAAGGGCGTCATCTGCCAAGCCTACCTTCTCGAGCAACCGAACTATTTTTTCCTTTACATTAGAGCTATTAGCAAGCTTATGAATCTGAAAAGGTTCAGCCAAGGTATCAATTATGCGCATCCTGGGGTTTAGAGAAGCGAAAGGATCTTGAAATACTATCTGGACAGATCTACGAAATCTGAGCAAATCCTCTCCTTTTAATTTGCAGATATCTTGCCCCTTAAAATAAATATGTCCTTCAGTAGGTTCGATAAGTCTTAGTATGAGATTTGCTATTGTGGATTTTCCACAACCACTTTCACCAACAATGGCAAAAACACTATTAGGAAAGACTTCAAAAGAGACTCCATCTACAGCTCTGATATAACCTCTCTCTTTATATAATCCCCTTTTATAGGGAAAATATTTTTTAAGCGATTCTGCTCGTAGTAAAGCTTCTGCTAACATCTAATGCATCTCACAAAATGTCCCTTAGAGACTTCAATAAGCTCTGGTTCATTATCTAAACATTCATTTATTTTTTTATTACACCGATCCATAAACTTGCACCCAATAGGAAGGAGAGCAGGATGGGGTACAAAGCCTGGTATCGGTTTTAGGGCTTCACCTTTGTACGTTGGTAGTGAGGCTAATAAACCTTGAGTATAGGGATGAAGAGGATTAGTGAATAGCTCTTCAACAGTAGTGAGCTCAATTAGCCGACCACCATACATGATTCCTACTCTGTCAGCATTTTCTGAGACCAGGCTTAGATCATGACTGATGAACAATATTGCCATATTTTCTTGATTTCTCAAATCTTGTAAAAGTCTTAGTATCTCTGCTTGAATTGTTACATCAAGAGCGGTAGTAGGCTCATCAGCAATCAATAAAGAGGGATTACAAGCGATTGCCATCCCTATCATAACCCTCTGCCTCATCCCTCCTGATAATTGGTGAGGATAGTCTTTTATCCTCAACTCGGGATCAGATATCTTAACTCTTCTTAATATTTCTACAACCTTTTCTTGGGCATCTTTTTTAGTAATATTTAAATGGGTCTTTAAAACCTCTCCAATCTGACGTCCAACTCTCAAAACAGGGTTTAGGGAGGTCATAGGCTCCTGGAAAATGATAGAAATATTTTTGCCTCGTATCTTTCTCATTTCTTCTTCAGGAAGGGAAAGAATATCTCTCCCATTAAAAAAAACTTTTCCTTCAGAATAGATATTTTGAGGTAATATTCTCATAATAGCAAGAGCAGTTAATGTCTTACCACAGCCGCTCTCACCAACGAGTGCAAAAACCTCTGATCTCTTAATCTCAAAAGAGATCTTAGAGACCAAGGGGATAGTGGCAGTTTCTCCTCTTAAACAGATGGTCAGTTCTTCAACAGAAAGAAGGATATTATTCATTAAGTCTAAAGAAAGCCCCAAAATCTTTATCCGCCAATTTTAGAGATGGGTTTGAGGTAGTCAATCTTTTCTTTTTTCAATGAAGAGGGTCTCAATGGTTTTATCTCCGCAGATAATTTTAATAATCTTAGAACTTCATCGTCGGAGGCATCCTGTCTTAAAGCAGATTTAAGATCTATCTCGGTCTCTGAAAAAAGACAGGGTCTTATTTTGCCATCGGAAGTAAGCCTCAATCTGTTACAAGAATGACAAAAATGTTTAGAGACAGGACTTATAAAGCCAATAAGACCCTTTGCTCCTTCAAAAGTAAAGTAATCAGCAGGCCCAGCTTTCTCTAAATCAACCGGGTAAAGAGGTGCGATAGTGCTAATTCTCCTCATTATTTCCTCTGTAGAAATATACTTATCTATACTCCAGAAATCCCGTGCTCCAATAGGCATAAACTCAATAAATCTTACTTGATAGGGTTTTGTGAAGGTGAGTTTTGCAAAATTCTCAATTTCCTGATCGTTAAAACCTTTGACAGGGACCATATTTATCCTAATAGGAGACATAAGACTATTTTCAGCTGCTTCTATTCCTTCTAAAACCTCTTGGATCTCGCCACCCCGAGTTATCTCTCTATATCTCAAAGGATCTAAGGAATCAAGGCTTATATTGACCCTTTTGAGCCCTGCCTTTGCAAGTTCTTGAGCATATTTTTTTAGCAACAAACCATTAGTGGTACAGCTTAAGTCTTCAATCCCCTTTATCTGTCCAAGGGAAGAAATAAGGTAAATAATATTTTTTCTAACAAGAGGTTCGCCACCAGTTATCCTTATTCTCTTCACCCCTAACAACTCTACAGCAATTTTTACAATTCTAATAATCTCATCATAGGTAAGTATCTCTTTATGTTGAAAGGGTTTAACGCCTTCAGAGGGCATACAATAAACACATCTTAAATTACAACGATCTGTTACGGATATTCGTAAATAATCAATGGTTCTTTGATGTCTATCTACGAACTTATTCATGGACTATCATCTCTTCTTTTTGGGCAAAACCTCTGATAATTTCTTTTTAGCCATTTCAGTCTCCTGAGAACGGGGATACTTCTCTATGAGCTTTTCAAGAATTACTTTACCTGTTTTTTTATCTCCTAATTCAAAAAAAGAATAACCCTGCTTGAGCATAGCCATCCTGACCTTATCGTGAGTAGGATTTTTCTTTATAAATGTTTCATAGGCAAGGATGGCATCTTCATACTTTTTTTCGGCATAATAGGTCTCCGCTATACCGAATTGGGCTAAAGGGGTTGTAGAATGCTTAGGAAAGTCTTTTACTAATTTTTCGTATCCAACCCTCGCCTCAGCATATCTCTTCTCTTTAAAATCTATTTGGGCTACCTCAAAAATCTTTTGAGGATCAGCTGATTCAGGCATATATGGTGATGGAGGTTTAACAATCGGCTCTTTTTGAGGTTTTTGGTCAATTGCAAGTTCTTTTTTCTCCTCTGGTAATATAACTATCTTCTTTTTTATCTCCATGAGTTCTTTTTCTATTGTCGCTATTTTTGCAACTTGGGATTCCCTTTCTGACAATATTTCTTTATACTTTTTATCACTTTTCAGCGCATCATCATCTACTCTCTTTCTTAAGTCCTGTATCTCTCCTTGTAAATAGCTTAGCCGATCTAAAATATTTTGCTGACCCTCTTTGATAGCACCAAAAGCAGGTTCTTTGACGGTGGTCTCTTTTATTATGTAAACATCCTTAGATAATTCAGCAACCTTTGTCTTAAGATCGGCAAGCTCCTTTTGGTGATGTAAAAAAGATATTTGTGTGTTTCTCACCTCAGACCGAACCTGTTCGAGGTCTGAAGTAGTAGCACAGGCATTTAAAAAGAAGGAGAGGGAGAAAATAATTAAAAGGTGACTAAATATTTTAGGTGTCTTTTCATTGAATGAATAATAATCTTTCTTGATTTTTTTTATGAGCTTTTTCATTGACGATCACCTATAAAGACAAAATGGGCTCTTCTATTCTTTGCCCAACAGGCCTCATTGCTTTCATAACATACAGGCTTTTCCTCACCGTAACTGACTGTTTCTATACTTTTTGAAGGAATACCAAGAGACATCAGATAATTTTTAACAGTCTGAGCTCTCCGATCTCCCAATCCAAGATTATATTCATTTGTCCCTCTCTCATCACAGTGTCCTTCTATTATGACCTTTAATCCTCTGCTTTTTGTAAGAAATTCTGCTACCTCTCTGATGGTCATTTTTGCTTCTTCAGATAAATCATATCTATCAAATTCGAAATAGATATCCTTTATTTTAGTCTGTATCTCTTTTATAACAGACTCTATATCTGTAGGTTGAACCTTAGCAAGCTCTTTTTCAGTAATTACCTCACCAGGTGGTATTCTTCTTAACTCTGCTGGTGAAGGGGGTTTTGATACTTCCTCTTTTTTTGTTGTTAACTGATCCTGTGGTGCAGGGACTGTATGGGGAGTTGGAGTAACCTTCTTCTGAGAACAGGCTGTAATAATTAAAGTACAAAAAGTTATCATTACGATTGTTATCGTAAGAATTTTTTTCATTAAAACCCTCCGAAGGTATGTAAAAATTTTACCAATTATACAATTTATACAATCAACAATCAAACCAAACAAAGTTTATTTCTACAGCTTTTAAAATTTAAAAAAAAGAATCATGATTCCACTTTTTTTAAACCATACTTTTTAATTTTTCGATAGAGAGTGGCTAAGTTAACTCCTGCCCTTTTAGCAGCTTCATCCATATTACCCTTTGTCTTTTGTAATAATGATTGAAAGTAGTCTTTTTCGAATTTCGATAAGGCGGTATAGTATTCTCCAGATTCTGAATCCTCTGTTTCTTTTATTGGGATATTGATAAATTGCTCAATAATATCGATATCTATGTACTTAGCATCACTTAAAATGTATGCAGCTTCTATAACATTTTTGAGCTGCCGTATGTTACCTGGCCAATTGAAAGACTTAAGAGCCTCCATTGCATCGGGAGTGAAACCTGCACTATTTTTATTAAATTTTTTATTCAGCATCGATATAAAATAAGATGCAAGCAGGGGTATATCATCCACCCTTTCTCTTAAAGGTGGTAAGTTTATCGTAACTCCATTAAGTCTATAATATAAATCATCCCTGAATTTACCTTCTTTAATTGCTGTCTGAAGATCCAAGTTGGTGGCAGAAATGATCCTAACATCAACACTTATATTTTTATGATCTCCTATCCTTCTGAGCTCTTTTTCCTGGAGAAATCTTAAAAGCCCCCTCTGAGCATCCATGCTAAGATTACCTACCTCATCAAGAAATAGAGTCCCTTCATGAGCAGTTTCAATTAAGCCAATCTTATCTTCTGTAGCACCAGTGAAAGCTCCTTTTTTATAGCCAAATAATTCGCTCTCAATTAAATTTTGCGGTAACGCACCGCAATTTAAAGCAATAAAAGGTTTATCTTTTCTTGATGAGTTGTAATGAATAGCTTGTGCAATAAGTTCTTTACCTGTTCCAGACTCCCCTATAATCAAAACTGGTATATCAGTGGGGGCGATTTTTTTGACCTTTTCCATAACATTACATATGGTTTTTGATATCCCGATAATATTTTCAAATCTGAATCTTCCTCGCAACTCTTCTTTGAGCTTAATATTTTCTTTATATAAAGCGTTATTTTTTAGTACATTATTAACCCTCAGAAGCAATTCTCCAGCCTCGAAGGGCTTGAGGATCATGTCATCAGCGCCCTGTCTTAAAGCTTGTATAGATATATCTAAGGTAGCATGAGCAGTTATCAAGATAACAGGTATTGTTTTGTTGAAGCGTTTGATGTGTTCTAAGACTTGTATGCCATCCATTCCTGGCATCTTGACATCGGTAATTACGAGTGAATAATTACCATTTTTAATTTCAGCAACAGCTTTATAAGGGGAATTAAATGTGACTACAGAGTAACCGTTATCAGTCAAAATAGCATCAATAAGAGCACACATGCCCACATCATTATCTATAACCATGATAGGAGCAATATCTACCATCCTTTTCTATCTCCAATGGGTAAACTCACTGTAACTTTGGTTCCAATACCTACAGCACTTTCTATGCTTATATGCCCGAAATGTTGTTTTATGATTTGTTTTGTTACAGCTAATCCAAGCCCAGTTCCCTTAGGCTTAGAAGTATAAAAGGGTTCAAATATCTTTCCTAAGTGCTCAGGTGGGATACCTGAACCGTTATCTTGAAATATAATATCGATATAATCACTACTGCCAAAGTCAGTTTTAACTATTAACTGGCCGTTTTCTTTACAGGCTTCTACTGCGTTTAAAATTAGATTAATTGCTACCTGCTTAATCTGATCTTCGTCAAACTTTATTAGGGGAATATTCTTGTTAAACTCTTTAATTATTTTAATGTTATTTATGTCTGGATGGTTTGAAGCAAATGTAATTATTTCGTCTAAAACTCGATTTAAATCGTTTTCCCTTAAGACTGGTTCTGGAATTCTTGCAAAATTTAGGAAATTTTCTATTATTTTCTTGCACCTTTGGGTTTCTTTTTTCATTTCCTTGATAAATTTATATGTTGGATCATCAGGAGAGATCTTCCCTTCTAAATAAGAAGTATAGCCCAGTATTATTCCTAAGGGATTATTAATTTCATGAGCCACCTCAGAAGCAAGCACCCCCATTGAAGCCATTTTCTGTTTCTGATTTAAGGTTTTTTCAATTTCTTGATTCTTTTTAAGAATCTCTACCATACTATTAAAATTCTGAGCAAGCTCCCCGATTTCATCTTTGCTTTCTAAAGGTATCCTCTCATTCAGCTTGCCACTCTTAATCTTTCTGACAACTTCTATCATATTTTTTATTGGAGAAGCTATAGTAGAGGAGACCCAGTACATGAGTATAACGGAAATAAGTATTGAAATAATTATAATCAGAATAATTTTGGTGAATAAATAGCTTTTTATGAGAGATGCTTCGTGATATATTTCTCCCTCATAGGCTTCAACAGCTATAATCCAATCCCAGGGTTCAAAATAAATAAATCTTGTTAGTTTAAAAGGGTATCTTTCCTCATAGGGATTTTTCCAGGGGTAGCGAAGCCATCCATTTTTTTTTTGTATCATCTCTCTAACGAAATAAAAACCATCATAATCGGTAGCATTATAAATATTTTCTCCTTCATTTGTGGGATGGATCACGAGGGTACCTTTTGAGTTTAAACAATAAATGTGACCAGTCTTACCAAACTTCTTATTTCTGATCAAGATCTTTAAGGTCTCAAAGGACTCTTTATTAGACTCAGGTAATCCCTTAGATATATGATGCATTAGTAAAAGATCCCTAGTAAACTCAGCCATGTTTTCAAAGTTGCTTTTATTTATCTCGGTTATGCTTCTATCTGCCTCTTCGATAGCTATAGTACCTACTATGATGCCAAAGCTAATAGTCAGTATAAAAATAAGGGGAACAACAAAAAATAGTATTTTCCATTTTACCTTTAAGTTATCATAATTGAGGAATTCCAAAATCTTCATTATCAAAGTTTATTATAACACTTATACATAGATTTATTTAATTTAACGGTGTTTGGAGTCAGGGGAAACGTTTTTAATAATATATGATCTTTGCGGTTACATATCTAAAAAGCACCTACTCTTTTTTATGACTCGCAAAACAAAATTCTCTAAAAGAGCCCTATAAATAGGTAGAACTAATATTATTTATCATTGAAGATAAGCATATTTGGAGAGATTCAAAAAGAAATTTATATTCTTGACTACCTCTATTTTTAGGCAATCCCTTTCTTCAATATATCGTGTATATGAATTATACCTTTTGCTTTATTCTCCTCATCAGGAACAATAAGAGATGTTATAGAGTATTTTTCCATCAAAGCCAGTGCTTTCGCGGCAAGCTCTTCTTCAGAGATAGTTTTTGGATTCTTAGTCATTATATCAACAGGCATCATATCAAAAAATTTTTTACCATATTTTTCTATACCTCTTCTTAAGTCACCATCCGTAATAACGCCAAGTATTCTTTTATTATCATCAGTAACAATAGTAATTCCCAATCTTTTTGAAGAAATCTCGATAATTGCCTGAGTCATGTTCATGTATTTTGTTATAATGGGGACGGCGTCACCTGTTGCCATAAGATCCTTAACCTTAATCAATAATTTTTTACCTATACTTCCACCAGGATGGTAATTAGCAAAATCTTCTACTTTAAAGCCTTTTTTAGTCAATATTGCAACAGCAAGAGCGTCACCCATAGCGATGGCAGCAGTTGTAGATGCTGTAGGAACTAAACCAAAGGGACAAGCTTCTTCTTTTACAGCAATATCAAGATATATATCTGAATTCCTTGCCAAGGTAGAGTTGGGATTTCCTGTCATTGATATAATAGTTACATTAAAACGCTTGAAGAAGGGAATTAGGGAGACTATTTCCTCAGTCTCTCCACTGTTAGACAGGGCTAATATAGTGTCCCTTGAGGTGACCATCCCAAGGTCGCCATGTCCTGCCTCTGCCGGGTGAAGAAAAAAAGCAGGTGTTCCTGTGGAAGCCAGCGTTGCAGCAATCTTTTTACCAACAAGTCCTGATTTGCCCATACCTGTAACTACGACTCTGCCTTTCGTTTCTAAAATTAAGTCAACGGCTTTCTCAAAATTATGGTTTAATCTATCTATAAGATTTAAAACAGCTTCAGATTCTATTTGTAGAACTCTTTTCGCTATATTTATTATTTCGTCCATTTTTCAGTGTATGTTTCAGTAAAAACTAAATCTCTAATTAATCTTTATCAAAGCTCAAAACTTGCGGAGCAAACCAACCACCTTTCCAATTACTATTATCTCCGAAGGGTCATAATTTTTGGCTTCCATTTCAGGGTTCTCTGGCTTTAGGGTTATTTTATTATTGCCAAAGAGAACCCTCTTAATTGTGGCTTCTTGATCTACTAAGAAGACTCCTATCTCCCCATGTTCTAAAGTAGGTTGGGGTTTAACTATAACAAAATCTCCATCAAAGATGCCAGCTCCAATCATACTATCGCCTTGGACCCTAAGGCAGAAAATGGCATCAAAATTAAAAAGTGTTCTATCAACACTAATATAAAACTCTATTTCCTCCAACGCAAGCCCTGGCTCACCTGCTTTTATCCTGCCAACCACTGGAATGAATTGGCTTTCTGAAATTCTAAGATCCATTATCTCGATACCTCTTGATTTTGAAGGATTTAATCTTATAAACCCCTTTTTTTCAAGAGCCTTTAGATGTCCCTTCGAAGCTGTCCAGAGAAACCCAAAGTGACTTGCAATCTCCCTATAGGTAGGAGGGTAGCCGTGTTTAGTGACATAGGCTTTAAGAAATTCAAATACTTCCCTTTGTTTTTTTGTTAGGGATTTCATAAGAATGAATATTTTTTAAGTTGAAAGTATAAAATTTTCTATATAAAATACATCAATAATTGCTACAATTATTATAACTCTAAGTTGTAGAGATTTCCTATAATTCGGTTACAATTAGTAATGATGAAAAGAATAAAAACAAAAAACTCTTAACCTTAAATGTTTAGAATATTTTTTTCACAGGAGGAAAAAAATGAAAGCAGAAGCTTTAGAACCAAGAGATCTTACAGTAACGACTGATGGTCTGGCAATGATTGAAAAAGCAAGGAAAGAAAATGTAGAAATAGTCTGGGATCGGTATCAGACACAATCCAAACATTGTAACTTTTGCGAGGCAGGTTTGAGCTGTAGAATCTGTATGATGGGTCCATGTAGAATCAATCCAAAGGAGCCTGAAGGTAAAAGAGGTGTATGTGGTGCTGATGCAGACATTATGGTTGCCCGCAATTTTGTTCGCATGGTCGCAGCTGGAGCAGCATCCCATTCAGACCATGGAAGAGATCTTGTAGAGGTTCTTAAAAAAGTAGGAGAAGGGAAAGCCAGTGGATACACCATTAAAGAACCTGAAAAGCTACGCACTCTTGCTAAAGAGTATGGAATAGACTGTGAAGGTAAAAGCGACTTAGAAATAGCAAGAAATTTAGCTTATCTTATGGAGGAAGATTTTGGTACTCGGTTAGATGCAATTAGAATGGTAAATAGAGTTCCAACTTCACGATTAGAAATATGGAAAAAATTGGGTGTGGTGCCCCGAGGAATTGATAGAGAGACCTCTGAATCTCTTCATAGAACACATATGGGCGTAGATAATGATTGGGTATCTTTACTTTTACAAGCAGCCAGAAATGCTCTTGCCGATGGGTGGGGCGGATCAATGATCGGCACAGATCTCTCTGATGTGATTTTCGGTATACCTGAACCTAAGGAAAGCGAGGTTAACCTTGGAGTTCTTAAGCATGACGAAGTTAATATAATACTCCATGGTCATAATCCAGTAGTATCAGAAATGATTTTTAATGCCTCTCAAAATCCAAGGTTGTTATCCCTCGCAAAAGAATATGGTGCTTCCGGAATCAACCTTGCAGGGGTATGTTGTACCGGCAACGAAGTTTTAATGCGAAAGGGTATTCCGATGGCTGGAAACCATCTCATGACTGAATTGGCTCTTGTCACTGGAGCTGTAGAAGCCCTTATAGTTGATTACCAATGCGTTATGCCCTCATTGAGCAAAGTCGCTCAATGTTATCACACTAAGATGTTTTCAACAAGCTCAAAAGCCAAATTCCCTGGCGCTGAGCATGTAGAGATTACTCCTGAGAATGCTTTAGAAAAAGCGGAATACTTGGTAGAGACAGCTATTAGGAATTTTAAGAACAGAATCAAAGAGAGGGTTTTAATTCCTGAAAAACCTTTAAAGCAACTTACTGGTTTTTCAATTGAAGCCATTATTAAAGCCTTAGGTGGAAGTATAGCGCCCCTAGTTGATGCCATTAAAGCTGGTAAAATTAGAGGAGCTGTTGGTGTTGTAGGATGTAACAATCCCAGAATCAAGCAGGATAGTGGCCATAGAGCTTTAGTGAGAAAATTAATAGCTAATGACATACTCGTAGTGGATACTGGCTGTGCAGCGGTGGCAACTGCTAAGGATGGATTAAAGATTCCGCAGGCTGCTCTATTAGCTGGACCTGGTTTGAAAGAGCTGTGTTTAGCGTTAGGTATACCTCCTGTTTTACACCTGGGCTCTTGTGTAGATAACTCAAGAATTTTGGTATTGGCATCTGCTATTGCTAACTACCTTGGTACAGATATTTCTGATCTGCCGATCGCTGCTTCAGCGCCTGAGTGGTACTCAGAAAAAGCTGTCACTATCGCCCTCTACGCTGTCGCTAGCGGAGTTACAACTTTTCTTGGTCCAACTCCCCCAATAACAGGGTCTAAAAATATTGTTGATATGGCTCTTAATGGTTTAGAGAATGTTTTCAAAGCTCATTTTGTCGTCGAGCCTGACCCTGAGAAAGCCGCAGATTTGATAATAAAACACATAGAGGCTAAAAGAGCAAAGCTTGGGCTGGACTCTCGAATTACAGTATAGCAACATAAATTCTCACTTTTCATTTAGATAAAGATAGGTAAAATGCTTATTAAGATCTCATCAACCTTCTAATAGCCATTAATAAAGGGTTCTCCCGTTCCTTAATAGATATCAAGGAGCGGGAGTTTTTAGTTTAAGTGAATGAGAGAGGCTTTATTTTTCAAATCTTTCTATTGTCAATAATTTTTTTAACCTTTCCTTCTGTTCCTCTTAAAGTATTTTTCTCTACAAGCTTTACCTCGACTGATATACCAAGTTCAGAATAAAGCCTCTTTTTTATATTTTCAAGAAGTTCTTTTTGTTTTTTTATTTGATCAAAAAAGATTGATTCAGAAACCTCTACAAGCACTTTAAGCTGATCTTCTGAGCCCTTTCTATCTATATGTATCTGATAATGGGGTTCAGTTCCTTCAATTTCAAATAGAATCGCTTCAATTTGAGATGGAAAGACATTTACTCCTCTTATTTTAATCATGTCATCAGTTCTACCGATAATCCTATTAATCCTTTTGAAGCTCCTACCACAGGGACATGGTTCCGAAAGAAGACTTGTGAGATCTCTCGTTCTATATCTTATAACTGGCATAGCCTCACGAGTAAGGGTAGTTATCACGAGCTCGCCAGTTGTACCATCCGGGACTGTCTCAAGAGTTTCGGGGTTAATAACTTCAACTAAAAAGTGGTCTTCATTTATGTGAAGCCCCTTCCTCTCAAGGCACTCACCTGCAACACCAGGCCCGACGACTTCACTAAGTCCATAGTTATCGGTTGCTATTATTTTAAGCCTTTCTTGTAATTCCTGTCTCATGGCTTCTGACCATTGTTCAGCTCCAAAAAGTCCGTACTTAAGGGAAAGAGAGTTCACATTTATATCCATTGTTTTTATTGCATCAGCCATCATGAGAGCAAAACTCGGAGTGCAGACGAGGGCAGTCGTTTTAAAATCTTTCATTATCTTTACCTGTTTTTGTGGATTTGCACTCGATATCGGGATAACGGATGCTCCAATACGTTCTGCTCCATAATGAAGTCCTAGAGCTCCTGTAAATAGTCCGTAATCAAAAGCAATCTGGACTATATCGCTCTGAGTGACTCCTCCAGCAGTTAGAATTCTTGCGACTAGATTTGACCATATTTTTATGTCATTCTTTGTGTATCCTACGACAGTAGGCATTCCAGTGGTTCCAGAGGATGTCTGGAGTCTAACTACCTCTCTTAAGGGAACTGCAAAAAAACCATAGGGATAACTATCTCTCAGGTCTTCTTTAGTGGTGAAGGGTAATCTCTTTAGGTCTTCCAGTGAGCGGAAATTATCAGGATCAATCTTTAATTCGTCGAACTTTTTTCTATAAAAAGGGACATTCATGTAGACTCTTAAAAGATTTGCCTGTAGTCTTTCTAATTGGATTTGTTCAATTCCCTCTCTATTCATACACTCATAGACTGCTTCCCAATACATAATCCCTCCTGAAAAAGTATAACATCAAAAAAGTCCCAAAGATTATCTCCAATTTAGGGTCCTAATCTATTTTATATATAGTTTACTCTCTATTCGGTGACATCCAATAATTATTTAATTATTAAGTCTATCCGTATTATAAACATTTTATCTAGATTATATTATTATACCTTACTCTGCAAAATAGACATAGAACCCTTCAAAAATAGTAACCCCCCTTCTTGTTAAAAGGTTTTAGGTGATATAAAACATAACCACAATGGTTAAAAACCAAAGAAGGGAGTAAGATAATGATAAGAAAAAAGCTATTAGAATGCAACTTTATAGAGAGGGCAGAAGATGAGGTAACGGCGACGGCAGGATTGATAATGTTTGATGGATTTATGAAGGGAGACTATCCTCTAAAATTGTGTAAATATACAACGCCTCCCGAAAAGTTTGC
>FMJZ01027609.1_pt1 | contig 13518 bp, 14 predicted proteins | sample 1987881 | NCBI WGS metagenome assembly FMJZ01 (sample SAMEA4378227, study PRJEB15110) | soil metagenome | biome: soil; feature: Field; material: Soil | place: India | collected 2015-03-11 | depth 0 m | reverse complement strand
TTATAAATAACATACTTGATATAGCAAAAATTGAGTCAGGTAGAATGGAGCTCAATTATGAGAGTTTCTCTGTTAGACAAGCCATTGAAGAGGTTGAAGATGTAGTAAGACCATTAATTAAAAAGAAAAAACTAAATTTTTCTTCGTATATAGATGAAAAGGTATCTATAATTAAGGCTGATAGGGTCAAATTCAAACAGATATTATATAATCTACTTTCTAACGCAATAAAATTCACCCCTGAATCAGGAAATATCATCATAAAGGCAGAAGTTGTTGAAAGTAATGTTCCATGGCATCCTGAAGAGCCTGTTCAATATCGTATCTCTATTCCATTTAGGCAATTACATATATCTGTTATTGATAATGGCATAGGAATCAAGAAAGAAGACCATGAACTCATATTTACTGAGTTTGTTCAGCTTGACAGCACCCTTGCAAGAAAATATGAAGGTACAGGGCTTGGGCTTGCTTTGACAAGGAGATTTGTTGAGATGCATGGAGGCATGATAAATGTTGAAAGCGAGGAAGGCAAGGGAAGCACCTTTAATGTGTTTCTTCCACTTTTTGATGTAGATTTTCTTGAAAAAGAGATGATAAAGATTACTAAAAAGAGCCAGGAAATCCCTTCTTATGAGGAACTACAAAAAAAGAGGAGGAGAGAAATACCCCTTATCCTTGTTGTAGAAGATGACCCTTCTACATCAGAGATGCTTACGCTTTTTCTAAAGCAGGGAGGTTACAATGTTGCCCATGCTTATAATGGAGATGATGCATTAGAAAAAGTAAAAAAATTAAAACCCTTTGCTGTGCTTCTTGATGTTATGCTACCCGGTAAAGATGGGTGGGAAGTGCTTCAGGAATTGAAATCAGATCCAGAGACAAGAGATATTCCTGTCATAATATCATCAATTATTGATAATAAAGAGCTTGGTTTTGCACTTGGCGCATCTGATTACATTGTAAAACCATTTGATAAAGACTATATGCTAAAAAAACTTGATGAGCTTTGTTTTACAATTAATCAAGGGAAAAAAATGGCTAACATACTCTGCATTGATGACAATCCAGAAGTTCTTGAAATGCTTATCTCGATTCTTGAACCTGCAGGTTATAATGTTATATCTGCTAATTCAGGTCAACAGGGGTTAGAATGTGCCCTTGCCTTTAAACCTGATCTCATTATTCTTGATCTTTTGATGTCAGAGATTGATGGTTTTGAGTTTGTTAGGACAATTAAGGCTAATCCCTATACAATGCATATACCGATTCTCATATTTACAGCAAAGGAACTAACAATAGAAGACAGATTAATGTTGGCTGGGAAAATAGAAAATATCGTCCAGAAAACACATTTTGCAAAAGAAGACCTGCTTAATATTATAAGAGATCTTGAGGTTACATATCCAGAAAGGAGTGGTTTATTGGATGAGGTAAGCGGTCTTTTTGACCACTCATATTTTCAGATAAGGCTTGCACAGGAGGTAAGCAGGGCAGAAAGGCATAAGAATGTAATATCACTCCTGATGCTTGACATTGATAATTTTAATAGATACATAAAAAAACATGGAGTATACAGGGGAAATATTGTTATTAAAAAGATTGCCGAGTTTCTTAGAAAGTCTCTGAGAGGATCTGATATTGCCGTAAGATATGGGATTGATGAATTTGCAATAATCCTATACAATACACCTATAAAGTCTTCTGAGATAGTAGCAGAAAGGATATCTGAATTCATTAAAGGTTATCCATTTTATGGACAGGAGGTTATGCCAAAAGGTTGCCTTACTGCTAGTATTGCAATAGCAAGTTATCCATACGATGCTAAGACCTCTGAGGAGCTTGCATTTAAAGTAAGACAGACTATGAGAAGGGCGAAGACATTAGGTGGAGACAGGATTGAAGTTTATGCAAAGACAGCATAAAATATTAATTGTAGAAGATGACCCATCCAATACAGAGTTGTTCATAGACATCCTCTCAATAGGCGGATATGACTGTACCGCTTGCTCTAATGGTAAGGAAGCTATAGAAATTGCAAAAAAGGAAAAATATGACCTAATTCTTCTTGATATCCAACTCCCTGATATTGATGGATTTGAGATAAAAAATATCTTAAGGTCCTATGATGAGACAAGGAATCTAAAAATTATAGCCCTAACAGCCTATGCCATGAAGGGAGATAGGGAGATGTTTTTAGAAAAGGGCTTTGATGGTTATATTTCAAAACCTATCAAAATGAAGGAATTTCTTGATACAGTGAAAAACTATCTATCCCAATAATAATAGTGGATCCTTAATCCCCGACTCTCTAAATCCCTTTGCCCTGAATACACAGCTATCGCATTTGCCGCAGGGAACATAAATAGTCTGGAGGCACGGAAGTTCGGAAGTCTGAAGGCTTTTTGCGTCTGCCCTTCTGACCCTCCACTCATCTAGACTTATTTCTTGCGGATCATAACAACTCCATGTAAGGGAGTAGTCAAATCCTATTTCCACGCCCTTTTTAATAATTTCTGCCTTTGTCATATATAGTAAAGGAGCATTTATTTTAAATTTAATCCTTCCTTCAACAGATGCCCTTGTTGCAAGATTTGCCATTTCCTCAAATGCCTTAAGATATTCTGGACGGCAGTCAGGATAACCACTATAATCAATTGCATTAGCACCTATGAAAATATCAGATGCCTCAAGCACCTCTGCCCATCCAAGTGCAAAGGAGAGGAAAATAGTGTTCCGAGCAGGGACATAAGTAACAGGGATAATTTGGAGGCTCTGAGGTTCTGAAGTTCCGAAGTCTCTTGCTTTTGATCTTTCACTTCCCTGATCTTCTGCACCAATTTTTGGCACCTCTATATCAGCAGTTAATGCGGAGCCGCCTATCTCCCTTAAATCAAATTTAATTATAAGATGTTTCTTTGCACCAAGGCTCTCAGCTACCCTTTTTGCAGACTCAAGTTCAATAAAATGTCTTTGACCATAATCAAAGCTTAATGCATATATTTTGTATCCTTCAGCCTTTGCAATAGCTGCAGTTGTTGAGGAATCAATCCCACCGCTTAAAAGTACGACAGCCTTTCTCAATCATTATCTCCTGTTGTATTTTGTTGCATTTCCTTTAGAGAGACTTACGGGATACTTGTTTTCATTAATCTCTATCTTTTCAATCACTGCCTTTTCTATATCAATATTAAGCTTATCTGAAAGTCTTATTAGATAAATAATAATATCTGCGATCTCTTCCTTTACAAGGTCTATATTACTTTCAGCTATTTTAAAGGACTCCTCCTCTGTTATCCACTGAAATATCTCTAATAATTCTGAGGCCTCTACAGCAGTTGCTATTGCTAAATTTTTAGGACTATGAAATCTATCCCAATCCCTTTCTTCAGTGAAATCCCTTAATTTATCTCTTATGGCTTTTATGTCCATGTTTAGGCTTTTTGACCAATCTTGCTCTCAGTTCCCTGCAATAGTCTTTTTATATTTGATATATGGCTTAAAAATATAAGGACAGTAATTATAACCGCAATTATGATCTTTTCTTTAGAGTAATCTATTATATAAATACTTAATGGCAATAGTCCAAATGCCACAAGGGCACTTAAAGAGGAATATTTTGTTTTTTTAGCTGTTAAGAGCCATATCATAATCGTAAATAGGGCAACATAAGGAGAATAGGCTATAAGAACCCCAAGGCTTGTTGCTACGCCTTTGCCTCCCTTAAATTTAAGAAATATTGAGAAGTTGTGACCTAAAATTGAGGAAATACCAAGGATACCAGTATAAAAAGAAGTAAAACCAAAAAGCTTTCCTATTGCTACAGGTAAGAGGCCTTTTAACATATCGCCGAACAATGTCAATAATGCAGCCTCTTTGCCAACTGCCCTTAGGACATTGGTTGCACCAATATTGCCGCTTCCAACTCTTCTTAAATCAATACCTTTGCTTTTTGCTATTAATAATCCTGTTGGGATTGAACCGATTAAAAAGGAGGCTATTATTAATATAATCAAATTCATTGAGACTGTCTCCAAAAGGAAATTGTGTATTTTATACCTGATACTACTGCAAGCGTAAGGGCAATATACATAAAAATAAGACCTATATCATAAAAATCAATATCACCAAAACCCCCTGGAAGCAATAATAATATTATGGATATCATCTGAAATGTGGTTTTTAATTTGCCCCCCTTTTCAGCTGGCATAATTATGTTATTCCTTGATAGTGCAACGACCCTTAGTCCAGTTACAACAAATTCCCTAATGATCATCACCGTTGCTATCCATGCAGATAGTCTTACCATATCAACGAGCAATATAAGGGCAGATATTACAAGGAATTTATCTGCTATTGGATCAAGTATTATGCCAAATTTTGTTATCTGTCCTGATCTCCTTGCAAGATAACCGTCTAAGAAATCTGTAGCAGATGCTATTAAAAAGATTGTTATTCCAATTAAAGGACTTTTAGGTGTGATGACTATAAAGAATGGTATAAGTATTATCCTACTAAATGTTAAAAAGGTGGGAAGATTAAATCTGAAACTATACATCAATTAATTCTTCCCACTTTCCCTTTGATTTTAGTATCAGGTCACATATCTCCCGTACTGCTCCCCTTCCACCGTAATTTTTTGTGATAATCATTGCCTCTGCCTTTGTCTCATCTGTGGCGTCTGCAACGGCAATAGGAAGCCCTACCCGTTTAAGTATTGGAATATCAACTATGTCATCTCCGATATATGCTACTTCCTTGTCAGTAATCCCCATCTTTTCTATGAGATGTTCATAAGCAACAGACTTTATATTACACCTTTGGTAAACCTCAGTTATACCAAGCTCATGAGCCCTTCTCTCTACCACCTTTGAATGCCTGCCAGTAATTATAGCAACCTTAACCCCTGCCCTTTCAAGCATTTTTATCCCATGCCCGTCCCTTACATGAAATGCCTTAAACTCATTACCCTCATTATCAAGAATAATGCTCCCATCTGTAAGAACTCCGTCTACATCAAGAATAAGGAGTTTAATATTTTTTGCGGCTTCTCTTATTCTGTATTCTGTAATCTGTTGTTTTTTGGTCTCATTCATACTATCCCTTGTTTTAGTATGTCATGGAGGTGTATAATGCCCTTTGCCTTTCCATCCCCATCGGGCACTATAAGGGATGTTATAGAGTGTTTCTCCATAATAGACAAGGCCTTTACTGCAAGCTCATCTTCTGAAATGGTCTTAGGATTCCTTGTCATTACCTCATTAGCATTCATGTCAAAAAATGCCTTTCCCCATTTCTCAATACCCCTTCTTAAATCTCCGTCAGTAATAATACCAAGGATTTTTTTATAATTGTCTATAACTACTGTAGCCCCTAATCTCTTTGATGATATTTCTACAATTACATCCATCATGGGTAGGTCAGGAGATACTACAGGTAGGGCATCTCCCGTGTGCATAAGGTCTTTGACCTTAATGAATAGTTTTTTACCTAAGCTTCCACCTGGATGGAAAAAGGCAAAGTCCTCTTCTTTAAATCCCCTCTTTGTCAAAAGGGCTACTGCAAGGGCATCTCCCATTGCCATTGTTGCTGTTGTTGAGGCAGTAGGTACTATACCCAAAGGACATGCCTCTTCTTTCACTGATATATCTAAAACAACATCTGCTGCCCTTGAAATGGTAGAATTTAAATTGCCTGATAGGGAGATTAAACTAACACTAAATCTTTTTAAAAATGGTATTAAGTTAACAATCTCTTCCGTCTCTCCACTATTAGATATTGCGATTATAACATCATCTGATGTGACCATTCCTAAATCACCATGAGATGCCTCAGCTGGGTGCATAAAGAATGCAGGGGTGCCAGTTGATGCAAGGGTTGCGGCAATCTTTTTGCCGACTAAACCAGACTTTCCCATTCCAGTAACTATAACCCTTCCTTTGCAATTAAGGATTATGTCAACAGCCTTTTCAAAATTGCTGTTCAATTTTTCTGCAAGGGCTGAGACGGCTTCAGACTCAATTTTTAGTACTTTCTTTGCTATATCTATTAGATTTTGCATAATTAAGATATTCTACCTCAGCTACTGGAGATTTTTTGAGTTTTATAGTCTTTTTCTTTCTTATCTTAATAGGTCATAGATTGCTTTAATAGTATTTAACATCTTCTCTACTTCATCCAATTTTATCATATTCGGTCCATCGCATAATGCCTTATCAGGTTCTGGATGGACCTCCATGAATAATCCGTCAACGCCAACTGCAACTGCTGCCCTTGCAAGGGGCTCAGCAAATTCTCTCTGTCCCCCTGAGCATGTTCCCTGACCTCCTGGAAGTTGAAGGCTATGGGTAACATCAAATATTACCGGGTAGCCAAAAGACCTCATTATGGGAAATGCCCTGAAGTCAACTACAAGATTATTATATCCAAAAGATGTTCCTCTTTCAGTAATGAATAATTTTTTATTGCCCGTGGATGTAAATTTATCTATAATGTTTTTTACATCCCATGGCGCAAGGAATTGCCCTTTTTTGATATTGACAGTTTTTCCTGTATTTGAGGCTGCAATTATTAAATCCGTCTGCCTACATAAAAAGGCAGGTATCTGAAGTGTATCAAGCACCTCTGATGCTATCTTGATCTCATCTATTGAATGCACATCAGATATAACAGGGATGTTATATTTCTTTCTTATATCTGAAAGAATTCTCAGACCCTTATCAATTCCAGGACCTCTATACGATGTGATCGATGTCCTGTTTGCCTTATCATAGGAACTCTTGAATATTAAAGGAAGCCCTAAATTATTGCATATCTTTTTTAAATTCTCTGCTGTGTAAAAGGTTATATCCTCATTTTCTATTACACATGGGCCAGCAATTATTAAGAGGGTATTATTTTTAATATTTATGTCTTTTGGTTTTGTCTGCATTTTAAGATAACAGGATTTAAAATTTTTTAGGATTATTATACCATAGCCAGGAAATACCTTTTTATCCCACAATCGGTATTGACATTTCTCTTTATAGTTCATATACAATAAATAATCAAGGCGCCGAGAGGCTTAATAGGGAATCCTGTGAAAATCAGGAGCGGTCCCGCCGCTGTAACCGGGTACGAAAGCCAATGAGCCACTGCCAAAAACTTAACAAGTAAGGTGGGAAGGCAAGGCTAGTAGGATGATCCGGGAGCCAGAAGACCTGCCTGATAAGAGTAGTTTGTAGTGGATGGTAGATAATTTTAAGGTTTGATCTTTACTATCCATTATATCTACTACAATACAAGCCTTCACGTGGATGAAGGTGGGGATAAAGTGAAACAGGGTGCAATCCTCATGACATATTGTCATGGGGATTTTTTATTTTGGAGGAGGATATATGACACAGCTTGAATTGGCAAGAAAGGGTATTATTACTGATGAGATTAAGAAGATTTCTTTAGATGAAGGTATTGACCCAGAGGTTGTAAGGGATTATGTGGGATCTGGAAAGATTGTTATACCTGCAAATAAGAAAAGACATTCAAGAATAATCGGCATAGGAAAGGGATTAAGCACAAAGATTAATGCCTCTATAGGGACATCTACTGAGATAGTTGATATAAAGATGGAGGTTGATAAGGCAAAGATTGCCGAAAAATATGGGGCAGACACGCTAATGGATCTTAGTGTAGGAGGAGATATTGCAAAGATAAGAAAGGCAATTATGGAGGCTGTAAGCCTTCCAATTGGCACAGTTCCCCTATATGAGGCCTTTGCGATATCTATCAATAAATATAAGGCAGCCGTAAAGATGCCCATTGAACTCCTTTTTGAGGTTATTGAAAAACAGTGTGAAGAGGGTGTTGCCTTTATGGCAATACACTGTGGTATAAACCAGAAAACCGTAGAAATGCTTAGAAGGCAAAATTATCGCTACGGAGGTCTTGTATCAAAGGGAGGCTCTTATCTTGTTGCATGGATGGAGTATAACAATAGGGAGAACCCCCTTTATGAATACTTTGATAGGGTTCAGGATATTCTAAAAAAATATGATGTTGTTCTAAGCCTCGGAAATGGCTTTAGAGCTGGTGCAATACACGATGCCACAGATAGGGTACAGATACAAGAGTTGCTTATAAATTGCGAACTTGCAGAGATTGGAAGAAAAAGAGGATGCCAGACTATGGTAGAAGGACCAGGTCATATACCAATTAATGAGATAGAGGCAAATATTATCCTTCAGAAAAAGATGAGTGGGGAATCCCCCTTTTACATGCTCGGACCTATTACAACAGATATTGCACCTGGCTATGATCATATTACAGCTTCAATTGGGGCAGCCCTTTCCTCAGCATATGGAGCTGATTTTATATGTTATGTAACTCCATCAGAACATCTTGGTCTACCCTTTCCAGAGGATGTAAAGGAGGGGGTTATAGCAGCAAGGATAGCAGCCCATATTGGGGATATGATTAAACTCAAGCATTTGAATAAAGATAAGCTCATGGCAAAGGCAAGAAGGGATATGAAATGGAATGAGCAGTTTTCTTATGCCATTGACCCTGAAAAGGCAATGGAGATAAAGGCAAAAAGGGGTAATGGGGATGGAAAGACATGCACCATGTGTGGAAGGTTTTGTGCTAATGACATATTAAAGGGCATGTTTGAAAGGGATATGGAGGGAACCGATAAATATTAGTATGAAAAGGATTGTCTTTATAACAGGTGGTGCAAAGAGTGGCAAGAGTAGTTTTGCCTTAAAGCTTGCTGATGAATGGGCTCTAAAGGAGAAATATCCCTCTATTTCAAAGGCCTATATTGCTACTGCTCAGGCATTAGACGAAGAGATGAGAGATAGGATAGAGAGGCATAAAAAATCACGCTCCGAAGAGTGGATAACCTTTGAAGAGCCTATATATATAGATAATTTAATCAAAGATTTAGGCAATAAACATAGTATTATCCTTGTTGATTGTCTTACATTGTGGCTTTCAAATCTATTGCTTAATAACAAGAATGGGGAGGCAGAAATAGAGTCTTTTATCTCCACACTATCCACTATTGACTGCTTCCTATTAACGGTCTCTAATGAGGTTGGTATGTGCATTGTTCCCGACAATAGGCTGGCAAGGATATTTAGGGATTTAGCTGGTTATATGAATCAAAGAATTGCTGAAATAGCTGATGAGGCCTATTTGGTAGTCTCTGGGATACCGATTAAATTGAAATAGGGGGAGGGAAATGCTTGCAAAGACCATAGCTGATATTAAGCCTGTAAATAGGGATCTATATAAGATTGCTGAGGAAAGGCTTGATAATCTAACAAAACCACCTAAAAGCCTTGGAAGGCTTGAGGAGTTTGCAAAAAGGCTCGTGGCAATTACTGAAAACAAAAATCCAATCTTAGATAAAAAGGTTATTTTTACCTTTGCTGGAGATCATGGGGTTACAGAAGAGGGTGTGTCAGCCTATCCAAAAGAGGTTACTGCACAAATGGTCTTTAACTTTATAAGGGGTGGTGCAGGAATTAATGTATTGGCAAGGCATGCAGGCGCAGATGTGGTGGTTGTAGATATAGGGGTAGATTATGATTTTGAAAATATGGGGGCAATTAATGAATTAAAGGGGCAATCGGAATTTATCTCAAAAAGGGTTGTAAGGGGGACTAAAAATTTTCTGAAAGGCCCTGCAATGACAAGGCAAGAGGCAATAAGATGCTTAGAGGTGGGAATAGAGATTGCAAATGGATATGCCGGAAAGGGCTATAAGATATTTGGTACAGGAGATATGGGTATTGGCAATACAACACCATCAAGTGCAATAGCTTCTCTTTTAACAGGAAAGCCTGTGGCAGAGGTAACTGGAAAGGGCACAGGAATAACCGATGAGTCATTGAAAAGAAAGATCTCTGTAATAGAAAGGGGTATAAAATTAAATAATCCTGATCCTAATGATGCTATTGATGTTCTTTCAAAGGTAGGAGGTGCAGAGATCGGAGGCATCGCAGGACTGGTTATTGGTGCAGCAGCTAATAGGATACCTGTTGTTATAGATGGATTCATCTCTACTGCAGGTGCATTAATCGCATACTCTATTGAGCCACGAACAAGGGATTATATGTTTGCTGCCCACAACTCCGTTGAGATTGGCCATAAGGCTATGCTTGATAGGATTGGGCTAAAGCCAATACTTGATCTTGACTTAAGGCTCGGTGAGGGCACAGGGGCAGCACTTGCAATGCTTATAATTGAGGCTGGACTTAAGATTTATAAGGAGATGGCGACATTTGGAGAGGCTGGTGTGTCTAATGAGATTAGAAATTAAGGATTCAAATAGATGAGGCAATTTCTCCTTGCCCTACAATTTTTAACCATATTCCCCATAAAAATTAAAGGTGATGTGCACGATACAGACATTGCCAGATCAGTCCCATTTTTTGTATTTATTGGATTAATCCAGGGATTGGTATTAATACTCTCTGATTTTATACTCGGGATATTCTTTCATCCTGATATAGTTATAGCTTTTATTCTTCTGATACATGTAATTATAAACGGAGGATTTCATTTGGATGGATTATCAGATACATTTGATGCCTTAGCAGTTAGGGGAGATAAAGAAAGAAAACTATCTGTAATGAAGGATGGATCAACAGGTCCAGCAGGTGTAATAGCAATATTTTTTGTCCTATTTCTGAAGTATCTCTCTCTTAAAGGCATATCAAATCTTTTACCCTTTACATATTATTCATCATTGCTTCTTATGCCTATCATACCAAAATGGACTATGGCAGTCTCTATGTTTTATGGAATATCAGCAAGAAAAAGCGGTCTTGGCAACATCTTTACCAAGAATATTGGTAGGAGAGAGGTTTTTATATCCACCTTCTCGCTTTTGATGATACTTATAATTATCTCATACGGCTTTGGTAGATACATGCCCCATGATCAGATCATTTATTATTTAGCCTTGCTAATCTCCATGTATACATTAAGCAGGATATCAGTTGTTTTTTTTAAAAGACATTTTGGGGGTCTCACTGGTGATACCCTCGGAGCAGTCAGTGAACTGACGGAGATATTTTTTCTTATAACGGTGATAATATGGTCAAGAATCTATTTTTAATAAGACATGGTCACACAATCGGTAGTGACACTGAAAAAAGATATAAGGGCTCTATAGATGTTCCATTGTCAGAGAAAGGTATTATACAAATCAGACAAACGGCTAAATTTATCAGTGAATTTTTAAAAAGAGATGATAAAAATGTAGATGATAGAGAAAAGATGACAAAGGGGCTTAATGCTATTTATTGCTCTCCCTTAAGCAGGGCGTTGAAGAGTGCTGAGATAATTGCCGAGCCCTTTGGTATAACTCCAAAAATTATTCCTGACTTAAGGGAGAGAAACTTTGGGATATGGGAAGGTATGACATTCAGTGAAATAAGGGATAAGTATCCAGAAGAGTTTGAGGCATGGGCAGGCAATCCCTTGATATACTGCCCTATTAAGGGAGAAAGCACAATTGAGGTCAGAGACAGGGTAATAAGGGCCTTGGATGAAATATTAAATAGCCCTATAGAGCAAAAGGAAGACATGTTAATAGATAACAAGGGAAAAGATAACTCCCTTAAAGCTTATCATGCTTCTGAACAAGACCACTTTAGAATTAATGTCGCCATTGTTGCCCACGGTGGAGTTAATAGGATTATTCTCTGCCATATCATGGGAATTCCCCTTGAAAATATTTTCAGAATAGAACAGGACTATGCTGCAGTTAATATTATCGAGTTTTCGGAAAAGTATCCAGTTGTAAAGCTCTTAAATGGAGGCTTTATTGGCTAAGGCATTGATGATACAAGGTACAGGCTCTGGGGCAGGCAAAAGTCTTATTACTGCTGCCCTTTGCAGGATTTTTAAAGATATGGGTATTAATGTAGCGCCTTTCAAGGCTCAGAACATGGCCCTTAATTCATATATAACCGTTGAAGGTTGTGAGATAGGCAGGGCTCAGGCACTACAGGCAGAGGCGGCAAGGATAATACCTGAGGTTGATATGAATCCCATATTGCTTAAGGCATCTGGGGATATGGGATCTCAGGTGATTATTCATGGGAAGGTTTACTCCACAATGAAAGCAAGGGAGTATTACTCATTCAAAGAACAGGCATGGAACGCTGTGAAGGAATCCTTTGATAGGCTTTCTAAAAAATATGATTTCATAATTATAGAAGGCGCTGGAAGCCCTGCAGAAATAAATCTTGTGGATGTTGATATTGTAAATATGTCTGTTGCTAAATATGCGAAGGCATCTGTGATTCTGGTAGGTGATATTGACAGAGGGGGTGTTTTTGCATCTTTATATGGCACTGTGAAGTTACTTGGTAGAGATAGTAAATATATTAAGGCATTTATCATCAACAAATTTCGTGGTGATTTTGGGATACTTAGTCCCGCTCTAGAGATGATAAAAAACAGAACGGGAAAACCTGTTATTGGTGTATTACCATATATAAAAGACATCGGTTTGTCTGAAGAAGATGGGTTGGTACTCCAGAAAATTAATTATAGGATGTCCACCTTAAGACCTAGGCCTATAAAAATTGTAGTTGTGCGACTTCAATATATATCAAACTTTACAGACTTTGATCCTTTTATGTATGAGCCTGATGTGGATATTATTTACTCAACAAATAGTGCGGATATTGAGAATGCTGACATGGTAATAATCCCAGGATCTAAGAATACTGTGAAAGACCTGATATTCCTTAAAGAGAGTGGGCTTGAAAAAAGCATAAAGATTGCCTATACAAAGGGAATCCAGATTATGGGTATGTGTGGTGGATACCAGATGCTCGGTAAAAAGATTTATGACCCCTATTGCGTTGAAAGCAGCTATAGGGAGGTTGAGGGCATTGGTCTTTTAAATATTGAAACAGTTTTTCAGAAAACAAAGATAACATCACAGGTTGAAGCAGAAATGATTAATGATGTGATGAAGTGTGGAACTGTTAAAACAGGGGATGCAAACATTCTGAAAGGCTATGAAATACATATGGGAATAAGTGAAGGGGATATTGGCTTATTCAAAATAAGGCGCTTAAACGGTTCAAACTGTTCAAACAGTATTTATGATGGATCCAGAAACGAAAATTGCTGGGGTACATATATACACGGTATATTTGAAAATGATTCTTTCAGAAGGGCAATTATAAATAACTTACGGAGACTAAAAAATTTATCACCAATTGAATCTACTTTGAATTATTCTAAGATTAAAGACATGGCAATTGATAATCTTGCAGATATTGTAAAAGAAAACATAGATATGGATTTTATTAAGAGGATAGCAAGGTTATGAGTGAGATTTTCTATCTTCCATACTGGATATTTATCTTGGCTTTTTTTCTTGATCTTGTAATTGGTGATCCTAAATGGCTACCCCATCCAGTGAGGATTATAGGTAAGGTTATTAGCAAAACAGAGGCAATTTTGAGGAGGTATTTCAAAACACCTTTACAGGAAAAGTTTGGAGGCGCT
>FMJZ01016037.1_pt1 | contig 13550 bp, 11 predicted proteins | sample 1987881 | NCBI WGS metagenome assembly FMJZ01 (sample SAMEA4378227, study PRJEB15110) | soil metagenome | biome: soil; feature: Field; material: Soil | place: India | collected 2015-03-11 | depth 0 m | reverse complement strand
GGTACGCGAGCTGGGTTCAGAACGTCGTGAGACAGTTCGGACCTAATCCGCTGCAGGCGTTGGAGATTTGAGGGGGTACACCCTTAGTACGAGAGGACCAGGGTGTGGGAACCTCTGGTTTACCGGCTGTCCCGCCAGGGGCAGGCGCCGGGTAGCTATGTTCCTACGGGATAAGCGCTGAAAGCATCTAAGCGCGAAGCCCACCCCAAGATAAGATCTCCTATCCTCTGCAAAGAGGAGTAAGGTCCCTGGTAGACTACCAGGTTGATAGGCCCGAGGTGTAAGTGTGGTAACACACTAAGCTGACGGGTACTAATAGACCGAGGACTTGACTTAGGATTAAGTTGAGAGATCAGTATCAAGTTACTAATTTTCGTCCTTATTCATGGGCTCTGGTGATTTAAGCGAAGGGGAAACACCCGGCTCCATTCCGAACCCGGAAGTTAAGCCCTTCAGCGCCGATGGTACTGAGGAGGGAAACCCCTCGGGAGAGTAGGTCATCGCCAGGGCCCTTTTTTATTTTATGTTAAAATTAATTTGTATGAATAAGGATTTTATTTTAAAAAATTTAGAAAATCTTTTTAATGAGATACCAAATTATGTTGAAATTGTTGCAGTAATTAAAGATAGAACCATCGATGAGATAGATTTAGCAGTTAGGGGTGGCATAAAAATATTAGGAATAAATTATGTTCAAGATGGATTAAATATTTACAATTTTTTTAAAGAAAAGATAGAATTACATTTTATAGGATATTTGCAAAAAAATAAAATAAACAAAGCGCTCAAAATTTTTGATAAAATCCAGTCATTAGATTCAATTGAACTTGCATATGAAATTAATAAAAGATTAGAAAAAGAGAATATGTTTTTTCCAATTTTTATTGAGATAAATATTGCAAAAGAAAAAAGTAAATTTGGTATAAACCCAGATGAGATTTATAATTTTGTTGATAAATTAGAAAGTTATAATAATTTAATAGTCGAAGGAATAATGACTATGGGACCAAATTTATCTGACAAAGAAATTATTAGAAAATATTTCAAAGAAACAAGAAAAATTTTTGAAAATTTAAAAAAACTTAATTATAAAAATTTCGATTTAAAATATTTGTCAATGGGCATGTCAGATTCTTATAAAATTGCAATTGAGGAGGGTGCTAATATGATAAGATTAGGAAAGAGAATATTTGAAAAAATTGAATAAATTTATGTTAAACTTATATGGAACATTACCCTTAAATTTTATTCTAAATTTTTAAGGAGGAGTGAATGAAAAAAAGTTTTTTGAGTTTATTAATTATAATTTTAATCTCACCACTTCTAATTAGTTTTAAATTTCAAACTCCAAAAATTTACATCGAGCCGCAAAATATGACAGTATTATCAGGAGGAGTTGGAAGTTTTGATATAAGAGTTAGTGATGTTACTGATCTTTATGGAGTATCATTTGATATAAATATACCTCTCTCAAATTTGACTGTTGAAGATTCATATATTAGCGATTCAAAAGAAAATGAAACAAATTTTTTAACAAAAGATAAAAGAAACATTGTTTTACTAAAAGCAATAAAAACAAATGAAAATAAAATAATTGTTGGAATTTCAAGAATAGGACAAATAAATGGAATAACAGGTTCAGGACTTCTACTAAATGTTAAAGTAAAAGGTGGCAATGTTGGTGTTTATGATGTTTCTTTAAATAATATCTATCTTTTTGATTCAAAAATGAGACAAATTCAAGTTGATAGTTCTGGGGCTAAAACAAAAATAACTGTTTATCCTCAAGATACAACACCTCCAACTGTAAAATTTACAAAAACACCACCACCAGAGACAAATCAAACTTTAAGTATTGAATTTCAATGGGTGGGTAATGATAATTTAACACTTTCTGAAAATTTACTTTATTCATACAAATTAGATGATTCGCTTTGGAGTGATTGGAGAAAAATAACAAGATTTTTAACTCCAAATTTAAAAGAAGGCGATCATACTTTTTCTCTTAAAGCAAAAGATGAAGCAGGAAATGAGTCAAATATAATAACATATACTTTTAAAATTGATATAACACCTCCAACTCTTGAAATAACATCACCATTATCGAATATTGAAGTTTTAGAAAAAGTTATTGAAATAAAAGGAAAAACTGAACCTGGAATTACTGTTAAAATTAAAGAAATTTCAATTATTTCTGATCAACAAACAGGAGATTTTAAAATTTCATATACATTAAATGAAGGTGAGAATAAAATTGAAGTAAAAGCGATTGATAAGGCAGGAAATGAAACAGTAAAAACTTTAACTATTAGATTTAAATCAAGAACAATTATTAGATTACAAATTGGAAATCTTATGGCAGTTTTAAATGATAAAACAATTGTGCTTGAACTTGCACCATTCATTGAAAGTGGTAGAACTCTTGTTCCATTAAGATTTATTGCTGAGTCCTTTGGTGCGACTGTTGGTTGGGAAGCAAAAGAACAAAAAATAACCATTACTCTTGAGAAAAAAACAATCACACTATGGGTTGGGAAAAAAGAGGCACTTGTAAATAATGAAAGATATTATCTTGAAGTTCCTCCAAAAGTTATTGAGATTCCTGAAATAGGTGGAGGTAGAACTGTTGTTCCTTTAAGATTTGTTTCAGAAGCATTAGGTGCAAAAGTTGATTGGGATCCTGATTTACAGATAATAACAATAACATATCCAGGATATTAAATAGGAGGAAAAATGAGAAATAAAATTTTAACAACAATTTTTATTTTTATTTTAATCTTTTCATTAGGAAAATTTAGTGTAAAAGGTCAAATAAATCAAGTGTCTTCTTGGACAACATTTATGAAAGATTCAAGACACACTGGTTTTGCAGATATTGAAGTTGACCCAAATAAACTACCGAAATCTGATGACCCAGTTGCAAAAAGTGAGTTATCTACAAACTCAAAGTCATCTCCTATTGTTGCTAATGGATATGTTTATGTAGGCGATGCACAAGGAAAAGTTTATGCCTTTAGTACTAATGATGCAAAAAGTGTAGTTGTTAATGGCGGAAATTGGCAACCAAAGTGGGTATTTCAAACACCTAATATTATTAATAGTTCTCCACTTTATTTTAATGGCAAAATTTATGTATGTTCTGGAGGAGATGTAAATAAGAACAGTGGTATATATGCAATAAATGCTTTAACTGGTGAAAAAATTTGGGAATTTTCAGATGCAAATCAACCAACAATTTTTAGAGGACAAGCGGAAGGTTCTCCAATTGTTGCAGAGAATAGAATAGTTTTTGCTACAAATGGTCTTGAATCTTATGTTTATGCATTAGATCCAGATACAGGTGGATTAATTTGGAGATTTCCATTATCAAACAATGGAGTTAAAGGATCGCCATGTTATCTTGGTGGTTCAATATATGTTTTAACTTTTAATGGTTTTGTTTATGCTATAGATATTTTAAGTGGTGCATCTCCTATTTCGCCTTATAAACCAACAGGTATAACTGCTTTTCAAAATTATTCATCAATTTCAACTGATGGAAACTATCTTTATATACCTGTAAAATCTCAATATTCATTTGAAAATGGAAAAATAGTATTTTTAACAACACTTCTTTCTTTTGTAAGAGAGTTTTCAACCAATGGTCACTTTTCTGCAACAGCTTCTATTGGTGATGACTCAATTTATATTGGTGATGAAATAGGAAGATTCTATTCGATTGATAAGTCAACTGGAACTATCAGAGGTGGATTTCCACTTCAAACTGGAGGTAAAATTGAAAGTTCAGCTGCAATTTCTGGAAATTACATCTATTTTGGATCAAATGATAAGAAAATTTATGGATTAAACAGAAGAACAGGACAGAAATTATGGGAATATGCAACACAAGGTGAGGTTCAATCATCACCCGCAATTGCAGAAGGTGGAATTTTTATTGTTTCACAAGATCATTATCTTTATGCTTTTTTTGAAAATGATTTTGATATGAATGTTTCACCTGATAGTCAATTAACTTATGTTGGTGGAGAAATTGCATATACTATAAATATTACTCCATTTAACAATTTCTCTGGAAGTGTTGAACTATTCCTTGAAAATGCACCATCAAATTTAATTTATAAATTCGAACCACAAGTTTTAACAAATGAAGTTAAAACTTCTACTTTAAAAATTAATATTCCAGAAGGAGTAAGTGCTGGAACTTACAATATGAAAGTTGTTGCAAAAAGTTTGATATCAAGAAGATCAAGAAATATAAGACTTTCTGTAAATGTTGAGCCATATTTTTCATTAAATATTAATCCAGATAAAGGTGAAATTTATATAGGTGATGATGAATTTGTATTTAATGTTTCCTTTACTCCATATGGAGGCTTCACTGGATCAATAACTCTTTCAATAGAAAGCCCTCCTCCAGGTATTCAATATGAATTTAACCCTCAAACAATTTCTTCCTCAACACCTAATTCAAAATTAACAGTTAGAGCAATTTTGGCAACAATTCCTCAATCTTACACTTTAAGAATAAAAGGAGTTAGTGCTTCTATATCAAGAACAAAAGATATAACTCTTGTTGTAAAACCACAAGTTGAGGGCTCATTTGTTCTAAATGTATCAAATATTTTAAATAGTGTTTATCAGGGTGAAACTGGAATATTTAGAATTTCTTTAGATGGAATTGGTGGATTCAATGCAAAAGTGAAATTAACTATACTTAACCCTCCACCAAATAGTGAAGTTAGATTTTCACCATTAGAGATATACCCAGGACAAACATCAACTTTAACAATTACAACTTTTGAATCTACACCGGCAAATTCATATCTTTTAAACCTTGTGGGAAAAGGTGGAGGTAAAAGTTTCACAACAACAATAAATTTGAATGTTTTGGTTAAACCTACTGGAGATTTTAAAATCGAAGTTGAACCACCACTTGAAAGAAATGTGACCAAAGGTGGTACATTGTTTTATATTGTAAAAGTAAAGAGAGACAATATATTCAAAGATAATGTTAATTTAAAACTTGAAATTCAAGATGCTACAATGCCACAAGGTTTAAAATATAGTTTTTCGCCTGAAACTATGCCTTATGTTATTGATACATCATATTTAAAAATTGAATTTCCTACAAATATAAATTCAGGAACTTATAAATTTGTTGTAAGAGGCGAAAGTGGTGGAAAAGTTAGAGCACAAAATTTAATTGTCTCTGTTTTTGATGAAGGTTTAACAAATATTACAATACTACCTTCACAAGTTAACATAACAAACGGAGAACAATTTAATGTTGATATCAATATCAATAATGTAACTAATTTAGTTTCATTAAGTATGTACATTATTTTTGATCCAGAATTAATTCAAGTCGAAGAAATTAAACCAGGAAGTTTTACGTTTGGTGATAATATAACACCAATAATTTCATTTAAAGTATATAATCTTGAAGGTTATTTGATTTTACAATTAGTTAGACCTCAGATAAAGGGAGTTAGCGGAAATGGGAACTTATTTACAATTACATTTAGAAGTACAAAAGAAGGTGAGTTAACATTAAAAATTGCAAATCTAAATCTGTATAACACTGTTCCTAATTATATACCATGTAAAGTTTATACTAATAATATAAAAATTTCTCCATCAGGTGGTGTAAAAGGTGATGTAAATGGAGATAAAATTGTAAATGGTTTAGACTTAATTCTTCTAATGCAAGCATTTGGTTCAACTCCACAAGATCCAAATTGGAATCCAAATTGTGATTTCAATGGTGATTTAATAATTAATGGTATAGATTTGATTGTTTTAGCACAAAATTGGGGGAAAGTTATTCCATAAATATTGATTTTTTTAAAAAATATATTAAATTTAAAAAAATATTTCAAAAATTAAGGAGGTAAAAATGTCACCAAGAAAGGCAGTAAAAAAAGAAACAAAAAAGACAACAAAAAAAGTTGAATCAAAAGCAAAAGAAACAAAAAAGGTAGAAAAGAAAGAAAAGAAAACAACAAAAAGGAGTGGGTGTAAGACTAAAAAGAAAGAGGGCTAAATAAAGGAATTAAAGAATTAATTAAATTCAATTAAATTTTAAATTTTATATATTTTTCTCCTAAAACTATATTTTATATAAATAAGTTTAATATTTTTTGTTATGATATACTTATTTTGGTATTTATGGGAATAATTAGAAATTTAATAGAAAAAGAACTAAATGAGAATCAAAAAGAGGCAGTTCTTCATACAGAAGGACCTCTTCTTGTGTTTGCTGGTGCAGGAAGCGGAAAAACAAAAACACTCACATTTAGAGTTGCATATTTGATTGAAGAGTTAAAAATAAATCCAAAAAATATATTAGCAGTAACATTTACAAATAAAGCAGCAGAAGAAATGAAATATAGAGTAAAAGATCTTTTAAATAGAAACATAGATTTTATGTGGATAGGTACATTTCATTCAATTTGTGCAAGAATATTAAGAGATGAGATTCATCATTTAGGATATAGCAAAAACTTTTCTATAATCGATGAAGAGGATTCAGTTAAAATAACAGAAGAGGCAATTAAAATTTTAGATCTATCTAAAAATTATTTTGTTCCTCAAGACATTTTTAATAAGATCTCATACATTAAATCAAGAGGATATTTTGTTGAAAATTTTAAACCGAAAGATAATTATGAAGATGTGTTAAGAAAAATCTTTTTAAGATATGAAGAGATTAAAAAATTTGGCAATATGCTTGATTTTGATGATTTGATAAATTTTGTAACTAAACTTCTAAACACAAATGATATTTTATCAAGAGTATATTCTGAAAAATTCAAATTTATTCTTGTTGATGAATATCAAGATATAAATCCATCACAGCATAAACTTTTAAAAGCATTGACAAAATACAACAAAAATATTTTTGTTGTAGGAGATGATGATCAAAGTATTTATAGGTTTAGAGGTTCAAGTTCAGAACTTATGCTTTCATTCAAAGATGACTTTGAAGATGTTAAAGTAGTTTATCTTTCTGAAAATTATCGAAGTAGAGAACTTATTGTTAATGCAGCAAAAGAATTGATCTCAAACAATAAGAAAAGAGAAGAAAAACCACTTTTTGCAATTAAAGATGGTGGAAACAAAATTAAACTCTATTCAGCTCTAAATGAAATAGATGAGTCAAGATTTGTTGTTAATAAAATAGAAGAATTAATAAATTTAGGGGTTAAGCCAAGTGAAATTGCTATATTATATAGAACAAATGCTCAATCAAGAAATTTTGAAGATTTTTTAATTTTAAAAAACATACCGTATAGACTTGTTGGTGGTATTAAATTTTATCAAAGAAAAGAGATAAAAGATATAATTTCATATTTAAGGATAATTTCAAATGAAAAAGATTTTTTATCTCTTGAAAGAGTTTTTAATTTTCCAAAAATTGGAATTGGCGAAAAAACTATTGGGAAAATTAAGAGATATTTAGAAGAAGGATTTGCTCTTGAAGAGACTATTGAAAATGTAATTTCTGATATAAAAAATAAAAAAATAGAAGAGGGTTTAAATAGATTTATTAATAATTATAAAAGTTGGAAAGAAAAAAAGAACGATATTTTCTCTTTAATAGATTCAATTCTTTCTGATACAAATTTATTAGAAGAACTTGATGAAGAGAGAAAAGAAAACATATATGAATTTTTAAATATTATTAAAGAATTTTATGAGAGAACTCAAAGTAAAAATTTTGAGGATTTTCTTCAATATATCTCTTTGATAAGTGATGTTGATACTATAGATTCTTCAGAGAAAATAACTCTTATGACAGTTCATTCTGCAAAGGGTCTTGAATTTCATACAGTTTTTATTGTAGGTTTAGAAGATGGTCTTTTCCCACATTTTAAATCTCTTTTGTCAAAAGATGATATTGAAGAAGAGAGAAGGCTTTTTTATGTTGCAATGACAAGGGCAAAAGAGGAACTTTATTTTACATATAGTTTAAGAAGAACTAGAAAAGGTATACCTGATTTTCCAGATATATCAAGATTTATAAGGGAAATACCCACAAAATATTTTGAACACTTATGTGAAGTTGAAGAAAATAAAAAAATTTTATTTAATGAAAATTTAAGGGAAAATTTAGACCTTAAATTTAACAAAAATGAGATAATTTATCATGATGAGTTTGGTTACGGAAAAATAATAGATATAGTATATGATATGGTAAATCCATATATAGTTGTTGATTTTGGAAGTGGAGACATAAAAAAATTATCAATTAAATATTCAAAAATTAAAAGAGGTGAATAATGAATGAATTGGGTTTAATTCACTGCTATACTGGAGATGGAAAAGGAAAAACTACATCAAGTATAGGATTGATAATCAGAGCTCTTGGTCATCACTATAAAATTGGATTTATACAATTTCTAAAAGGAATTAGTTATTATGGAGAATTGTTTTTTTTATACAAATTATATCCTGATGTAATATTTTACCATTTTGGAAGAGATTGTCCAAAATCATCAATGATAAAACAAGGTTTTGAAAAATGTGATTTTACATGTAAAGTTTGTTTTATTGATTTTAAAAATCCAAATGAAGAAGATTTAAAACATGTAAGAATGGCGTTTGAAAAAACAAAAGAAATTTCAAAATTAGTAGATATTCTTGTTCTTGATGAAATAAATCTTGTATTAAAATATAATATGTTACCTATGAGTGAATTTTTAGAATTTGTTAAAAGTAAACCAGAAAAACTTGAACTTATATTAACTGGAAGAGATGCTCCAAAAGAGGTGATAGAAATAAGTGATTATGTAACTGAATTTAAGATGATAAAACATCCTTTTAATAAAGGAATTAGTGGAAGAAGAGGAATTGAATATTAAATATGATAATTGCAGTTGATGGACCATCTGCATCAGGTAAAACTAGATTAGGAAAAAACTTGTCAAGCGTTCTTGGAATTAAATTTATAGATTCAGGAAAACTATATAGAATTGTTGCATATCTATATAAAGTTGAAAATGGGGATTTAAAAAAATTTCTCAAATCTAAAAATTGGGAGGAAATTTTTAATAACTTCGAGGACAACATCGAACTTTATTCACCAGAAGTTTCTGAAATGAGCTCAAAGATTTCAACAAATAAATTTGTAAGAATAGTTGTTAATGATTATTTAAGAAATTTAGCGAAAAGGGGAAGTTTGGTAGTTGCTGGAAGAGACATCGGAACAGTTGTTTTTAAAAATGCTGATTTAAAAATATTTTTAACTGCTGATGAAGAAGAGAGAAAAAAAAGAAGAATAAAGCAACTTCTTGAGAAAGGTTTCTCTCCTGATAAAATTGAGGAAGAACTTTCTAAAAGAGATACAAGAGATAGTTCAAGAAAAATTTCACCTTTAAAACCTGCTAAAGATGCTTTAATAATTGATAATACAAATCTTTTAAAGGAAGAGACATTGAATATTGTTTTAAATGAATTAAAAAAAAGAGGTTTAATATGAAGAATTTTTTAAGAAAAGTTGTATATGTTCTTCTTTATATTATTGCATATTTATTATTTAAATTATTCTTCTTTTTTAAAGTTTATGGTAAAGAAAATGAACTTAAAGGTGGTAGAATAATTTTTGTTGCAAATCACAATTCATGGTTTGATTTCTTAATTATGGCTATCTCTCTTAAACCTAATAAATTTATACATTTTCTAGCAAAAGAAGAAGTGTTTAAGGGATTTCTTAAGAAATTTTTAGAATTTATGGAAATTATTCCTGTTAAAAGAGAAAAACTCGATAGAAATGTTATTAAACTTGGAATGTATTATTTAAGCAAAAATGAGAATTTGGGAATTTTTCCAGAGGCAACAAGAAGTCCTGATGGGAAATTTCAAGAAGAAAATTTTCATTCTGGAGCAAATTTCTTCTCATTAAAAACCAACTCTCCAATTCAAATGATTTTGATTAAAGGGAGTTTTGATGCATTTCCAAAAAAAAGTAAATTTCCAAAATTTTTTACAATAATTAGAAGTAAAATTTATCCACCACTTTTTCCAGATAAATATTTAAATCAAGAATTTAATTCTGAGACACTTAATGAATATACTGAAGAACTAAAAAAACTCTTCATTGAGAGATTAAAAGAGGAATTTTAAAAATGGAAATAATAGAAGGTAGGTTTCTGGGTTTTTGCAGTGGTGTTAAAAGAGCTTATAATCTTGTAAAAAGAGAACTTAATAAAGGTATAAATGTTTATATAAATAAAGAACTTGTTCATAATAGAGATGTTAATTTAGAGTTACAGAAAGATGGTTTAGTTGTTGTTAAAGATATAAAAGAGATACCTGATGGTAGCACCTATATAATTCCTGCTCATGGATTAAGTCTTGAAGATTTTGAATTAGCAAATAAAAAAAATTTAAGAATAATTGATGCTACGTGTCCTCTTGTAATAAAATCTTTAAGTATTGGAAAAAAAGTTCTTCAAAAAGGAGACTATTTATTTATAATTGGCGAAAAAAATCACCAAGAAATAATATTTTTATTTTCCAATTTAAAAAGTGAAAAAACATTTGTAATTGATGAGGGTGATGAGATTCCAAATATTGAAGGTAAAGTTAGTGTTATTATTCAATCAACACAAAGTGAAGAATATTATGAAAAGATTAAAAATAAAATTAAGGATAAAATTAAAGAGGCTAACTTTTATGATACTATATGCAAAGAAAGCGAAAAAAGACAATTTGAAGTAAAAGAACTTGCAAGTAAGGTTGATTTGCTTCTTGTTGTTGGTGGTAAAAATTCTTCTAATACAAAAAGGCTGTATGAGATAGGAAAAAGATTTGTTAAAACATATCATATTGAAAATGAAGATGAAATCAAATTAGAATGGTTTGAAAAGGTAAAAAGAGTTGGAATTATTTCTGGAACATCAACTCCAGATTCTATAATTAAAAGGGTCAAAGAGAAATGTTTAAAATTGCAATAGTTGGTAGACCAAATAGTGGTAAATCAACTCTTTTTAATTCCTTAATTAAAAAAAGTAAAGCTGTAACTTTTGAGTTACCTGGAACAACAAGAGATTATATTTATGGGGAGGGCGAAATTGATGGCAATAAAGTTTCATTTTTAGATACAGGCGGTATTTCATTTGATGAAAAAACAGAAATTAGCGAAAAAATAAAAATGCAAGTTGAAATAGCGATTGAAATGAGTGATCTTGTTATTTTTCTTATCGATGGAAGTATAAAAACAGTAACTGAAGAAGACAGAAAAATTGCAAAGACTTTACATAAAAAAAATAAAGAGGTAATTTTAGCATTAAATAAGTGTGATATAAGTGGTGCATGTGAAGAACCATATATTTTTTTAGAATTAGGTTTTGGAGAACCAATAAAAATATCTGCAATTAAAAAAACAGGAATTGATAAACTTATAGAAAAAATTAGTGAAAAGATAAAGGTTGAAGAAAAAGAAGAGGTTAAGAAAGAAGTAGGTATTCCTAAAATTTCTATTATTGGAAAACCAAATGTTGGTAAATCAACACTACTAAATGCTATTTCAAATTTTGAGAGGTCAATTGTTTCAAGTGAGCCAGGAACAACAAGAGATATTATTGAACATTTAATAAACTATAAAGATAAAGAGTATATTTTTCTTGATACTCCAGGAGTTAGAAAGGGAATTTTAAAAGATTTAGATTTTTATGTTTCATTAAGAGCAATTAAGGCGCTCAAAGAAAGCGATATTGTTTTATTTGTAATTTCATGTGAAGATGTATCAAGAACAGATGAACACTTGATGAGTTTGATACTTAAAAATAAAAAATCTGGGATTCTTGTTATGAATAAGTTAGATTTAATAAATGTAAAAAAAGTTGATCAATATTTAAATGAAGTCGCCTATAGATTGAATGAAATTCTTTTTTATCCTCAAGTTATGATTTCTGCTCAAAAAAAAGAAAATTTAGACATGGTTTATAAATTAATAGATATTGTTTTTAAAAATATAAAAAAGGAGTTAACTCAAAGTGAGATAAAAGAGACAATATTTGAATTAGTATCAAGTCATCCACCTCCAAGAAAAGGCAAAAAGGCACTTAAAATTTTTGATGTTATGATAAATAATAATAATATAAAGGAAATTTTTATTACTGTAAATGATAAGGATTTTTTAAAGAAAGATTATATTAGATATTTAGGAGATAGAATAAGAAATAAATTTGATTTAAAAGGAGTATTTATTGATTTTATAATTAAAGAAAAAAGAAAGGATAAAACAAAATGAAAATAGGAATTTTAGGTGGAGGTGGTTGGGGGACTTCTCTGGGATTGCATTTATATAGAAAAAGATTTGATGTAATTATTTGGTTTCATTCATCAGAAACTTTAAAAATAGTAAAAGAAACAAAAGAAAATATATTTTATTTACCTGGATTTATAATTCCTAATGAAATTGAATTGACTAATAATATAGATGAAGTTATTGAAAATTGTGAGATCATATTTATTGTTATTCCTTCACAGCATGTTAGAGAGGTTCTTTTAAGCATAGATAAAAATAAAATTAGGAACAAAATTTTTTTAATTGCATCTAAAGGAATAGAGATGAAAACTAGAAAAAGAATGAGTGAGGTTATAGAAGAAGTTTTGGATACTGAAAATTATGCTATTCTTTCGGGACCAAATTTTTCAAAGGAAGTTGCCCTAAGAATACCAACATCATCTGTTGTAGCATCAAATGATGAAAAGTTAAGTGAAACTTTTCAAAACCTCTTGACAAATGAGTATTTTAGAGTATATACTTCAAGAGATAGCATTGGAGTTGAGTTAGGTGGGAGTTTGAAAAATGTGCTAGCAATTGCATCTGGAATATCGGACGGTTTAGGATATGGAGTGAATACAAAAGCATCTTTAATTACAAGAGGACTTAAAGAGATGGTAAGATTTGGAAAAAAATATGGAGCAAAAGAAGAGACCTTTTATGGACTCTCTGGATTAGGAGACCTTGTAGCAACATCTTTTTCAAATCTCTCAAGAAATAGATGGTTTGGTGAAATGATCGGAAGGGGAATTAAACCTAAAGAGATTCTTTCTTCAACAAGGCAAGTCATTGAAGGAGTTTACACTGCAAAGGTAATTTTTGATAATAATAAAGAACTTGATTTGCCAATTATGAATGAAGTTTATTATATAATATACGAAAATAAAGAACCTATGCTATCAGTTAGAAATTTAATGACTAGGATTTTGAAAAGTGAAGAAAATTAGTTTAAAATTTATTAAAATAAATAAAAATTATTAAAGAAAGGAGGAAAGTTTAAATGACAAAGCCAGAAATTGTATCAGCAATTGCAGAAAAAGCTGGTGTAACAAAAAAAGTTGCAGCAGCAACACTTGAGGCATTCATTGAAACAGTAATGGATGCTTTAAAGAAGGGGGAAAAGGTTGCTCTTGTAGGATTTGGAACATTTGAAGTAAGAGAGAGAAAACCAAGAAAAGGAATCAACCCACAAACAAGAAAGCCAATTCAAATTCCAGCAAAGAAAGTTCCAGCATTCCGTGCGGGAAAAGAACTTAAA
>FMJZ01050077.1_pt1 | contig 13622 bp, 12 predicted proteins | sample 1987881 | NCBI WGS metagenome assembly FMJZ01 (sample SAMEA4378227, study PRJEB15110) | soil metagenome | biome: soil; feature: Field; material: Soil | place: India | collected 2015-03-11 | depth 0 m | reverse complement strand
AAAAAAGGCAAGGAGATGTGAGAAGATATATCATTACTCGCATAATATCTGCTTTTTTCACATGGATAATAGCCATGGTAGTTCTATTTTTTCTCGCAAGATTATCACCAATAACTGTTGAGGAGCTTCTTTCATCTTCTTATCGTCTTCCAGAAGAAGCAGCAACCATAATGCGCAAAAAGTTTGGCCTTGATCAACCCATAGAGATACAGTTTCTATATTATCTTAGGAATGTTGTTTTCAAATTTCCTCCAGATTTTGGATTTTCATATTTTTACTATCCAATGCAAGTTTGGGATATAGTAAGCATGTATTTAGGATGGACAGTTTTTCTCCTAACAATAGCTTTGATATTAACCTTCTTACTGGGTCTAATAGTAGGTATTGTAATGGCTTGGAAAAGGGGCACGTTTATCGAAAAACTTTTAGTTACAATTCTTTCTTTTTCTATGTCTTCTCCAACATTTTGGCTTAGCTACATTTTCATCATCCTTTTTTCATTTACCTTCCCCATATTCCCTTCAGCAGGAGCTTTTTCCCCCACATTAAAACCATCCTTTACTCTAGACTTTATAATCAATATTATGAGACACGCAGCATTACCTCTCTTAACACTTGTTATAACGCAGTTTCCTTCTTATGCCATTTTACTAAGAGACAATATGCTATACACCTTTTTTGAGGACTACGTAACTACCGCTGAAGCTAAAGGAGTGAAAGAAAGAATAATCGTAATCAAACACGTAGCACGTAACGCGTTATTACCAGTAATGACGCTTTTCGCCATGCAGACGGGTTTACTTTTAGGCGGACAGATAATGATTGAAATTGTTTTCTCTTACCCTGGTGTCGGAAAGTTAATCTTTGATGCAATTTTAAGCTTAGATTATCCACTTGTCATAGGTTTCTTTTACCTTATACTGACTTTAGGCATAATTATGAACCTAGTAGCAGACCTCATCTATCCCTTGATTGACCCTAGGGTGAGATATGAATGAGTCTATTAGTCTATTCCCTAATAAAAAATTTATTTCGTGATAAGAGAGGTGCTTTTGGAATAATTCTTCTTTCAGTCTTTATTCTTATAAGCATATTCGCCCCATTAATAGCCCCTATTGATCCATTCGCCTTGAGCATACCTAACTTGCCATTTAGCTCGAAGCATCCGCTTGGAACTGATCCCTTAGGAAGGGATGTTTGGAGCCAGCTTATATGGGGGTGCAGGATGTCAATGCTGGTGGCTACTTGCTCGGCATCAGGAATTATCGGAATAGGATTGATCATAGGATTATGTGCAGCCCTTTTCAGATCCATTATTGACAATATCTTAATGAGAATTACTGACGTAATGCTATATATACCAAAATTACCTCTCTTAATATTTCTCGCTTTAATATTGGGAAGAGGTTTTATGAATATTGTAGTAGTCTTATCACTGACAATGTGGCCACAAACAGCCCGTATCGTACGAGCCGAAGTCTTATCACTTAAACAAAGGCCTTTTGTTGACTCTGCAAGAGTAGTAGGTGCCAGTACCATCCAAATTATACGTCTAATATTACCCCACATACTTCCACTTATATTAGCATCTTTCGTAATACAGACAATGTGGTCAATAATGTATGAAGCCTCTATTGGTTTTCTTGGTCTTGGCGATCCTTCGGTAATGAGTTGGGGCACCATGTTTTATTATGCGTTCACTTCTGGGGCTTTATACCTAGGTAATTATGCACCCATAGTGATGCCAGGTGTATGTATAGCATTTATTGGTATAGGTTTGCAGAACATAGCATCTGTTCTGCAAGAGATGGCAAATCCTAAGTTGAGAGAGGCAAAGAAATGGAAGCCGTTTTAATATTAAAAGATCTAAGCGTTAGCTACTTCACTTCTCGGGGGGAAGTTAAAGCCGTAAACGAAGTTAACTTAAATGTTAAAAAATCTGAAAAATTCGGCTTGGCTGGCGAATCGGGATGTGGAAAGAGCACTTTGGCTAATGCTATTCTAAGACTCATAAAGCCCCCGGGTAAAATAGTTGGAGGAGAGATACTAGTAGATGGCATTAATGTACTTAATCTTGAGGAGGAAGAATTGAGGAAGTTCCGGTGGAAAAAAGTCTCCATGATATTTCAAGGTGCCATGAATTCCTTAAATCCTACGCATCGTATCGACTCTCAAATAGGAGAGGCAATACTAGCTCATGAAAAGATTAGCAAAGAAGAAGTTAAAAGAAGAGTAGAGGAGCTTTTATCTCTGGTTGGCATAGATCCATTGAGAGCTAAAAACTATCCATTTCAACTGAGCGGCGGTATGAGGCAAAGGGTCGTCATAGCTATGGCTATTGCTTTAAATCCGTCACTACTGATAGCTGACGAACCCACGACAGCCTTGGACGTCTTAACCGAACGTAGGATATTGAATATGCTTAAGAATATCCAGAATAAATTTGAATTTTCGGTCCTTATGATATCTCATGATATAGATCTTCTGACAAACTTTTCAGATAGAATAGGGGTGATGTATGCTGGAAACATTGTGGAAATAGGCTCAGCAAAAGAACTAAACCAACATCCGTTACATCCTTACACGATAGGCCTTCTAAAGTCTAAGACAGAGTTAAAAACCAAGAAATTCTGGTCTATAAGAGGTTTACCTCCCGATCTTATAAATCCTCCTCAGGGATGCGTGTTCCATCCTCGATGCGATATAGCCATTACTACATGCAAAAAAGAAAAACCTATTTTAAGGGAAATACATTCGGACCATTACGTATATTGCCATATGGTGTAAAGAGTGATGAATCATCTTATAACCCAAGAAGAACAAAAAAGTGAGACAATATTAGAAATTGTGGATCTTCGTGTCTATTTTCCTAGCAAGGTTAGCAGTTTATTCCATAAAAAATACATAAGGGCTGTTGATGGAGTCACACTCCTAATGAAAAGGAATAAAGTAGTAGGCTTGGTGGGTGAAAGCGGTTGTGGTAAATCAACTCTTGGAAGAACCATAGTATTGTTAGAAAGGCCGGTATCCGGTCATATATATTTTAAAGGAAGGAACATTTTATCTTTCAATCATAAAGAGTTGAAAGAATATAGGAAACATGTTCAAATGATATTTCAAGACCCTTTTGCAGCCCTAAATCCTCTTCAAAATGTCTATGAAAACTTATCGTTTCCATTACGCGTTCATGGTATAAGAGACACGGAAATTATAAAAAAACTGTGCTGTAATGTCTTAACGGATGTTAAGTTATCGCCCGAGTACTTAGATAAATATCCTCATCAACTCAGCGGAGGAGAGCGACAAAGAATTTGTATAGCTAGGGCTATGATACTTAATCCTGAGCTTCTGATAGCTGATGAACCAACCTCTATGATTGATTCCAGCATAAAGGGAGAGATATGTAAGCTACTCAACGAACTGAAGGAAAAACATGGCTTAACTATCTTATTCATATCTCACGATCTAAGTATAGTTGAGGCTTTATGTGAAGAAATTGCCATTATGTATCTAGGCAAGATCGTAGAGATATTACCGGTAAAACAGTATGTAAAATATATTCATCCCTATAGCCAGTTACTTAGGTATGCCTCTGATTTTTCTACTGAAGATGAAAAAATTCTATCTTTAAAGGGAGAGATACCAAGTGCGCTCAACCCTCCAAAAGGATGCAGATTTCATCCACGTTGCATTTATGCCTTTAACCGATGTGGAAAAGATGAGCCTATGTTAAAAGAAGTAGAAAATGGACACTGGGTTGCATGCTTCATGTTTTAAAAAAATCAAGACTTTCGAGCCCTTTGCAACACGTATACCAGGACAGCCGTTATGGCAACTGCTACCACAACTATCATCACAACCAATTCTACAGGTATTGTAAGCGGAGCGGGTTCAACTTCCTTTACTTCTTTAGTTTTAGGCGATAATGCATATATAAGTTCGAGCCTTGGCCAGTCGTATCCTTTATCTAGTATCTCTAATCCTTCTAATGTATCAGTTCTAAACGCCCATATATATTCAGTATAATATATTCCTATAAATGGAAGTTGATCTGCAATTATCCTTTGCATCTCGTAAGAAATTTGCTTAGCCCTCTCAGGATTAGCTGTTTTTCTATATTCCTCTAAGAGGTCTCCGAAACGAGGATTATCCCATCTTGTCCATCCCCTGTAATGTACAGATTGACCAATCGGAACTTTTGGTTTCCAGTAGAATTTCATCATAAGAAAGTCAACAGAATCCGGATGGCTCGTCCTTATAACACCCAAATCGAAATATCCGAGGTTAAAGTTAGATACATAGGTGGCAGAAGCTAAAGTTTCTAAAGTACAATCAATGCCTACTTCACGCAACATTGTTACAATAAGCGACCCAACCAATGTCTCGTCCCCGGCCCTTGCCTGTATCTTTAAGGTTAACTTCGTACCATTAGGATAATACCAAAAACCATCAGCTCCTCTAACGAATCCCGTTTTTTCTATAAGTTCCCTTGCCTTTGTAACATTATAAGGATAAACTGGTAAATCTGGAGCTACATGGGGAGAATCAATTGGATGAAAACCCATACTTGAAATTTTCCCATACCCCATTGTGAGTGTTTCTGTTATCATATCTCTTCTCAGAGCATACGCAATGGCCTGTCTGAACATTTTTTCACTTAACGGATATTTATCTGTGTTTATGAGAATCCCCATCCAAAGAGCCATATTCCACGTCCAGAAGGAACGTGTTGAAAACGAACGGACAGTAACATTTGGCAATTTAAGTAACTCAGCCACTTGAGCAGGCTTTGGAACTTCAATTATATCATACTCCATACTTTTCATTAACGCGGGTACAACTGCATCTGGTGAAAGCAAAGATATAATGACTTGTTTAAACGGAGGTAATCCCTCCCAGTAACGTTCATTGGCTACCAACTTTATAGTCCGAGTTCCCTTTGTAAATTCAACTATTCGATAAGGACCGGAACTTATAGTCTCATTTGCCGCCGTGGTCGCATCACTTAAGTAATTGTCAGCTGTTTTGTAATGATGACTTGGAATAGGAATATATTCCAACCAATATTCTAAGAAAGGATAAAATATCCTGTTCAGATAAACTTTATAAGTCTTATCATCAACCTTTTCAACTCTATCTATATAACCGAGTATACCCCAATCGTCCAGTATTTTCTCTTTTTTAAGAACCTCGTAGGTTAGTATTGCATCATCAGCTATTACAGGATATCCATCTGACCATGTAGCGTTCTTACGGATATTTACCGTTATAACAAGGCCATCTTCAGATACAGACCAAGACTCAGCGAGGAGGGGAATAAGCCTCCCATCCGGATCTCTTGTTGCCCATCTCTGATGCGCAAGGGTTGTAATGCTGGCCATCACTATCGCTGGGCCCGCTCCCTTGTCAAGACGTCCCTCGATAAAGAGAAGAGGACCTGTTGCTATTAGACCTATCCGTAAAACAGATTCATTTTGTGCCCTTGCTCCGAAGTTTAAAAGAAATGAATTTATCATTAAAATTAGAAGAATTAAGAGGGCACAAGAACTATATACTTTATATTTAACTTCTTTTTTCATATTTATCACCCCTACCGTGTCTTTCTTTAGTGCGAGCTATATAAACTTTTCTGATAGAAAGCTAAATTCAAAAACAATTTTTTAAATGGATTCCAGATTCAGAAATCCGTTCACATGAAATTATTTAGATTCGATTTACAAGCATCAAAAAAGGTTTTTAGCTTTTTAAAAACGAAATGTTTTTAACTCTTGTTAAACATCAGCATCTAATGAAAATATTGTTTCGCGCAATGAAGAAACGCGATATGAAATACTGTATTAAAATTGTTCTAAATTCTGAGCCTTGGAAAACTTTGCGAATTACAAAAAACGAGATACTTATGAGTCTTTCAGAAGGTATGAAGAACGGAAAAACCATAGTGGCAAAAATAGATAAAAAAGTTGTCGGTTTCGTGGTATTTTATCCAAAAGGAGCGTTCCCACTCGGCGGTTACATTAAGCTAGTAGCGGTAGATAACGATTTCAGAAGAAAAGGAATCGGAAAGGAATTGATCAAAAAAGCAGAGGAAGTAATTTTCAAATACTGGCCAAATGTATTTCTACTAGTTTCTTCTTTTAACAAATCTGCGCAAAAATTTTATCATTCATTAGGTTACAGAAAAGTTGGTGAAATACCTGATTTTATTATTGCGGGCTGCTCTGAAATAATTATGAGAAAAACTATTGGACCGATTAAGAGTAGTACAGCTTAACCATAGTGCATGCGCCCTTTCACTATATGCCTGTCAAGTTTAAGCATGCTGCAGCCAACAGTAAATCTACCTACTAGCCTGATGTCCCTCGAGGAAGCACCCACCCTTACTTCATACTCCTTCTTCTCAACAACCCATTTCTCACCATCATAGCTTGCGAGCGAGTCAAAATCCAGCTCAACCGTAATCTTCTCGTTCTCGCCAGGGTTTAGAAGCCTCGTCTTATGGAATCCCTTAAGCTCTTGAAAAGGCTTGTCTATTCTGCCTTTCGGAGCCCTGATATAGATTTGAGCAACCTCCTTCCCGGGGAGTCTTCCAGTATTCTCAACCTCGAAGGAAACAATCACCCTATCGTCAAGCGTCTCCACCTTCAGGTTCCTGTATTCGAAGCTCGTGTAGGAAAGCCCGAAGCCAAACTCGTAGGCGGGCTCCACCCCAAAAGTGTCGTAGTACCTGTATCCAACGTATATCCCATCGTCGTACACGACTCTCTGCGGGTTGTCTCTAGGCTCCCCTGGAAAGCTCCAAGAGGGAACGTCAGAATAGTCCACGGGGAAGGTTGTCGGAAGCCTGCCCGACGGGTTTCTCTCCCCGGAAACAATGTCAGCAACAATCCTCCCTGTTTCCTGACCCGCTTGCCATGTTAGGAGAATACTGTCCACCATGCTCCTCCAGCTGGCAACATCCATGGGTGAACCTATGTTTAACAATGCCGCAACCTTCTTGCCACGCTCATGGAACGCTTTAGAGACTCTTTCCAGCAGTCTCCTCTCATTGTCGCTCAAGTAGAAGTCTCCCTTCTCAGGTCTCCTGTCGTAGCCCTCGCCCGAGATCCTGCTTATCACGACGATAGCAACGTCGTTTCTCTCCGCAAACCTGCCTATCTCCTCCTCGCTTAGAAAGTCCTGGGGAACCGGTTTAAAGATCTCTCCGAAAAATGTTTTCTCAATCCTGTATTCATCCTTACTCCTGATCTCAGCCAAGTATTTAGCGTGAGCCTCGGCAAGCTCTTCGTCTATTCTAAGGCGTCTCTCCCTCATCCCGTCGAGAATGGATACTACATACCTCGGGTGAGTGTCACCGCTCCCAGTGCCGCCCTTTATCGTCTCCATCTGGCCTGTTCCGAATAGAGCTATTCTCGCATCCCTGCCTACGGGCAGTGCCCCATTGTTCTTGAGAAGGACAACTCCCTCAACACCCGCCTCATAGGCGACTCTAGCGTGAGCATCGAGATCAGGCTTGTTAGAATACTTGTAGCCTTTGAAGGAGGGCGAGTTGACGAGAACCCTTAGAATGTTCTTCACGTTCCTGATAAGGATCTCCTCGTCCAGCCTTCCTTCTTTAACAGCGTTAATTATCGTCTCAACCTCGTCCTTCCTATTGGGGTCAACTTGGTGTGCCTTCCCCGGCATTATCATGTCGTTGCCAGCCCTCATCATCTCCACCGGGTCATCCCTCGCAAACCAGTCTGTCATCACGAAGCCTTCAAACCCCCAGTCACACCTTAGAACCGTCGTTAGAAGCCACTCGTTCTGAGCACAGTGCTTCCCGTTCAGCTTGTTGTACGCGCTCATAACCGTCCAAGGCTTAGACTTTCTAACAGCTATCTCAAAACCCTTAAGATATATTTCTCTAAGCGCTCTTTCAGAAACAAGCGTATCTATCAGCAAACGGTTCGTCTCCTGTTCGTTTGCTACGAAATGCTTCAGGCAGGCACCCACGCCTTGAGACTGAACACCCTTAACGAATGCCGCAGCCATCTCCCCGGTGAGAAGAGGATCCTCAGAATAGTACTCGAAGTTCCTGCCGCAGAGAGGATTCCTGTGAATGTTCATCGCTGGCGCGAGAAGAATATCCACCCCGTACTCTCTAACCTCCTCGCCGACACACCTGCCAACGGCCTCAAGCAGTTCCCTGTTCCAGGTTGAGGCGAGCATCGTTTCAACCGGGAAAGCAGTGGCATGATACGTTTTATCATCGTTCTCCCTTCTAGGGTTTATCCGTAAGCCAGCCGGCCCGTCCGCTAGCACTGCTGAAGGTATTCCAAGCCTTTCAACAGAGTGCGTCTCTCCGGCAGCACCCGGAACTCTAGGTAAGGGGTTTCCAAACATGCCGGGAATGCCTACTCCCACGACGATCCTGGCTTTCTCCTCAAGAGTCATCTTAGAAACTATCTCTGGAACTTCTTCCAGCGTCACCAATCCCAATCCCCGGGAACTAATAGTTTAAAGATTATTTAAGCTTTTCAATTAATACGTAAATTAAGGCTGGCTACAACAAATTAAACTATATTGTTTTCGATTAGAATGATCGTTTTCCCCATGTTTCTGGAAAAACTTTACGCCATCCAATCATAACCTTAAACTTAGACATCCTGTTAATATTCATGCTTGAATCCCTTTAAACAGTCTTCAAAAGTAGAAAAAGCATCACCCTACTATTCTCTTCTCTCAACGATTATCTTACACTTTGTTGCTATTGCCGCGATCACCCCTAGGGCAGCCATCCACGGGGCCAAGATGGCGCCTATAACCCCTACGGTAGCGGGAATCTCAAGCAGCGTCTCATCCTTCTCACTCTTCACAATGATCCTTGTAACATTCCCTTCGTGAATAATGTTTTTAATTGTTTTAACAAGATCCTCAGACGAGATGGAGTACTCCTCTCTGGAAACCTTACCCACGGCTGAACCGCACGCGGAACAGAAGGCAGCGTCATCAGGCAGCTCCTTACCGCACTTTTGACAATGCTTCAAACACTCTACACCTCCGCTATATGTTTAGCAGTAAGCCTTTAAAAGTTTTATTGCTTGACCCTGATTTCTAGGAGCCGTGTTTGAGCGCGTGCTATGGTCAGAATTCATGATACCGCTCTTGGTGGTCCAAACCTCTGAGGGAACAACGTCAACAGTGTACGCAGCGTATTTTGCTCAAGAATACGGTAGCGCACGCCAACCTTTTTGTAAAGAAAGATGCGTAAATCGTGCTTCCACATGCTGAGCAATAGATGAAAAGCGTCTCAACCATAATCTGGCTACAGTCCTACAGTATCTTGACGGTTCGTTTTAGGGCTTGACGCAGATGCTTTAGAGGGTTTGCTAAACCACTCTTAACACATCTTACCATCTTAAACATGCGGTATAACTGTTTGAGTTAAACTTTTACAGTAGGCTAACCGACAAAGAGGCGCCTCACCTTTTCAGCGTGTGCTTTCACTATGGTTTCCTAGCTTTGGTTTTCCCCGGTTTAAACCGCTTTTCTCTTCGAAGCGGGAATATTGCATCCGTACCCAGATAGGTATTTAAATCCTCCGAGGTAAGCAAGAGGAATACGATGCTGGTGCTCAGCACCCCGGTGAGCAGATTCACTAAGTGAGGCCCAGCCCTCATGGCGGCGGTTTCAAAATCAATCTTTTCAGACAAGACTTCTGAAAGAAGCGGGGTTAAACCGTAAAGAGAGAAGAACATCCCTAGGAGGGCGAACTCAGAGAAAACAAGCAGGGAAACCACGAACGTGAGTATTCCCCGCAGCCTGTAAAACATTGCGATGAGAGTAATGCAGAGGGATATGAGCAGCAGGTCCTCCATCATCCACTCTTTTAAGAAATACACTTTCAGAAGCCAGTAGGCAAGCCAGGAAACCATTATCACCATGATGAATATGACTACCCGCCGGAGCTCCCCGGGTTTCTGCTGGGACAACCCCTTTAATAGAGACGAGTGTTTTTAAATAAAAAGGTTTCTTTAATTCTAATAAAACATCTGGAAAGAAGCGCTGGAAGCAGAAAAGTTAATCTATCAATCAATGCGGATGAACGCAATGAGAAAAAGAGCGCTGGAAGCTATAAACCTGAGGCGCGTGGAGGAGCTTCTCCTCTCAGGAGCCCCGACTAGTGATGAAAAACTCGTTGAGAAGCTGACTGGGATTAAAGTTTACAGGGGGAACCAGAAGGAGAAGATGAAAGCAGTTTTTGAAGCTTTAGACGTCGACCTGTTTTACCAGCTTGGAGTTGATTTAAACGTCGTATGGAGCGATAGGAAGCCTAGGCTGATTGAAGGTTTTTTCGAAGAATTGAGGGAAGACTTTCCATTCACAGACGCATTCCACGTGGCTTATAAAAACCTTAGGCTGAGAAGAACGGAGACAGCATCGCAGCTCTGGGTTGTTGAGAGGCCTTTCAAAAACTATGGAGAGCTGTTAAACTATCTGAAGAACTATGATCCTCGCGAGCATGAGCCGAGGTCGACGAGTGAAATAGCCGACGAGTATAGGAGGGTGTTTCAGGAGTATCAGGAGTTGCTCGGTGAGACAACGTTGTACGCTGGAGAATTCTACTTGACGCTCTTCACGTATTTGGATATTCACATCGGCTTGCAAATGATAGCTAGGCTGAGCCGTCAAAACCCGGACGTGTTAGATGAGCTGATCTCCAAGTATGCTCAGGTAGCTAGAAAGCACGTTGAAGCCTGGTCTAAAACCGGGATAGAAGTTTTCGTTACGCATGACGATGTTGCCTGGAGAGGCGGCTTATTTTTCCCGCCTGAATGGTTCAGGAAGCATATCGTGAAATGGTGGAAGCATATTTGGAAGCCTGTTGAAGACGAAAATATAAAACTGGTCTTTGTTTCAGACGGGGATTACCGGGGGCTGATGGAGAATCTGGTTGAAACAGGGGTTGACGGTTTCCATGTAGAATGGGATCCGAGGTTTTCTCGAAGAAATGTTGAAACGCTTTTAGATAAGTATGGTTTTGACAAGATATTTCTCCTACATCCGAGTTACGAGGTATTGTCCCAGGGAAGTGTTTCTGAAGTGGAGGAGGAGGCGAGATGGTTCATCGCCCTAGCTAGAAAATATCCATCAATATTTTTTGCAGGAACCCCGCCCGCTAATCCTGTAAACGAAGAAGTCTTCCTCAGGACATGGTTTTCTGAAAGACGCCGCGAAAAACTAGGCTCTTCCAACCCCCGGTAACGGGTGTTAAAAATAAAAAGCTGGCCCTCAGCGGGTTATTTTTTTTAATTGTTCGAATGTCGAGAAACAGCCCGAGAGCAAACAGGAGTATCGATAGGGTTTCTAACGGCCCGCACTACACGCCTTTCTAAAAACATCCGAGCGAGTCGAGTATTCGGATGTAGACAGTTGTCAAACAATAATGGCGGAGGAGAGGAAAAGCAGAAACGAGAAAACAACATAAAGCGATGCTTTCAACGTTTTCCGAAAGTTTAACGGCATATATACTTACTGTCTTCTAACGGCCGATTATAAACCTTTATAAAGCTGCGGTGAACGTTGACGCTTAAAACTCGCCTCCCCGCCGAATTAAACTTTTAAGCCCGAGTTCAAGACAAGACATGGATGAGAAATGTGGAGGGTTATAGATTCTGACGCGATTCCTTTCACGCCTTATCCCAAGGGGGTTTCAAGCATAAAGAGGATTGTTGAGAAGGAGAAGATTGGAGCCCAGAGGATAAGCGGGTTCGGCCTAATCCAGGTGCCTCCCGGAGGCATCTTCGGCCCTCACGAGCATCCTGAAAGAGAGGAGATCTATTATGTTCTCTCAAATTCTGGGACGCTCATGGTTGGAAACGAGGAGATCCCTGTCAAGGAGGGGTTAGCCCTTTATGTTTCTGGAGAGGAGCCTCACGGAATTAGGAATCAGGGTGACAAGCCGCTCCTCGTGGTCTTCGTAACCGTCTATAAGTAGCGGGATAGGGTGGAGCTGGATGAGGGCGTTAGTATACCGTGATTTTAGCGATTTCAAGTGGGAGGAGGTGGAGACCCCCGTCATCGGCCCGGACGAGATTCTTGTCAGGGTGAGGGCCTGCGGCCTCTGCTCGACAGACGTTTGGAAGGCGATGTATCGCGAGGCTAAGCCCGGCACGGTGCTTGGCCACGAGGTCTCCGGAGAGGTTGCGGAGACGGGTTTAAACGTTTCAAGCCTGATGGTTGGGGACAGGGTGGCGGTGTTCCACCGTGCCGAGTGTGAAGCATGCTACTATTGTAAGCATGGTGATGAAACGCTTTGCAGCGAGTACCGTCAACAGTCGATTTTCCCAGGAGCTTTCGCAGAGTATATTCGAGTTGCCCCGAGGCTCGTTGGAAAATCCGTGGTCAGAATCCAGGATGAGACGACTCATGAGGAGGCGACAATGATAGAGCCTACAGCGTGCTGCGTAAGGGCGATTTCAAAATGCGGAATATCTTCGGGCGACAGTGTTCTAATTATCGGCGACGGCCCTATGGCTATGCTTAACGCTCAAGTCTCGAAAACAGTTGGGGCCCTAGTTATTCTCAGCGGCCACCATGATCATCGCGTCGAGACTGCTGTAAGACTCGGTGCCGACTACGCGTTCAACTCGAAAAAGACTAGCCTTAGGGAGAAGGTATTGGAGTTAACCAGGGGGCGTGGAGCCGATGTCGTAATTGTTGCAGTCTCATCCACGGACGCTGTCCAGCAATCTGTGAAGCTTGTTCGAGAAGGAGGAAAGATATGCGTCTTCGGCGATTTCAGGGATGTTCCCCAGCCTAGTCTCAGCCTAGATCTTAAACCAGTGGTCCACGGCAGCGTAAGCCTACTAGGCAGCTGGGGTTGCTCAACCAAGGATTATCATGCTGCTTTCAACCTGATGAAAACCGGGAGAGTAAGGGTTAGAGAGGTGATAACCCACAGGTTCCCGCTGGAAAGATTCATGGAGGCCCTAAACGTGTTCATGAGTAAGAACTGTTTAAAGATCATTCTCCATCCTTAACAATATTAACCGCGTTTAAACGCGTATTCGCCGGCAGGATGTAAAACGTTTTTTTAAGCGGAAGAAGGCGGAAAGGAGGATAAATGGCGAAGCATGGTTTTCCGCGTGGAGAACTCTACGTGCCTAGACACTTTGGAAACCGGTATGAGGTTGCTGGACGCTTCGAAATGAGGGATATTCTGTCTGAAGCAGAATGGTGGGGGTTCAACTCGTATGGCGACTGGTTTGACACGGTGAACCTGGTGGAGGCGAGGCGCGTCTTCAACCGGCTGGCGTCCAAGGCTCCGTACAGCTGGAGGCTGGCACACTTCGCATCAAAGCTAATGCTGTTCGAGTCGAACAGGCGGCTGGAGGAGAAAAAGCATGGACTCCTAAGCCTTTAGAAATGGCTGGAGCATTCTTAGGGGAGCACGAGGCTCCGGAGAAAGATTTACGGGCTCCACCCGCTGGAAGAATCTGTTTTCAAAGCGATAGTTGGAGCCCCGCTGGCACCGGGAGCTTATTGCAGCGACCACTTCTTCCAACATGGCTTCCCTACGGAAGTTAGCGTAATCAGAAAAGGCGTTTGACTGTTTGCTTAAACATTAACCCAGCTTTTTT
>FMJZ01011568.1_pt1 | contig 13633 bp, 13 predicted proteins | sample 1987881 | NCBI WGS metagenome assembly FMJZ01 (sample SAMEA4378227, study PRJEB15110) | soil metagenome | biome: soil; feature: Field; material: Soil | place: India | collected 2015-03-11 | depth 0 m | reverse complement strand
TTCTCCCGATGGCAGGCTATTAGCATCAGGAAGCAGGGATTATACAATCAAGCTCTGGGATGTAAATACAGGAAGAGAGATAAGGACATTAGAGGGGCATAGGGACTGGGTCACCTCCGTAACCTTTTCCCCCGATGGTAGGCTCATAGCATCTGGAAGCGGAAGATGGGATAAAACAATCAAGCTCTGGGATGTAAATACAGGAGAAGAGATAAGGACATTAGAGGGGCATAGTTTGGCTGTCACCTCTGTAACCTTTTCCCCCGATGGCAAGCTATTAGCATCAGGAAGCGGGGATAATACAATCAAGCTCTGGGATGTAAATACAGGAAGAGAGATAAGGACATTAAAGGGGCATAGACACGATGTCACCTCCATAACCTTTTCTCCCGATGGCAGGCTATTAGCATCAGGAAGCAGTGATGGTACTACACGGTTATGGAATCCTCAAATAGGGCATGAAGTTGCTATGTTTGTGGTCTTTACCGATGGTGAATGGGTGGTGATGACCCCAGGAGGGTATTATGCTGCATCATCTGGTGGTGAAAAATATATCAAAGTCGGCATAGGAAACAATGTCTATAGCATTGAGAACTATCGTGAAGCCTTTTATCGTCCCGACCTTGTTAAGCTTGCCCTTGCAGGTAGTTCTCTTAAGGATTACAAGACCCTTGCTGATATAAAACAGCCCCCTATCGTTGAGATTATTGATACACCAGTAAGCACTGATAAGGATGAAGTAAAACTTACAGTTAAATTAACAGACCAGGGCAGTGGAATTGGCGATGTAAGGATCTATCTCAATGAGACCGCTGTCCTTTTTGATAGAGCAAGAGGTGTAAAGATTGTGGCAAAAGTGAAAGAAAAAACTATCTATAAAACATACACGATAAAACTTCTTAACGGTGAAAACACAATTAAGGTAGTTGCCTTTAATGGAGATAATACCATGCAGAGTAACCCTGCATACCATAAGGTTATGGCAGACCTTAAAATCAAAAAGCCATCACTTTATGCAGTTGTAATAGGCATAAATGAATACAAAAATCCGAAACTTGAACTTAAATATGCAGTGGCAGACGCAAAACTCTTTGCAGATACATTGAAAAGCATAGCCTCACCACTTTTTGAAAAGGTTGAGGTAAATCTTTTAACTACAAAAGAACAGACTACAAAAGAAGCAATAAAGAATGCACTTGAAAAGATGAAAAGATTAAGCCCTGAGGATGTCTTTGTCTTTTATGTGGCAAGTCATGGGACAGTGGATGAAGGGGAGTATTTCCTTATTACCTCAAATGTGGGTTCATTAAGTACCATTAGATTAAAAGAGGATGCTTTAACCCAGACAGAGCTAAAAGATCTTATTGCCAATGTGCCGTCAACAAAGAAATTTATTGTCATAGATACCTGTAATGCAGGAAAACTTGGTGAAGCCCTTCAGATGGCGTTGCTTACCCGTGGAATGAGTGAGGAGACAGCAATGAAGATACTCGCAAAGGCAGTAGGTTCAACGATTATCAGTGCTTCTACATCATTACAGGAAGCCCTTGAAGGCTATCAGGGACATGGACTATTTACCTATGTCCTTACAGAGGGTATGAAAGGAAAGGCAGATACAGACAAGGATGGATTTATCAGAATCCTTGAGCTTGCAAACTATGTTGACAGCGAAGTGCCTGTCCTTGCGGAAAAAGTATTCAAGCATTCCCAGTATCCGACAGCAATGTCAAGTGGACAGTCATTTCCGATAGGGAAAGTAAAGTAGTTCAACGTTGTTCAAAGGTGGTTCAAGGGGGTAAGGTGAAAAATATCTTCAAATTTTGCACTGAGAGATGTAAAATTTAATATAGGCTTTTTTGAAGCCTGAAGCAAAGTTGAACCCATCCTTAATGTGCCACCTTTAACTGCTACGGATGGGGAAGAATGTGCTTGTATTCAGATGGGGAATAATTATTCTTCTTGCAACAGGATAAATCATGCAAATTTAGAAGTTTATTGTGAGTTTTCCTGCTCTGTGGCGTAAATTTTGTGGGAGTTTTTCTTTTAGTAGATTATATTAATTAATTTAGTTTATAAATTTATATTATCGTTATTTTGAATATGCTATTGTATTGTACTAAAAAATTTATTTTTATGTTTTATTTATATGTTGATACTTTTATTTTACTGCTGTAAAAAAGGAACGATAGGGGATTGGGTATCCTTCTATTGTAGATGTATGATCCTTCGATAGATTTTCTTCTAAGCTTGGTAGATAATCGTTTTGCTTCATTTCGTCTAGAATGAATCTTTCGTTGTGAAAGAGGATTTCTTTAAAATTCGCGCGTCTAAGAAAATTCATTACTGCTTTTTTATTCGGAATAAACCATATGCCCGAAGAACCTGCATATTTTTTTTCGGGAACTAAACAGACGGGATAATCCGAATGATTGATGGTGATGGTTTCTAATATCAATACACCTCCAGGTTTTAACAAAAAATGCATTTTTTTTAGAAGCGCATAGGGATCGCTATGGTGATACAAAATGCCCATGCAAAAAATCACATCAAAAAAGGATTCAAGATGAATCTCTTGCCATCCGATGCGATCATAATTCCAATGGATTTGATCTTCTTTAGGAAAATATTTTTTTAAAAATTCGAATTGTAGATAAAAATCCAAAGTTGGATCAATCAAATAAAAATCAGAATTTAGGTGATCATTTTTTAATTGATAATACATCAAAAAAGAATAGTATCCATTGTTTGCACCAACATCCAAAATTTTTAATAAATGATTTTTTTTATATAAGTCTTTGATTTTATTTTTTAAATAATCCTTATAGATGGGAATAAAATATTCCCATTTAATAAAACTATTCCATTGGGAGGGGATGTAAACTTCGTTGATTTGATAGGGACCTTTTCGGAAAGCTTTTAAGTGTTGAAGTTCTTCTTGGATTTGTTCTTTTTTGTAAGATTCATTCTTTATTGTTAATATGCCATTATGAATAAAAACACTTGGTAGATGGTTCATAAAAAATATCGATAAAAATTTCCAAACATTCTTCTACAAGATTATTTTGATGAGGAATTTTATTATGATTCATCCTCATGGGAATTAAAAATTGCTTGAAAGATTATTTAAATAAATTATGTGATAATTATGATAAAATTTAAACCTGTAAAAAAATCAACGTTTTTAGAAGCTGTTGCAGCTTGTATTCAACACGAAAAGGATGTTTTTGATTTTTACGTTCGTAATGCAGAAAAATTACCCGAAGGACCTATTAAAGATCTTTTTTATCGATTAGCAGAAGATCAAGATGAACAAATCAAAATGATTTCTGATTTATACACAGAAATCAAAGGTGGAGAAGCTTTACCGAATTTAAAAATGGCTTCTCAAGTACAAAAGTTCAACAGTACTTCGATTCAGATTTTGATGCGAAGGTTGGATAAGGTGATCCACAAAGATGCTCAAGGAGTAGAAATGGAAGCATTAGCATTGGCAACTAAACAATTAGAAGATGCCGCTGAGTTTTACAATAAGATGTCCGAAAAATTCGAAGATCCCAACATTCGTTATCTCTTTAAACAATTAGCAAACTTTAAAGAAGAATCTCGCCTATTAATGGAATCTTTTAGTGCTTATATTTCTCAAGGAGCAACACAAAGAAATCCCGAGGCATACTGGGACTTGGATGACAAAATATAAAATATTATTTATAATTTTTTTTAACTTTACTTTTTGCAAAAGCGATCCCATCATTGAATACATCAACCATTATCAACAAGAAGAAACACAGATGAATGGGCATCGCTGTCCTTTATATCCAACTTGTTCTCAATATGCAAAAGAACTTTACATAAATAATTCTTTCTTAGGGTTTTTTTTAACGTTAGAACGATTGCTTATAAGAGAAAGAGGAGATTTATCTTCGAAATTTCTTCCTATGCCAGAAAAAATATCACCAGAACGCCAACGTTATTATGATCCCATCGAAAATTCTTTTAAAAAAGCTTCGCTTTTAAAAGAAGATTTTTAAATAAGATTTTTAAGAGTTTTTAGCCGATAATTAAATTAGGTTTGTCTTTATAACAAATTTTTTTATTTTATCTTTTGGAATTTTATCTATGAATCAAAATAAATTAAAGAGATTAAAAGATCTTTTTTTGTTAGAAGAGTTTCAACATCTACATCATCATGATTTTTTTACTGATAGGTTGCTGATTCATAGCTCCTTGTATTTACCAGAGATTCGGAAAGGTTTTCGATTTTTAGAAGAAGCATTGCAAAACCAAGAAAAGATATTTGTCTTTGGAGATCGCGATGTAGATGGAATTACCTCTACAACCATTATGGTAGATTATTTAACTTCTGTTAAAAATCATTCAAAGATACGATTCAATAACTCCACAGAAGGTGATACTTACGGAATTTCCGAAAGAATTTTAAACGAAATTCTCGAATACGATCCCTATCTTGTGATTTTTTTGGATATGGGAAGTTCTCACATACATTTTTTAAAATCTTTGATTGAGCGAAAAAAAAAGATTGTGATTTTAGATCATCACATTCCACAGATCGAAAATATCCCCAAAGAAGATTTCGAAAACATTGCATTGATTAACCCCTTACTTTCTTCTGTTGAACTAGAACACAAAAATAAAATTTCCACCGCAGGATTATCTTTTAAATTTGTTTTAGGTTTTGAACTTTATCTTGCGAATATATTAAACAAAATTCAAGTTATCAAAACAAATCATTATTATGTATATCAAAATGGATATTTTCTTCAAAAAACAAACGAACTGAATCAACTTCGCGATATAGATTCAAATCCTATAATTAAATACAATCTTTTAAAACTAAACGAAATATCAGAATATTTCCCTAACGTTTCGATAAAGGAATTCGAAATTTTATTAGAAACTATTCCTATTCAATTTGGTAAATATATTACAGCCTTATCTATTGAGTTAAGACCAGCTCTTTTGGATTTATCGATGCAGTATGCAAGCATTGCAGCAGTTGGATTGATTGCAGATCAAGTTCCTTTGGTGGGAGAAAACCGAACAATTGTAAAAGCAGGATTAGGATTGTTAAAACATAAACCCAAATTTTTAGAAGGATTTAGAGCTTTACTACAACAATTAGGAATTAACCCAGAATCATTAACATCGAAAGATGTTGGTTGGAGCATTTCTCCTGTTATCAATGCAGCTGGACGAATTGGCGAAACAGAAAAAGCTATCGATTTATTACTAGAAAAAAATTCACTAAAAGCATTAGAAAAAGCAACTGCACTAATGGAATTCAACCATCAACGTAGAGAGAGAACCAAAAAAAATATTCAAATATTAGAAAATCATCATCATTTAATAGACGAAGAAAATTCGTATGTATTATTCTATCACCAAGAGCTTGAACCAGGGGTTTCGGGGATTATGGCATCGCGAATGGCAGAAAAATACAAAAAACCCGCAATTTGGATCAATCCCGACGGAGAGTTTGCGAAAGGATCAGTCAGAAGTTGGGGAGGTGTTAACGTCTTAGAAATGCTCTATCCCATCAAGGATATATTTGTCGATTTAGGTGGACATGCAGAAGCGGTAGGATTTACGATTGAATATAACAAAATTGAACTTTTAAAAGAAAAATTAAAAGAAATTACTTCTAAATATCATAAAGGATTAGATAATAGCCTTGTTGCAAGCGAAAGCAAGAATTTTAAAGAATTCAGCATTAAACCAGAATATTTAGGAGAAGATTTGATTCAAGACTTACGCATGTTAGAACCTTTTGGTCCAGAAAACCCCGAAATCTATTTTTTACTCAAAAGCGTTAAGGTTTGTGAATTAGAAAAGATCAACGACAAACATCTAAAATTTAAAGTAGTTCGCGCACTTTCGGATATTGAATTTATTCTATGGAATGCATTCCCTCATATTTTACCAGATGATTTTGAAGAAATCAAACAAAACCGATGGGATATATCCGGAATTTTCGAAAGAAATATTTTTTATCCTGCCTACACAAACTGTAAATATCGCTTTTATGTTAAATCCATCGAAAAAAAAGAAAACATCGATGAGTTGTTAAAATTCTGAATTTTTCATCAATCACTGGAATTTTTTTAGAGCATCAAAAAAATCCCAAAATTTTTTATGTGACAAAGTTGCAAAAAGGTGATTTTCTTTTATATGAGGGAGGATCGATACATAACTGCGGATTTTTATCGCTTCTGTGTGAATTTAGAACCAAATCATTATGAGTATTTAAAAGAATTAGCAACAAGAGAATTTTTGGGGAACTATTCCCAAGCAATCTTATATTTAATCAAGAAATATTTAAGACAGCTTTATGATATTCGGATAACGCCAACAAAAGGAACAGAGACAGCAAGCTATCAGCCGAAGACGAAGAGTTATCGAAGGTGGGTAATACGGATCAATCCGGTGTTATGGAGCAAATTATTCGAGATGAGGCATTTTATCGGCTATTCGATGAGTGCGCTGTTAAGGGTGATGTTGGACTGGGAGATGCAGGGTAGAGGATACGACATAATACCGATGATATCGATGCCAGAGGTAGAGGATGATAGAGAGGGGGCTGCATCAGGTTTTATCGAATTGAATAATTATGATTATGAGAAGTTTGGGGAATACGAAACGAGGCGAATTTTTTGTAGGTTTATCGATGAATTTTCTTGATGGTAAGATAAAATTATAAATCATACATAATAATAATTATATTTTTTTTATAATTATACTTTATAATTTTCTTTTATCATGCGAGAGTAGTTTTTTCTCAAAATTCAAGAATTTTCGATGTGTTATCCAATCTTGAAATCCGATAATAGAAGCGTGAGAAATTTGATCAGTAAGTTTAACAAGAAAACAATCCCCATAAAAAAAACTTCTCTTTTGGCTATTTTGGAGGAACGCTATAAAATTTCCGAAGACATAGTTATTTCGGAGATAGAATTTTCTATCCTAAAAAGCGAAAAATTCAGGATTTTGATTATTATCATACTGGTAATGTTTGGAATTTTGCACTTTTTAAGTTTAAAATTTTTTTCGCCCAAAGGTATAGTAGAGTTATTGGGTAAAGATCGATTGATTTATCTTCATCTATTGATTCTTACGTTTTATTTAATCTACGAAGGTTTCTTGTATTTTCGCGTAAATACTTTGATTCAAAAAAGAATGCGGATTTCGAATGTTTTACGTTATTTGAATGCTTTTATAGAAATTTCCGCTCCCACTATCTTTTTGTATATTCTTGTTATAAACATCAATTCTGTCGAAGCGTTGATTTTTTCTCCTTATTTGATTTATTTTTTAATCATCATTCTATCTATTCTTAGGTTGGATATAGCTTTGAGTATATTTACCGGTTTTATCGCTTTTATACAATACTTTTTGTTAAGTTTATATTTTATGTTCCAATTTAAAAATATGACAAATATTCCAATTTATCTTTTAAGTTGGGAGTTTTATTTTACTAATGGAATGATCATTTTAGTTGCTGGTATATTGAGTGGTGTTATTAGTAATCTTCTAAAATCTTACATTAAGCATTCTGCAAAAATTCTCGAAGATAGGAACGAAATCATGAACATCTTTGGTCAATATGTTTCTCCCGAAGTGATGGATAAATTGATCCATCAAAAAAATCTTGATTTAACAGAAAAAAAGCAAGTATCTGTGATGTTTTTGGATATTCGAAATTTTACAAGCTTTTCTGAATCCAAAGATCCCGTAGAAGTGATAGATTTTTTGAATGAACTCTTTGAACCCATGGTAGAAATCATCAATCAGTATCAAGGAATCATCAACAAATTTTTGGGGGATGGTTTTATCGCTATTTTTGGAGCACCCGTAGAATTAGAGAATTCAGCTTGGCATGCTTACAAAGCTGCTATAGAAATATTACAATATTTAGAAAGATTAAAAAGCGAAAATACTACAAGCGAAAAGTTCAAAAACATCAGAATTGGTATTGGGATCCATACGGGTGTTGTTGTTACAGGAAATGTGGGTTCAAAAACAAGAAAAGAATATACGGTGATTGGCGAAACAGTGAACTTAGCATCGCGAATTGAACAAATCAACAAAAAATTCCAAAGTCAGCTGATTCTTTCGAAAGAAACTTATGACGAAATTCTTAAAAAAGAGCCGAATATTTCTTATCAAGAAATCAAAAAAGTAATCGTTAAAGGAAAAACACAACCTGTCATAATTTATAAAATAATCTAAATAAAAAAAATTGCTTGAATTTAAAAAATAAATATAAAAATTTGAAATATGGAAATAAAAAATTTTGGTATTATTACATCCGGTGGTGATTGTGGTGGGCTAAATGCTGTCATAAAGGGAGTTGCATTAACTGCACTAAAGCATCATATTAAAACATTTATCATACCCAATGGTTATGCAGGATTGTATAATTTAGTGGATTTTGATCATCTAGTAGAGCTAACACAAGATCGGTTAGAACAAATCGATGTATATTTAGCTGGAAGCGAAGCAGGAAACTCTCGCGTAAAGATAGCAAAGATCAAAGACGAAAACAAATACGAAAGAATTAGACAAGGATTAAAAAAATTCCAAATTGATGCCCTCTTAATTGCCGGTGGAGATGATACAGGAAGTGTTGTTGCAGATTTGTCCGAAAAAAATATTCCTTGTATACACATTCCCAAAACGATGGATTTAGATCTGATGACTTATAGTGTAGGTGGTGATAGTACAATCGGAAGGATTGCTCAATTTGCTTGGGATTTAAAAACTACGGGAAGGACTCATAACAGAATCATTGTAATGGAAGTTTTTGGTCGATATGCAGGACATACTGCTTTTCGCGGTGGAATTGCTTGTGGTGCAGATGCGATATTGATTCCCGAAATTCCTGTTGATTTTGATTATCTTTATGAATTTGTAAAAAAACGCTTGATCGAAAGAATCGAAAAGAGCGATGTTAAAGCGGGAACTGTGACCATCATTGTTGCAGAAGGTTTAAGAGATGCTTCTGGAAAAGAACTAGTAGACGAAAGTTCACCTCCAGATGCTTTTGGCCATAAAAAATTGATGGGGGCAGGAAAATATGTAGTGAAGCAAATCGAAGATAGAATCAAAAAAGACCCAGAAATCAAAGAGTTTATGAAGCGTACGGGGCAATATGTAGAAGGTGTTTACGAAATTCCCGAAGTAAGAGAAATCAGACCTGGTCATTTGGTTCGATGTGGTTTTACAAGTCCTATTGATGCAAACTTTGGTATGGAAGTAGGCGCAAGTGCTGTTTATTTAGCTTTGAACAACATTTTTGGTGTAACAGTGGTCTCTTATGTTGATGGGAAAATCCATTATATGGACATAAAAGAAGCAATTCAACAACGCTTTGTAAGCGAAGAATCCATCAGAATTTATGAACAAATGGGCATAAGCTTTGGACGTAAACCTCAGGAAAAAATCGATTTAAAATTCGAAAAGGTTTCTGGCAAACCCATTCGACCCTATTAAAAAAAACGGGAACCACCCGTTTTTTTCCCTTGACATCCTAAAAATAGCTTGTTATTTCGATAATTTTCATTTTCTTTATACCATATTAAAATTATGTGGATATAACTTAAAATATATCCATTGAAAGTTTCATTTGCTATTATATTATACAATATTTAAGGAGGAACAAGCATGATATCCACAGGACTACAAGAAAAACACTTAAAAGAAGATTTCGAAGAAGAAATCCTAGATGGTTATTCCGCAGAAGAGTTATTTTCGATTCCCGAAGGATTAACCTACAAAGATTTTTTGGTTTTACCCGGTTATATTGATTTTAGTCCCAACGAAGTAAATTTAGAAACTTATTTAACAAGAAATATCAAAATCCAAAGACCATTGATTTCTTCTCCCATGGATACAGTAACAGAAGATAAAATGGCCATAGCTTTGGCTTTATTGGGAGGCATTGGAATCATTCATTATAATAATACACCAGAAGAACAAGCAGAGTTAGTAAAAAAAGTAAAACGATTTAAAAATGGTTTTATTGTAGATCCCATTGTCCTTTCTCCAGAACATACAATAAGAGATGTTTATGCCATCAAAGAAAAGTATGGATTTTCAGGTATCCCCATTACAGAAGATGGTACAAAAAACGGAAAATTGATTGGAATCGTAACGAATCGAGATATTGACTTAGAAAAAGATCTATCCACGAAATTAAGAGATGTTATGACAACAGATTTAATTACAGCACCAGAAGGCTTGTCTTTAGCAGAAGCAAATGAAATCTTAAAAAAATCCAAAAAGGGAAAACTTCCGATTGTGAATAGCAAAGGTCAATTGGTTGCACTCATATGTAGAAGTGATATTAAAAAACACAAAGAATATCCTTATGCTTCCAAAGATGCAAATAAAAGACTAATGGTTGGTGCTGCAATTTCTACAAGACCAGAGTCCAGAGATCGTTTAGCATTATTAGTGGAAGCTGGTGTAGATGTTGTGGTAATTGATTCAGCTCAGGGCAACTCTTCTTATCAAATAGAGATGATTCGATACATCAAAAAACGTTATCCCGAAATTGATGTGATAGGAGGAAATGTCGTAACCCAAGAACAATGCGAGAATCTAATCAAAGCTGGAGCTGATGCACTACGAATTGGAATGGGACCTGGTTCTATCTGTATTACGCAAGATACTATGGCTGTTGGTAGAGCTCAAGCAACTGCTGTTTATAAAACAGCAAAATTCGCGAGAAAATACGGTATACCTGTAATTGCAGATGGTGGTATATCGAACATTGGTGATATTGCAATTGCCTTAGCAATTGGTGCTTCTACAACGATGATGGGATCTTTATTTGCTGGCACACACGAAGCTCCTGGTGAATATTTTTACGAAAATGGTGTACGTCTAAAACGATACCGAGGTATGGCATCTTTGGAAGCGATGAAGGCGGGTGGGGCAAAACGTTATTTTTCGGATGATCAAGAAATTAAAGTAGCACAAGGTGTATCGGGAGCGGTTGTGGATAAAGGTTCGATGTTTCAGTTTGTTCCTTATTTGATTCAAGGATTAAAACAAAGCTTTCAAGATATGGGCGTTCGTTCTATTCCAGAGCTTCATGAAAAAATGTATGCGGGTAAATTACGATTCGAACGAAGAACTTTGAGTGCTCAAGCTCAAGGAACAGTTCACGGGCTTTATAGTTATACTTATCCAGTTTTTGGAATGCCCGAAAACAAAAAATAGAGATAAAAATATGATGGATTTTGATAAATTCAAAAAAATTAATGACGAAAGGCCTAATTATGGCGAAATCGAAGATGCGGATGTTGTAACTTTTTATAAAAATAGTGGATGTGGAGATGGTTATAGAATTTTCTTAAAAATAAAACAAGAGGGAGATAAAAAAATCATCCAAAATGCAACCTTTACTACGACGGGTTGTGGATTTAGCATTACGGCCCTTGCTATGGGCTTAGAATGGATTAAGGGTAAAACTCTCGAAGAAGCAGAAAAAATCAGCGTCGAAGATATAGAAACATTGTTTGAGTTTCCCGAAAGAAGAAAAAACTACCCTCAATCAGCTGTTGAGGCTATTCAAAAAGCAATCAATGAATATAAAATTGGTAAAAAAACGAATTACATTACCAAAAATCGTATCTTGCAAAAACTCAAAGAACAAGGACATTTAAGAAACGAACATCTTCAACAAGCAATGCTAGATAATCTGGATCTCTCTGGGGTGGATTTTAGTGGAGCAAATTTACAAAATGCCTTCTTACAAAATAGCAATTTAGAAGGAGCCAATTTTCAGAATGCAAATCTTCGAGGTGCTTATTTAAATATGGCAAATTTAAAGAACGCAAACTTTCAAAATGCAGATCTTCGATTTGCTAAATTGATTGGTGCACAAATCGAAGGAGCGAATTTTCAAGATGCATGGTATGATATTGGAACAAGAGTAGATCCCAAACAAATCGATATTTTTAAAGTAATGAAAAAAGCAGAAAAAGGTTTGGTAGAAATACAAACCTATTAATTTCTTTTGAATATTATCTAATTTTCTCAAAAAAATAATTGATTTTTTAGTTAAAAAGATTATTTTCGAATCGATGACATATCAAGTAGGCGAACAAAAAATTTTAAAAAAGCCCACGTTTATTTATAAAGGTGTAATTGTGCTTCAAAATTCTCCTGTTAGAATCAAAGCCATAGTACAGAAAGGTCCAGAAACATTCTATACAATCGAATATATCGATAAAGAAGGTAATATCATGTTAATAGAAAATATAAAACAAGAAGAATTGGTCTAAATAAAATGCTAAATAAAGTTTTATCGACTCATCAAAAAATTTATTTTCTTATAGAAGAAAATATCAAAATGGAAAATGCTCCTATGTTTTACGAAGAGTTTATAAAAAGCAATGATTACTTGGGAAAAAATGTTTTTTTAGATTTTTCCAAAGTTAGTTTTGTAGATAGTTCAGGAATTGGTACTTTAATACGTTGTGCTGATTATCTTAAATATCGTTCCGCTAAGCTCGTTTTGGTGAATATAAATAAATCCCTTTATGCGGTGTTTCGTTTAGCTGGATTAAATCAAATTTTTGATATTATACAAAAAGAAGATTTGAAAAATTTTTTAGATAACGAAGAATTAAAAAAGATTCAATCAAACCGATAATATAGTTATGAGAATTCTTTTGAATGTAATCATACTATTGTTTTTTTTGCAATGTGCTTCTGGATTCTACAAAAAAGAGCGCATTTATTTATCAGATAATACCGCAGTTTATTTGATCGACGAAGATGCATATCCCGACGATAAAGAATTAAAAAAATACATCAAACCTGTAAAAAATTTTCCTGATGATGCTATCAAAAAAATTTCTTTGGTTCTAACGAATCTAGAAGTAGAAAAAGAAGGAATGTTTAGTAAGGATATTTATCCACTGGTTTATCCTCAACAAATGGAGCAGCTACAAGATGTTTTAAAAGACATTTTACCTAACGTACCACCTAAAAAGCGAATCTTGATCGTACAAAAGTTTGATCCTTTTAGGACGGTATTGAGTAAAGATAAACGCTCTACCATGCTACTATGGTATGATGAGGATGGATACAATATAGTTTTTGGAGAAATCCATGAAGATCTTTTACCAGATAGTTTTTCTTCCGAAACCAATTGGTTGGATATTTTTCCTGTTTCTTTAAAACAAAATAACCCAAAACAAAAGATACTCAAAAAAGATTTTATCACATTCAAACAAATGGGGGATTTTACTCATTATAACTGGATCATATTTTCTGATGTAAATCTAGAACAAGTCAAATTGCCTGTACAAAAAAATCAAAATAAAGATACCATCGAAGAACGCTTAAAAAAATTAAAAGAACTTTATGATAAAAATTTAATTACAAAAGAAGATTACGAAAAACGAAAAAAAGAAATTTTACAAGAATTATAAAGATTTTTCTACTCTCTTTGATTTTTCATTTTTATATCTTTGGGGAACATCTTTTATTAATTATAAGATAGAAAAATATTTTCCCTTTGAATTTTTTTAAAAATCACTTAGTTTCATCCTCTTAAAAGCGATTTTTTTTGATAGAAAATTTGCAAAATAGACATATTATT
>FMJZ01058884.1_pt1 | contig 13642 bp, 13 predicted proteins | sample 1987881 | NCBI WGS metagenome assembly FMJZ01 (sample SAMEA4378227, study PRJEB15110) | soil metagenome | biome: soil; feature: Field; material: Soil | place: India | collected 2015-03-11 | depth 0 m | reverse complement strand
GTAACCACAACGCCGCCCGCGGATGGTAGGGGCGCATGGCAATGCGCCCTTGTTTCCCCCGGCACCAATGTGCCCGAGGGTTTGCCGGCGGCGTGTTTTGGAGCGCCCAGCCGTGCTGATGCGTGGGGTTCTCCTCACTACCCTCGTTTTCGCGGGAGCCATAGCGCGCCGGAGGAGGTGGTTGGTGGTCATCGCGCTTGCCTCGCTGGCGACCCGGTGCTCGATGTGCTGCATCCGCGGCGGTGTCGCTGCTCCGTGCGGACATCTTGTGCCCGTACCCCGCGAACATTCTTCGTGCTCCTTACGCTCGAGCCGGCACTTGTTGGCGCTCAAGTGCCAACGTGCTACGCGGGCGTTATGACTGCTGACAAGTTTGCCGGACGGGTGGCCGTGGTTACCGGAGGTGCCGGGGGAATTGGGCGGGCACTGGCAGAAGCGTTTCTTCAGCGTGGTGCCCGCGTGGTGTTAGCCGATGTCGACCCGCAAGCGCTGGAACGAACCGTGGCCGATTTGCGTAAGGACGGGGGCGAGGTGGTCGGGGTGGTGACGGATGTGACTTCGCGCCGCAGTGTCGAGGCCCTGGCAGAGGAAGTCCGGCGCCAGTTTGGCGCGGTCCATCTGGTGTGCAACAACGCGGGCGTGGCCGTGTTTGGTCCACTGCGCGAGGCCCGCCACGAAGACTGGGAGTTCGCCATGGCCGTGAACTTCTGGGGCGTAGTGCACGGGATCGAAGTGTTTTTGCCCTGGCTGCTGGAACAAGGTCAGGGGGGCCACATCCTCAACACGGCGTCGATGGCGGGCTTGGTCGGCATGGAATGGTTGGGCATTTACTCGGCATCGAAGTTCGCCGTCGTGGGGCTGAGCGAGGCCCTCTATCGGGAGTTGAAGCCACTCGGGATCGGGGTGAGCGTGCTGTGCCCGATGATGGTGGACACGCGCATCAACGAAAATTCCGTGCGCTTGCGCCCTGCTGCCTTGGGCGCTCCGGGAGTGGAACCGCTCGTGCCGCCGGCAGAGGCCATGAAAGGCAGCGTGATCCCGCCTGCGGAAGTCGCCCAGCGTGTGGTGCGGGGCATCGAGCGGGGCGACTTGTATATCCTGACGCACCCCGAGCAGCGCGAAATTTTGCGTCGCCGGGCCGAGCGGCTCGACCGCATGTTCGACCCCGATCGTTGGTAAGCACGGGAGGGAACCGCACGCATGAAGAGTCTGTTCGATATTGCGGGCAAGGTGGCGCTGGTGACCGGTGGGTCGCGCGGGATTGGGGCCATGATTGCGCGGGGGTACGTAGAAAATGGGGTGCGCGTGTACATTTCCTCGCGCAAACAAGATGCCTGCGAGCGCATGGCACAGGAACTTTCTCGCTACGGCACGTGTATTGCGCTGCCGGCTGATCTCTCCACTGAGGCAGAGTGTCGGCGCTTGGCGAAGGAAATCGCCAGCCGCGAGCAGGCTTTGCACATTCTGGTCAACAACGCCGGGGCCAACTGGGGCGCCCCGCTCGAGGAGTATCCGGATAGCGCCTGGGACAAAGTGCTTTCTCTCAACGTCAAAGCGGTGTTCCACCTGACTCGTGCCTTGCTTCCGCAACTGGAAGCTGGCGCGCGCCCGGGCGACCCGGCACGCGTGATCAACATCGGCTCCATCGATGGTTTGCGGGTGCCGCTGTTGGAGACTTACGCCTACAGCGCCAGCAAAGCCGCACTGCACCATCTGACCCGCGTGCTGGCCATGCAGCTAGCCTCACGAAACATTACCGTGAACGCCGTGGCCCCCGGGCCGTTCGAAAGCAAAATGATGGCTGCCACCCTCGAGCGGTTTCGGGATGCGATCATTGCCGCCTGCCCTCTTGGCCGCATAGGCGAGCCGGAAGACATGGCAGGGATTGCCATTTACTTGGCCTCTCGGGCAGGCGCGTACGTCACCGGCGCGGTGATTCCCGTGGATGGCGGGCTGAGTGTGCGGTGAACGATGAATCGGAGCCGTACTGGTGCGCAGGAAGTGAGCTCGCTCAACTCGGATGCGCCGCCCGTGTGCACCTCGAACCGCACCAGCGCAAACGTGAAAGTGGCCATTAGCCGCGTCCGACGCGGCGCACAGCCGCTGCCGCTGCCTTCGTACGCAACCCCAGGTGCTGCTGGGCTCGATCTGTACGCGGACATCGATCAGCCGCTGACGTTAGAGCCCGGGCAGCGCTGCTTGGTTCCCACGGGTGTGGCCATTGCCTTGCCCGAAGGGTACGAGGCACAAGTGCGGCCGCGTTCGGGTTGGGCGTGGCGGACTGGCGTGACGCTGCTGAACACACCCGGCACGATCGATGCGGATTACCGCGGGGAAATCCAAGTCATTTTGATCAACTTGGGGCAGGAGGCGGTGACCATTCATCGCGGCGACCGGATTGCTCAATTGGTGGTGGCGCCGGTCAGCCGGGTCGAGTGGCGCGAGGTGGAGGAGCTTGTACCGACCGAGCGGGGAGAAGGCGGCTTTGGCCACACGGGGAGGTGACGAGGTCCACACAGGGGGTGCACTTGCGCGGATCGTTCGCTACGTAACACAACATCACCCCCGGGGCTGCTCCCAAGCTAGAACCGGCCCGAAGGGGCGCGTCAGCCCCAGAGCCACAGGGCTCGAGGATGAAAATGGAAAAGCGCGAACTGTTGTACGAAGGGAAAGCAAAGCAGGTGTACGCTACGGCGGACCCTGATTTGGTGATCCAGTACTTCAAGGACGACGCCACCGCGTTCAACGCGCAAAAGCGCGGTACGATCGGAAACAAAGGCGTGTACAACAACGCCATCAGTGCCTGGTTGTTTCGCTATCTCGAGGAACACGGGGTGCCCACGCACTACGTACGCACGTTGGGCGAGCGCGAGATGCTGGTGCGGCGGTTGGAAATTATTCCTGTGGAAGTGGTCGTGCGCAACGTCATCGCCGGTAGCTTGGCCAAGCGCTTGGGCTTGGCGGAAGGGAGGGAGCTGCCTCGGCCGATTCTTGAGCACTACTACAAAAACGACGCGCTCGGCGATCCGCTGATCAACCCCTGGCACATCACCGTGCTTGGCTTTGCCAGCGAGAGCGAACTCGACGAGATCAACCACCGCGCCTTGCGCATCAATGAATTGTTGCGCGCGTTCTTGGAGCCCCGCGGCTTGCTGCTGGTCGATTTTAAGCTCGAGTTCGGGCGGCACCGAGGGCGAGTGCTGCTGGGCGACGAGATTAGCCCCGACACTTGCCGTTTTTGGGATGCGGCAACCCGGGAAAAGTTGGATAAAGATCGCTTCCGTTTCGACCTGGGAAACGTGGAAGGTGCCTATGCGGAAGTTCACCGCCGCATTTGTGCGACTGCCTGAGGAGGAAAGCGTGCGCGCCCGCGTGTTCGTGATGCCAAAGAAAGAGGTGTTGGATCCGCAAGGAAAGGCTGTCGCTCGTTCGCTCCATGCCCTCGGCTTTAGCGAGGTCGGCGAGGTGCGAGTGGGCAAACTCATCGAACTCGAGCTTCGAGCGAGCGATCGCCGCCAGGCGGCGGAGCGCACCGAGGCCATGTGCCGTAAGCTCCTGGCCAATGGGGTGATCGAGGACTTTTCCTTTGAAATCGAAGAGTGAGCGAGGCTGCTATGCGTTGGGGCGTTGTGGTATTCCCCGGATCGAACGACGACCAGGACACCCTCTGGGCCATCGAACAAGTGCTGTGCGAGCCCGCTGTACGCCTGTGGCACAAGGATACCGACTTACAGGGGGTGGACGTCGTCGTCCTGCCGGGAGGGTTTTCCTACGGCGACTACCTGCGCTGCGGGGCCATGGCGCGGTTTTCGCCCATCATGGAGAAGGTGATCGAATTTGCGAACCGAGGTGGGCTGGTGTGGGGCATCTGTAACGGTTTTCAGGTGTTGTGCGAGGCGGGCCTTCTGCCGGGGGCCTTGGTGCGTAACCGCGACCGCCGTTTCGTGTGCGCCATGAGCTACGTCCGCGTGGAGGAAACCGACACGCCGTTTACCCACTTGTGCCGCAGGGGCGAAGTGCTGCGCATCCCGATCAAGCACGGCGAGGGCTGCTACGTGGCCGACGCAGCCACCCTCGAGCGGCTGGAACGAAACCGCCAAGTGCTGCTTCGTTACGTCGACTCCAACGGACGAGCCACCCGCGAGGCCAATCCCAACGGATCGCTCGGGAACATTGCTGGCGTGGTCAACGAGGGCCGCAACGTGTTCGGCTTGATGCCCCATCCGGAACATGCGGTGGAAAAATGGATGGGTAGCGACGACGGGCTCAAGCTGTTTCAGTCCGTCATCGCGGCGCAACGTGGCGCAGGCGCTGCCGATCTCACAGCAGTGGCACCGGGGCACTGATGAACTGGGAACAGCTTCTTCGTCCGGTGGACGAATACCACGCCATCGAGCACGGGCTAACGCCCGAGGAGTTCGAGCGGTTGTGCCGTGCTCTCGGCCGGGCCCCGAACCTCGTCGAGCTTGGCGTGGTTTCGGTGATGTGGTCGGAACACTGCAGCTACAAAAGCTCGCGCGTGCACCTGCGCAAGCTGCCGTCTACGGGTCCGCGTGTGTTGCAAGGCCCAGGCGAGAACGCCGGCGTGATCGATATTGGCGATGGCCTGGCCGTGGCCTTCAAGATCGAGAGCCACAACCATCCCTCGTACGTAGAGCCCTACCAGGGCGCGGCTACGGGCGTTGGCGGCATTCTGCGGGATGTGTTCACCATGGGGGCGCGTCCGATTGCCATTCTCGACTCGTTGCGGTTCGGCAGTTTCGATCATCCGCGCACGCGCTACCTGGTGGAGGGTGTTGTTGCCGGCATCGGCGGGTACGGCAACTGCGTGGGCGTGCCGACGGTGGGCGGCGATACTTATTTCGACCCAGGCTACAATGCCAACATTTTGGTCAACGCCTTTACCATCGGCGTGCTTCCGGCAAACCGGATTTTCCGGGCTCGTGCTGCCGGTGTGGGGAATCCAGTGATGTACGTGGGCTCGAAGACCGGCCGCGACGGTATCCACGGTGCCAGCTTGCTCGCCTCGGCGGAGTTTCGCGGAGAAGCGGAAGAAAAACGCCCCACGGTGCAAGTCGGCGACCCTTTTACGGAAAAGCTGCTCCTCGAAGCTTGTCTCGAACTGATGGAACAAGACGCCATCGTTGCCATCCAAGACATGGGTGCTGCGGGGCTGACGAGTTCGAGCGTTGAAATGGCTGCCCGCGGCCAACTGGGCATTTGGCTCGACCTCGACCGCGTACCCACACGCGCCCAAGGCATGACCCCTTACGAGATTTTGCTGTCGGAGTCGCAAGAACGCATGCTGCTGGTGGCCCGGGCTGGCTGCGAGGACCAAGTTCGCGACGTCTTTGCCAAGTGGGATTTGGAGGCGGTGGTGGTGGGCCGGGTGACCGACGACGGCCTGTTTCGAGCCAGTTACGGGGGACGCGAGGTTGCCCGCTTGCCGATTGCGCTCTTGACCGATGAAGCCCCGGTGTACGACCGACCCGCGCGCGCCCCGAGCGACCTCGATGCGCGGCAGCGGCTGCGCCTGGAGGAAATCCCCCAACCGCACGATTGGAACGCGGTGCTGTTGCAGTTGCTCGACTCGCCCAATCTGGCCAGTAAGTCGTGGATCTATCGCCAGTACGACTCGTTGGTACGGGGCAACACGGTCGTGGGCCCAGGAAGCGATGCCGCGGTGCTCCGGATCAAAGGAACGGACAAAGGGCTCGTGCTCAGTGTCGACTGCAACAGCCGTTACTGCCTGCAGGATCCCTACGTGGGCGCCGTGATTGCCGTGGCCGAAGCCGCGCGGAATGTGGTGTGCGCGGGAGGCGAACCGATCGGCGTCACCGATTGCCTGAACTTTGGCAGCCCCGAAAAGCCCGAGGTGATGTGGCAGTTTGTCGAAGCCATTCATGGCATTCGCGATGCGTGCATCGCGCTGCGCTTGCCCGTGGTGAGCGGCAACGTGAGTTTTTACAACGAAACCGAAGGCCATTCTATTCCGCCCACGCCAACCATTGCCATGGTGGGTTTGCTAGAACCGGTGCGCGCGTTCACCACGCAGTGGTTCAAAAACGAAGGAGACGTCATCGCCTTGCTGGGGCAGACACGCGAAGAGTTGGGGGCGAGCGAGTACCTCGCGGTCATCCATGGTCAGGTGGCCGGCGTGCCTCCGTGGATCGACCTGGCCGTGGAGCGCAAAGTGCAAGAGGTTTGCCTGCGGGCCATTCGCGAAGGGCTGCTGGCCTCGGCTCACGATGTGAGTGAGGGTGGTCTGGCAGTGGCTTTGGCGGAGTGCTGTATTACGCATCCCGAGGCTGCTTTGGGGGCGGTAGTCGAGTTGCCCGCTTCCATGAGAACCGACGCATTACTGTTTGGCGAAAGTCAGTCGCGGATCGTGGTTTCGCTCAAGCGACGCAACTGGGCCCGACTGCGCGACTTGGCCCAGCAACTGGGCGTGCCCTGCACGATGCTGGGCGAAGTCCGGGGCCGCCGCCTGGTCATTCATCCGTGGATCGACGTCGAATGCTCGGCCCTGCGCGAGGTGTGGGCCAGCGCTCTGCCGCGGCGTATGGAACTTGCTGCCGTTCACGACGAGGCTCGGCAAGGATGAACCGGACGGAGTGGCCAATCACCGGGCGTGAGCAGCCGTTGGATCGAGACGGCTTCGGCGAGAAATGCGCTGTCGTCGGAGTGTTCGGCCACCCAGAGGCAGCCAATTTGGCCTACTTGAGTTTGTACGCGATGCAGCACCGGGGTCAGGAGGGCTCGGGAATCGTGTCGGCGCACGAGGGGATCCTGCTGTCGCATCGCGGGCTTGGTCTGGTCGCCGACGTTTTCCCCGAGCACATCATCCGCCAGTTGAAGGGCTCGGCAGCAATTGGCCACAACCGATACTCCACCTCCGGGCAAACGTTGCTCAAGAACACGCAGCCGTTCGTGGTCGAGTACGGGCGCGGAGGCTTGGCTGTGGCGCACAACGGCAACTTGGTCAATGCCCTCGAGTTGCGCGAGCAACTGGAGGCGAGCGGTTCGATTTTTCAGTCCAATGTGGATACCGAGGTCATCATTCACCTCATGGCCAATGCCAAGGGTGATCGCACCATCGACCGCGTGTGCGCCGCCTTAGCGCGTGTGCGCGGGGCGTACTCGCTCGTGTTTTTGACCCCGCGCGAGCTCTTGGCCGCCCGCGATCCTTACGGATTTCGCCCACTCGTGCTTGGCCGGATCAAAGACGCTTGGATCGTGGCCTCGGAAACTTGTGCGCTGGATTTGATTGGCGCCACGTACGAGCGCGAGATCGAGCCGGGAGAGGTGCTGTGCATTTCTGCCTCCGGGCTGGAAAGTTTGCATCCGTTCCCCCGTCAGCCGCGCGCGGCTTGCGTGTTCGAATACGTGTACTTCGCTCGTCCCGACAGCAAAGTGTTTGGGCGCAACGTGTACGAGGTGCGCAAGGAACTTGGCCGCCAACTCGCGCGCGAACAACCTGCCGACGCAGACATTGTCATTCCCGTGCCCGACTCGGGAGTGCCCGCTGCCTTGGGCTACGCGGAAGAGTCGGGCCTGCCGTTCGAAATGGGGCTTATTCGCAACCATTACGTGGGGCGCACGTTCATCGAGCCTCGCGATTCCATTCGGCACTTTGGAGTCAAAGTGAAGCTGAACGCTCAGGCCGACGTGCTGCGCGGCAAGCGGGTGGTGATCGTGGACGATTCCATCGTGCGTGGCACCACGAGCAAGAAAATCGTGCAAATGGTGCGTCAGGCCGGAGCCACAGCCGTACACATGCGCATTAGCTCGCCGCCCACGATTGCCTCGTGCTTTTACGGCGTGGACACCCCGACCACCGAGGAGCTCGTGGCCTCGCGGTTGCCAGTAGAGGAAATTTGCCGCTTCATTACCGCGGATTCCCTCGGGTATTTGAGCGAAGCTGGTCTCTACGCCTTCTTGCGGGGCCAGCGCGGGGGCTTTTGCGACGCCTGCTTTACTGGCCGCTACCCCGTGCCCGTGACCGACTTGGGCCGCAAGAACCAGCTTTGGCTGTTCGAGGTGGCGGAGGTGTGAGGCGCGAAGGTTCACGGGGTAGGTCCGCGGGCACACACCGGGGCGAGTCGAGGATCTGAAGCGTCATGAAGTGCCCTTTTTGCCACAATGTTTGCAACCACGTGATCGACTCCCGTTTGAGCAAAGATGCGCACACCATTCGCCGCCGCCGCGCATGCGAGAAATGCGGCCGACGGTTCACCACGTACGAGCGGGTGGAGGAGGTGCTGCCGGTGGTCGTGAAGAAAGACGGCCGCCGCGAAGCTTACGACCGACAAAAGGTGCTCGCCGGATTGAAGAAGGCTTGCGAAAAGCGCCCCGTGAGCACCGCCGCCATCGAGCAAGCGGTCGACCGGATCGAGCTGCAGTTGCAGGAGCGAGGGGAAAAGGAGGTTCCGAGCACTCTTATCGGCGAGGCTGCCATGCGCGAGCTGCACCGGCTCGACCAAGTTGCCTACGTGCGCTTCGCTTCGGTTTACCGCGAGTTCAAGGACGTGGACGAATTCATGCGCGAACTGCAACGTTTGATGAAAGACCGCCACAAAGGTCGGGTGAAGAGGCGCCAACGTGGGTCGTGAACGATCGGACGACGAACGCTTTCTCCGTTTGGCTCTGCGCTGGGGCAAACGCGGCTTGGGGAAGACCCGACCGAACCCACCGGTTGGCGCCGTCGTAGTGAAAGATGGGCGTGTAATCGGCGCCGGATACCACCGCCGTGCCGGCTTGCCTCACGCCGAAGTGGAGGCGCTTCGTGCCGCCGGACCGGCCGCGGTCGGGGCTACGCTCTACGTCACCCTGGAGCCCTGCGCCCACTACGGCCGTACCCCGCCGTGCACGGAAGCGATCCTTCGGGCTGGAATTCGGCGGGTGGTGTACGGTGTGCCCGACCCAAACCCGAACGTCAGCGGTGGGGGTGCGGAAAGGCTCCGTGCTGCCGGCGTCGAAGTGCTTGGCGGGGTGGCGGAACAAGCTTGCGCCGAGCTCATTGCGCCGTTCCGAAAGTTCGTGCGAACCGGAACGCCGTGGGTCACGCTGAAGCTTGCGGCTTCCTTAGACGGGCGCGTGGCTACGGCCAACGGCGCGTCGCGTTGGCTCACCAACGAGAAAAGCCGTGCTTACGTGCACCGCTTGCGGGCCGAACACGATGCGGTGCTCGTGGGGGCCGGGACGATTGTACAAGACGACCCGGAGCTTACCTGCCGCACCCGCAAGCTCGAGCAGCAACCGCTGCGCGTGGTGTTGGATGGGCGACTGCGTAGCCCCCTGGGTGCACGGGTGTTCGATGTAGGGACGGCACCCACCTTGGTTCTCACGTCGGAGAGTGCACCCGCCGAAAAGGTGCGGGCCCTGGAGGAGCGAGGCGTCGAGGTTGCGCGGTTGGGTGGTGCACCGGAGATTCCGTGGGAGGTGGTACTCGCCGAGCTTGGCCGGAGGGAAATCCTTGCGGTGCTCGTCGAAGGGGGTCCGAACGTGGCTGCACAAGCGTTCCGGGCGCGGGGCGTGGATCGCTTTCTTTTGTTTCTCGCTCCGAAGCTGATCGGCGGCGACGGTAAACCCGTGATTGGGTCGCTCGGTGTACGAGAAATTTCCGAAGCGCTTGCCTTGCCGCCCTTGCGCGTGCGTCGCTTTCAAGGGGATTGGCTCGTTGCTACAGAGTGGAGTTGCCCATGACCACGGCAACGTTGGACAAAGCTTTGCAAGCTCTCCGCGAAGGGCAACACGTGATCCTCAGCGAGGGGGGCGAGGGCGAAGCCGTGGTGTGCGTAGCAGCGGAATTGGTTACCGCCGAAGCCGTGAACTTCATGGCCACCCATGCACGAGGCCTGGTGGAACTGGTACTGCCACGCGAGCACTTGCAACGCTTGGGCATCCCGCTGCTGGGCAACCCGAGCGTTCCCCAACGCAAACCTTACGGCGCCTCGTTCGAGGCACGCCGAGGCGTAACCACCGGCATTTCGGCTGCCGATCGGGCCACGACCATCCGCACGGCAGTGGCCGACGATGCTGGTCCGGAGGATATCGTCATGCCCGGGCACATGTTCCCCGTCATGGCGCGCGCGGGCGGGGTGTTAGCTTGGCGGGGATTGCCCGAAGCGGCCGTGGATCTCGTGCGGCTGGCAGGGTTAAAGCCGGCAGCGGTTACCTGCACGATCCTCGACGATGCAGGCAATGTGGCCACAGAGCCCGACGTAGAGGCCCTGGCGGAGTTGTTCCAACTGCCCATCGTGACCGTGGACGACGTGGTTGCTCATCGGCTGCGGTCGGACTCGCTCGTTCACCGCGTGGTCGATGTGCCGATGGTGACGGCTTTCGGGTCGAAGTTTCGCATGGTGGTCTATCGCAACGATGTCGATTCGCACGAGCACCTTGCGGTGATCAAAGGCCGGTGGAAACCCGACGATGCGGTGCTCGTGCGGGTGCATTCGGAATGCCTCACGGGCGATGTGTTTGGCTCGCAGCGGTGCGATTGCGGAGAGCAACTTCGCCGCGCCTTGGAGCAGATCGATCGTGCGGGCAAGGGTGTGTTGGTGTACATGCAGCAAGAAGGGCGGGGCATTGGCTTGGCAAACAAAGTTCGCGCCTACGCGTTGCAGGATCGCGGGCGCGATACGGTGGAAGCCAATCGGGAACTTGGCTTTGCAGACGACGGGCGAGACTATGGCATGACCGCGCAAATTTTGCGCGATCTCGGAATTCGCCGCGTGCGCTTGATGACCAACAACCCCCGCAAAATCCAAGGGCTCGAGCACTACGGCATCGAAGTGGTCGAGCGGGTGCCGCTGGAAGTGACGCCGCACCGGGGCAACTTGCACTACTTGCGCACCAAGCGGCAAAAAATGGGGCACTTGTTGTCCAACATCGACCTGCCCCATCAGGAATGAATCATGCCGACCACGATTCGCGGGGAAATTCAGGGGGCAGGGCTTCGCATCGGCATCGTTGCCGCCCGATTCAACGAGGTGGTGACCGATCGGCTGCTGCAAGGGGCATTGAAGGCACTGGCCGAAGTGGGGGTGCGGGAGGAAGATATCGAGGTCGTCCGTGTGCCCGGTGCGTTCGAAGTGCCCTTTGCTGCGGATTTACTGGCCGGGCGAGGCCGCTTCGATGCGATCGTATGCTTGGGCGCGATCGTGCGGGGCGAAACGCAGCACCACGAGTTCATCGCTCGGGCCGTGTTTAGCGCGCTGCAACAAATTCAGTTGACCCGTCACATCCCCGTTGCGCTCGGCATCTTGACCACGGACAACCTCGAGCAGGCGTTACAGCGCTCGCGGGATGACACCGGCAACAAAGGCTACGAAGCAGCACGGGTGGCCATCGAATGTGCCCAGCTCCATCGGCAACTCGGGTGACGGCGAACCGCCATGGGGACGCGAAGAAAAGGTCGCGAACTGGCCGTACAGGCGTTGTATCAAATCGAGCTGACTGGGGAGTACCAGCCCGACCGCATTGCGTATCTTTGGGAAGACTCGGGGGCATCGCTGGAGGCGCGGCAGTTTGCCGCCGAACTCGTGCAGGGAGTTTTGGCCCATCAAAAAGAAATCGATCGGTTGATTGCCGAAACCGCGGAGCATTGGCGCTTGGAGCGCATCGCTGCCGTGGACCTTGCAATTCTCCGCGTGGCTACGTACGAGCTTTTATCGGCCGAGCGGCCGCCGGCGGCTGTGGTCATCAACGAGGCCATTGAAATTGGCAAGCGTTATTCGAGCGAGCGCGCTGCCGAGTTCCTGAACGGGGTGCTCGACCAAATTGCGGAGCGATTGGGCGTCAAGGAAGGTGAAGCAGACCAACAGGAAGACGAACATGGATGAGCGCTACGATCCCTCGGTGGTCGAAGCAAAGTGGCAACGGCTGTGGGAGGAGCGTGGCACCAACCGCGTCGACCTCTTCCAGGCCCAGCGGCCATACTACAACCTCATGATGTTCCCCTACCCCTCGGCTGAAGGGCTGCACGTGGGGCACGCCTTTGCCTTTCCTGGGGCCGATATTCACGGGCGCTTTCGGCGCTTGCAGGGCTACGACGTGTTCGAACCGATCGGCTTCGACGCGTTTGGCATCCACTCGGAAAACTACGCGCTCAAAATTGGCGCTCATCCTGCCGAGCTGATTCCCCGCACCATTGCTAACTTCCGGCGGCAACTCCGCCGCTTGGGCTTGATGCTCGATTGGGACCACGTGGTCGATACCACCGACCCGGCATACTATCGCTGGACGCAGTGGATTTTCTTGAAGCTGTACCACTTCGGTCTCGCCGAGCGCAAAAAAGCGCCGGTCAATTGGTGCCCCGCTTGCCACACCGTGCTTGCCAACGAGCAGGTCATCGACGGCTATTGCGAGCGTCATCCCGATGTGGCCGTGGAGCAGCGCTTCACGGAACAGTGGTTTTTCAAGATCACACACTACGCCGAGCGCCTATTGAAAAACCTGGAGTGGATCGACTGGTCGGAAACCACGAAGACAGCGCAGCGCAACTGGATCGGCCGCTCGGAAGGGGCCGCGATCGATTTCCCGCTGGCCAGCGATCCAAACCGGAAAATTCGGGTGTTCACCACGCGTCCGGACACGTTGTTCGGCGCTACCTACATGGTCCTCGCGCCCGAGCATCCGCTGGTCGAAGAGATCACTTCGCCGGAACAAAGCAAAGCGGTGCGGGCGTACGTGGAGCGCACGCTCAAGATGGACTTGGTGCGGCGCCGCTCCGTGCGGGAGAAAACTGGCGTGTTCACCGGCGCCTATGCCATCAACCCTGCCACGCAGCAGCGCATCCCCGTGTGGATTGCCGACTACGTTCTTGCCGAGTACGGCACGGGCGCGATCATGGCCGTGCCAGCCCACGATCAGCGAGACTTCGAGTTTGCCCGCGAGTTTTCGTTGCCCATCGTGCAGGTCATCGAGCCCATCGGAGCCGAGGGCAGCAAGATGGTCGAAGAAGCTTACGAGGGTCCAGGGCGGCTGGTGAACAGTGGCTCGTTTACCGGGCTCGACTCCGAGAAGGCAAAGCGCGCGATTACCCAATGGCTGGCGGAACGCGGCCTCGGGGAAGCGCGGGTAGAATACCGCCTGCACGACTGGTGTATCTCGCGCCAGCGTTACTGGGGCCCGCCCATTCCGATGATTTACTGCGATGCTTGCGGCATCGTGCCCGTGCCGGAACAAGACCTGCCGGTGCTGCTTCCGTACGTGGAGAACTTTCGACCCGACGAAACCGGTATCGCGCCCTTGGCCCGAGTCAAAGAGTTTTACGAGGTTCCCTGCCCCCGTTGCCGGCGCCAGGCTCGCCGCGAAACCGATGTCTCCGATACGTTTCTCGACTCCGCTTGGTACTTCCTGCGCTATCCGTCCACCCACCGTTCGGACGTGGCTTTCGATCCCGAACTCACCCGGAAGTGGCTTCCGGTCGACATGTACATCGGCGGCAACGAACACGCCGTACTGCACCTGATGTACACCCGCTTTCTCACCATGGCGCTCCACGATATGGGGCTACTGCCCTTCGAAGAGCCGTTTAAAAAGTTTCGCGCCCACGGACTGATTACCAAAGACGGCGCGAAGATGTCCAAGTCGCGGGGCAACGTGGTGAACCCCGACCAGTACATCGAACGCTACG
>FMJZ01004873.1_pt1 | contig 13659 bp, 12 predicted proteins | sample 1987881 | NCBI WGS metagenome assembly FMJZ01 (sample SAMEA4378227, study PRJEB15110) | soil metagenome | biome: soil; feature: Field; material: Soil | place: India | collected 2015-03-11 | depth 0 m | reverse complement strand
AACCCGCGCACGAGGCGCACATCACGCACATACGCCACTCCCAACGACTTCAGGAGGGTTTGCAGGCTCTCAAAGTGCGTGCGACAGGCGTCGCACAGGTATGGGTCAATCGGCGGTGCGGCGGCGGTGATTTGCACGCACTCTTTGCAGTCCAAAATCCGCAGCGGATTTCGCTCCAACCGCGCCTGACAGTTCTTGCAGAGCAGCGCATAGTGCTCGCGCCCAAAGTTACGCACGGCTTCGCGGTAGGCAGGGCGACACTCAGGGCAGCCGATGGTGTTCAGTCGCAGCTCCAGCGCGTCGGCGGGCAGTCCCAGCGACAGGAAAAAGTCCATCACCATCGCCAGCAGCTCGGCGTCGGCAAGCGGGTGCGCTGCGCCGAAAATCTCTGCGCCGAACTGATGCGCCTGCCGATACCGCCCCCGCTGCGGACGCTCGCCCCGAAAAAACGGCGTGATGTAGTACAGCTTGTGCATCCCACCCGCACCGTACAGCCCATGCTCTAAATAGGCACGCACGACAGGCGCAGTGCCCTCAGGTTTCATCGCGTACCGCTCCTCGCCACGCTGGAATACATACATCTCTTTGGAGACAATATCGCTGGTCTCGCCAACACTGCGCTCAAATAGCTCGGCGGCTTCCAGAATCGGCGTGCGAATCTCGCGGTAGCCGTACCGATGGCAGTGAACGTGCCAACGCGCCTCCACATACTGCCAGAGATGACTCTGCTCGGGCAGTATATCGTGCATGCCTTCTAACGCGCGATATTTGAGTTCCATACCTATTGCACTGAAACGTTAATCTGTTTACCGAGATATTCCTGAATTTTCGGGTTTGCGTTGAGCGTGGAGAGCAACGCTGCCATACCTCGTGCGACGTGCATCTCGCCATCATACACGATGATGAAAGTTGGTGTGGAATTCACACCCAGCTTACTACCTTCCTCGAAGTCACGGTAGATTTTCTTGAAATAGATATCCTGGTTATCGACTGCCGCGCGCACCTTTTTGCTGTCAAGCCCCAGCTGTTGGGCGATTTTCTCGATGCGCGTGGGGGTCAGGTCTTGCTGGCTTTCAAACAGCGCAGCGTACATCTCCCAGAACTTGTTCTGTGCACCTGCTTCTTCAGATGCGGACGCCGCCATCCACGCCATCGGATGGATTTGAATCAACGGGTAGTGGCGGAAAACGAACATCGCTTTGTCTCCGAGTTGAGGCAGGATTTGTTTTTCTAACACCTCGTAAGCTTGCTTGCAGGCAGGGCACTGGAAGTCGGAGAACTCCACAATCACCAGTGGGGCGTTTTCGTTGCCCTTGCGCCAACCCTGACCGTCCAGATAAAGCAGCGTGAGTTTCTCGTTGTCGGTCTGGATTACCTGCGCGGTGGTCGTCTGATTCCACTGCCAGCCACCGTAGGCTAAGCCTGCCACGATTAGCGCAAGCGAGACCGCGACCGATTGCACCAGCTCGCGCGTCTGCACACCCGTCAGCGACGGCGCGCCGCGCAGTCCCACCAGCGACAACAGCCAAACCATCAGGTTCGAACCCGCTGCGCCCAAACACCACCAGCAGGGTGTGCCCTTTGCGTATAGGTTTAGCACAAAAAGTTGAATATAGGTGAAATAAGCGAACGCCAGCATGCCCAAGGTGCTTAGCCCTGTGAGCATCAGGCTGTAGCTGCGCCACTGCTCGGGATACTGCAGACGCGAGAGTGCAAGCACCAATAGCAGTCCGAAGAATCCGAAGCCCAACGCTGCAACGGGCAACCCCGCGATGCGCGAATAGGGCGAGCGTGCTACCTCATCGCAGCCACCGCCCGTGCAAGGCAACGCAAACTCCGCCGAATGCGAGATCCATAACAGTGCAGAGATGACCGTGCCAATCGACGCAAACAGAATAATTAGGCGATTCAGGACAATCGCGTTCATAAAGACGAACCTCCAAACGAAAAGTATACCTGTTCAGTGAGCGACACCGTTCCCACTGTAGGGGTAGCCCCAATCCTTGCCGCCAATCAGATACTCCAGCACGAACAGCAGGCACATCAGCAAGATAACGCTTGCCGCGACAACTTTCCCCAGCAATAGCGCAAGCACCGCTGTAATCAGGCAAGTCGTGAGCGCGTGGCTGAGTATGTAGGCGCGCTGCCAGAACCTGGACAGCGGTTTCTGCAGGGCGAATGCAACTGTCGCCGTTGCGCCCATGAGCAGGATTATCTGCATGGGCGCAAATCGCCAACCGAGCGCAACCCACCATTCCCGCGCCCAGCCTGCCTGACGTTGCCACGGCTGCACCGCGTCCAAGACAACTGCGCCCAGAGTCAGCGCAAGCCCAAGCCCCACAAGCCCTGCACATAGCCAAGCCGTGTGGCGAAGTGTAGCGGGAAAGCGAAAGAGTCCCGTATATAGCCCAAGCCCCAGCCCGAACGCAAGCGTCATCGGCAGTATTGCGTCCAGTGCGCTTCCTATCAGGGGTAAGCCAAACAGACACAGCACCAGCCCGAATACCATGCCCAACACGTTCTGACCTCGCGCACCCAGCTGCACTCTGCCGCGACTCTCCAGCCAACTGGCAGGTACTAACAGCCCCGCCGCAAGCGCATACGCCCAGAACCACTCGTTTGCACCGAATGACTTGTCACCTATGATTCCGCCACTGAGCAGCGAGCGGTTCACCCCGTAGCCGCCCGCAGTCAGCAAATCCGCCCCGACCACTGCTAAGCCTGTTATCACAAACGCACTGAGCAGTGGCATTTGCCCCCAACGCGCTACGCCCGCTGATAGCAGGCTAAGAATCATCCACCAGAGTGTGAGCCAGCCCGCCGTTGATGCAACATCCCACGCCACATCGCCCGTCCACAACTCATACGGATAATAGCTATACAAAACCGCCACAGCAGGAGTCAGGCAGGATATCGCCAAGCCTGCAATGAACACTGACCTGCCCAGTCCACTAAGGCGATGCACACGCCATAAGGCAACTCCCACTCCAAGCCACGTGACAAGCAACATCAGCAAACTAATACGCAGCATCGGTAAAACATCCCGTTGTGCCTGAAACCACTCCGCACTGCGTTGAAGGGCGTCGCCTTTCCAATCGGTGACGCCCATCGTCGATGTGGTCTCCCGTAAAGCGAGACGCGCCAACCAGCCGTTCCAGAATCGATGCCAATCCGATTGGCGCGTTTCAAAAGCAGGCGCACCGTCAAAAGATTTTGAATCTTTCCCCGTGAGCGCACGGTAAATCGTGGGCGCAAGGTCGCGTTCCCGCATAACGCCGTTCCAGCGCGTGCGAGGCGAGGTGAGCAGCCCCCTTGGTTCCCGCGCAGCGTAGCGTACTACTGCGCTGAGACGCGCCTGTCTGACACTCAAGCCTTCAGGCGAGGGTATGCACACCACCCACACCTCCACGCCCTCAGCGAGTAACAACTCCAGCGCGCGGTAGTCCCAGCGTTTGAGTTCCAGTACTGCCCAATCTACCTGAAGCGCGAAAAAGTCTAATCGCAGGGCGTCTAAGTCAGGGTAGACTCGCGCGGGTATGCGATGTTGTTCTGATAAAGCAATCAAGGCATAGGGGCTAGGCTGTGGCGATTGGGGCGTGGAAAGATAAACAGCTTGACGTCCAAACCGCCTGAGTTGTGAGCCAAGTGTGGTCATGATGAGGCTTTCTGGAAGGCGTGCGCCTGCTTTCGGCGCGACTCGGTGGTTGCTTTTTGCAGTGTGTGCAGGAGAGATAAGCTCCAGCTGTGGCTTCGGCAGGTTAGTTTGCCACACGCGCCCCGTTGCGAGAGCGAATGATTCCCAATCACCGCGCTCCCATACCATCCAAGCAGCCTGTGCAGGTACCTCGCCCATCAGCTCCTGTGGTGTGAACGACTCATGCACCAGGATCAGCAACAACTTAGGCTGCGCCGCGGCACTGGCAACCAGCACCAACCACATCCAACACAGAAACGTGCGCATTAGTATCGGATCTCAAAGTCGGCGTATTCCGCTGTGGCACTGGTGTAGGTAGTCTCAACGTGGCTCACGCGTGCGCCATAGGGACCGCGCTGTAGTCGCTCCAAAAACTGGAGTAGTTGCTCCTGATTGCCCTCAGCAACCACTTCCACCGTGCCATCAGCGCAGTTGCGGGCATAGCCAGTCAATCTCAGTTGCCTCGCCACCTGCTGAGCGAAAGCGCGGTAGCCCACCCCCTGTACGATACCAAAAACTCGCGCCGTGAGCCGCTGCATATTACAAATTATACCGTTGGAACAGGGGGAACGCTTCCAGCGTCCACGAGGTATAATGAATTGGAGGTTGAATTATGCGTCGCAGAGGACTACCTATCGCCTGGATTGGTCTAATCGTCGTTTTAGTTGCTTTCGTGGTCTGGTATGGTTGGCAGACGAATGTTGCGCCTTATCTGGCGGAGCAGCGTGCTCAGCAACAACAGCAACAAGCTCAGCAGCCTGCACCTGCCCCCTCGGAAGAGGAAATCAAGGCACAGTTGGAGCGCAACCGAGCCGCGATGACCGCCAAGCCTGAACCCGCACCGAAACCTGAACCGAAGCCTCAGGCGCAACCTCAAGTCCCCCAGCCCGACCCCAAACGCGATGTAATGGAGTACTGGTGGGAAAAAGCACCGCCCAAGACCAAGCAGTGATCGATAAGGAGAGGCAACGATGCTTTCTCGCACACTGGTGTTGAGGGTTGCAGAACTACCTGCGTTCAAGCACTGGATTAAACACAGTCGACTGACTCAGGGGCTAATCAAGCGTTTTATCGCAGGTGAAGATTTAGAAACCGCCATCCAGATTACTCATCAGCTGAATAAAGAAGGTTTTCTCGTCGCACTGGACTACTTGGGCGAGGATACCCGCCGCGTGGAAGACGCCGAGCAAGCCGCCTGCCAGTATATCACTCTGCTGGAACGTATTAATCAGTGCGGGGTGAATTCCTGCATCTCAATCAAGCTTACACAACTGGGCTTAGACCTTAGCTACGATGTTGCCCGCAGGAACCTCGAGAAGGTGTTGGCAGCTGCCCAATCACTCAATAACTTTGTCTGGGTAGATATGGAAAGCAGTAAACACACACAACCTATTTTGGATTTGTTCTGCGAGCTTTACCCTCGATACCCTAATTCGGGCACTGTACTTCAGAGCTACCTATACCGAACTCCGCAGGATTTGGAGCGGTTGATTAATCTTGGTGCGCGCGTGCGCCTTGTAAAAGGCGCATACGCCGAGCCGAAAGAAGTAGCGTATCCCGACAAGAAATCCGTTGACCACCAGTTCAAGGTGCAGATGGAATTGTTGCTGGAGAAGGGCAAGGAACCTGCAATTGCAACCCACGACGTGCGTTTGATTAATCACGCCAAGCGCTACGCCACTGAGTTAGGTTTGGAGAAATCACAGTATGAGTTTCAGCTGCTGTATGGTATAAGCAGGGAGCTCCAAAAACAACTGGTCGCCGAAGGGCATCGCACGCTAATCTACGTGCCCTACGGCGAGCAGTGGTATCCGTATTTCTCGCGCCGCTTAGCGGAGCGTCCTGCGAACCTCTACTTCATTCTCAGGAGTCTGTTTCGGAAGTAGGAGCTGTCTCGGTGTTTTTATTCTCCTCGTGCTCGGCTTCCTCTTCCTCGTCTTCCGCATCATCATTCTCTGTCTCAGTCGGTTCCTCTTCTTCGCTATTACTCTCCACTTCAGAGGCTTCTTCCTCTTCTTGCGACTCCTCCTCGTCCTCATCCTCCTCTTCTGCACGAAGGCGCTGCTGCTCACGCTCTTTCAGAGCCGGCAGCACCGCGCGGAACTGGTCCGTGCCTGCCTCTTGAAGCCACTCGTAGATGACTGACTCAAGCGAGGTGACTACTACGCCGCTGTGTGCAAAACGCAAGAGGGCATATTTCCAGTCCCGCTTCTGGCGGCTGGCTACGGCGTCGTAGGGTACATGCACACTATAGCCCGCCTTTACCAAGTCAAGTGCGGTTTGCATAATGCAGATATGCGCTTCAATGCCCGTCAACACAACTCGGGTGCGCCCAGTAGATTGCATCTGCTTCACGAACTCTTCAGATCCGACACAACTAAAACTGAGTTTGTCTATTACGATCGCACTCTCGAGATGTGCACTCAGTTCAGGGATGAGGCCGCCCAACTTCTCGGCATTCTGGGTGGTGAAGAGGATAGGAATTCCGAGCGACTGGGCGGTCTGTATTAACAGGCGAATATTTTCAGCGATTTGCCGCCCGACCTTGATGGTTTTGAGTAGTGTGTCTTGCAGGTCGACGACTACCAGCACCGATTGTTCTCGATTCAGCAGTTTCTCAGAGTGTTCCATGGCTATCCCTCCAGCACGACAACGGTGTTCTTGGCATCAGGCAGCGGTTCCGGTAAATACACAAGGATATTATTTGCTCCACGTTCAATGCGAATCGGTTCGCTATCTGCAAGTAGATATGCAGACTTAGTTCTTATGGGCGCGGGGACATTCAGAGGTTCGCCTTGCGGTGGATTCCAGATATGCAGGTAGACTCGCCTCCCCGAGCGTGTTGCTGTACCCCACGGAGTAGCCTCAACGACTTTGCCTCGTGTGGCATATACTGCGCTACCGTTAATTTGCAGCCATTGTCCTATCTCCAGCAGTCGCTCTCGATGTTCGCTCTGAATCGTACCGTTGGGCTTTGGACCTACATTCAACAGAAGATTCGCATCCCGTCCTGCACATTCCGCGAGGATGCGCACCAACTCTGAAGCCGGTTTGTGGTGGCTATCGGATGCGTTGTAGCCCCAACTTCTGTTGATTGTCATGCAGGTTTCTACGAGTGCTTCTCCGTCAGGTTGTACAGGATTGAATCCAGCTTTATTCTCTCCGGGTAGGTCTTGCTCGTAATTTTGGATATCCTCCGCTGGCAGCGGTTTTTGATGGTGGTTGTTGGCTATAAGCAGTGCGGGTTGGACGTTGCGAACCGCTTTATAGAGTTCACTGAGCTTCCAAGTCTCGTCGAGTTTTTCGGGCTTGTCCCAGCAGCCGTCCAGCCATATACCGTAGGGACGATACTTTTTCACTAACTCGATGACCTGTCCGTGCCAGTAGCGCGTGTAGGCGTCCCAATCTGACTTGTAAGCAGGGTGTTGCCAATCTAACGGCGAGTAATAAAAAAATAGGGACAATCGCGCCTTGCGGCAGGCTTCTGCCAGTTCGCGCATCACGTCACGCCTGAATGGCGTGTTGGTGATTTTATAATCTGTCAAATCGCTGTCGTACATACAGAATCCATCGTGATGTTTGGCAGTGATTGTGATGTAGCGCATACCTGCCCTTTGAGCCAGCGACACCCATTCATTTGCATCGAAGAGATGAGGGTTGAAACGATGCATAAGCAGCTTGTACTCTTCAACGGGTATCTTCTCTTGGAACATCACCCATTCGCCGCGCTCCAGCAGCGAGTAGATCCCCCAGTGAATGAACATTCCGAAGCGCATTTTTCGGAAGTTGTCACGTGCTTGGTGTCGTCTGCGATCCATAGGCGTCTCCGTGTGAGGTTTTCACATGAAAACCTACAGCCCGTTCGGGGCAATAATTTCCAGTATCCGCCCCAGTTCCTCTTCCGAGTAAAACTCAATCACTATCCTGCCACCGCCGCCGCCCCACTGCACCACCTGCACGCGCGTGCCCAAATACGCGCTGAGATTCTGCTGCAGCGCGTTGAGCTCTGGAGAGGCAGGAGATGGCTGGGGCGCAGGCTCGGGCGCGTTGCGAGGCGTAGGGTTCATCGGGCGCAATTCGCGGGCGCGCAACTCCGCAGCACGCACACTGAGCCCTTCCGTAGTAATATCACTCCAGAGCTGACGTTGCAGCATAGGGTCTTTCACCATCAGCAGAGCGCGTCCGTGCCCCTCGCTAATCACACCTTCTTGAAGGCTTTTAATGATATATTCAGGTAGCTGCAGCAAGCGCATCGTGTTCGAAATCGCGGGCACACTTTTACCCACACGCTGCGCAACTTGTTCCTGAGTGAGACCAAACTCATCCATCAGGCGTTTGTAAGCGAGCGCGGCGTCGATGGGATTAATATCCTCTCGCTGCACGTTTTCGACCAGCGCCATCTCCAGCATCTGCTGTTCTGTTGGAGAGCGCACAATTGCAGGAATGGTGGTCAAGCCCGCCATGGTAGCTGCACGCAGGCGACGTTCGCCTGCAATTAGCACATAGTCGCTTGCGCCTTCCTGACGCACAATAATCGGCTGAATAACGCCGAGTTCTCTAATCGAGTCTGCCAGTTCCATCAGTGACTCTTCACTAAATTGCTGGCGAGGCTGATAAGGGTTGGGACGAATCTGGTCTATCGGCACTTCACGAATAAGTGTCTCTGCCAGTTCATTCTGACCAATCAGCGCACCTAAACCTCTACCGAGCGCAGGACGCCGCATACCGTTTCACCTCCTCCACCAACTCCAGATACGCCTGTGCGCCGCGTGAACGAGAATCGTACTCTATCACGGGCTGTCCGAAACTGGGCGACTCGCTTACACGAATATTACGCGGAATGATTGCCTGAGCCACCCTCGCTCCGAAAAACTTGCGCACCTCGTGTTCCACCTGCTCCGCGAGGCGAGTGCGCGAATCGTGCATCGTTAGGACAACCTTCCAGATCTCCAATCGAGGATTCAAATGTTGTCGTACCAAATCCACTGTCTGCAACAGTTGCGAAAGTCCCTCCAGCGCGTAGTACTCGCACTGCACAGGCACGATTAGCCCATCAGCAACGGTAAGGGCGTTGATGGTAAGAGTGCCTAAAGACGGGGGCGTATCGATAATAATCCAGCGAAACTGCTCGCACAGCGGAGCAAGTAAACTGCGCAGGATGGTCTCCCGAGCAATCTGCGACGCCAGCAGCACATCCGCACCTGCTAAATCAATACTTGCAGGTAATAGCCAGAGATTTTCGCGACCTGTATTTATTAGGTTATCGGGTGCGACATGGAACTGTGGATTTGCAAGGCGATTTTGGATTAGATTAAACAAGTTGTGCAGCTGCCTCCGTGAATCGATACCCAATCCACTGGTCGCATTGGCTTGGGGATCGGCGTCTACCAGTAGCGTCGGCTCGCCCGAAAGCGCCAGTCCAGCCGCCAGATTGACCGCCGTCGTGGTCTTGCCTACGCCGCCTTTCTGGTTGACAACAGCAAGCGTCCAGCTGTGTGGTTGCACACAGGAAGAATTCTACACCTGCGCTCCAATTCCTGCCAATGAGAGAGGCGGGGAAAGGTTCCCCGCCTGATTCTACTATTGCGAGAGCCGGTCTGCGATAACTCGTCGCATGATTGCGACCGCGATTTCCTGCGCACGGACTGGCTCTGTTGAGACTTCCTGAACACGCGCTTCGCGTATATCCGGTATTTGAGTCAGTGAGTGAGCCAACTCACGCGCCAGTTGCTTATCAGAGTCTTCACAAGCAACGAAGGGTGCAGGCACCGGCTCCAATGGCGCAGTCCCAGTTTGTTGTGCACAGTGCGCACGCGCCACCTTCTGTAGCTCTTCTAACGAGATTTGCATTATTCCGCCTCCTGTTCTGCTGAGTTTTCAGCAAACCGGAGACAGGCAACCCGGCTATCTGTCGTATCCGATACGGCAGACCCGTGGCTTTGCGCCCCTGCATCACTACAGGTTTGCCATTTTCTGCCCACGGCTTACTACAAAACCTATTATCGGCGGAGCGCGCCGATTTCTGTAGCCCCTATACCACGCTTTGCTCCAGAATCCTGCGCAATCGCTGAATCTCGTCGCGCAGAATCGCCGCCCGCTCGAACTCCAGCGATTTCGCCGCCGCACGCATCTCCTGCTCCAGACGGTCAATCACAAGCGGCAAGTCTTCAAACGCCACCCGATCGATATCCACAATCTGATAAGCGGCGCGCTCCTCAGCAACTTTGTAGGCGCGTACCGTCTCGCGCACCTCTTTGCGCACGGTTTCGGGCGTGATGCCATGTTGCTGATTATACTCCATCTGAATCTGCCGACGGCGATTGGTCTCATCGATGGCGCGCTGCATCGATCCTGTGATACGGTCGGCATAGAGGATTACCTGACCAAACTTGTTGCGCGCTGCGCGCCCGATGGTCTGAATCAGAGAAGTCTCCGAGCGCAGGAAACCTTCCTTGTCCGCGTCCAGAATCGCCACCAGAGACACTTCAGGCAAGTCCAGCCCCTCACGCAACAGGTTCACACCAATCACCACATTGTAGGTTCCAAGCCTCAAATCGCGGAGAATCTCCGCCCGCTCTAACGATTGCACGTCGGAGTGCAGATACTGCACCTTGATGCCCAACTCCTGCAGATAGCTCGTCAAATCCTCCGCCATCTTCTTGGTCAGCGTGGTTACCAGCACGCGCTCCTCGCGCTCGATGCGCACGCGAATCTCGCTCACCAAATCATCCACCTGTCCTGAAGTCGGGCGGATGATAATCTCGGGATCCAGCAAGCCCGTAGGGCGGATGATTTGCTCCACTATCTGCTGGCTCACCTCGCGTTCAAACGGTCCAGGGGTTGCAGATACGAAGATTACTTGCCCAACACGCTGCAGGAACTCCTCAAAACGCAGCGGGCGGTTGTCCAGTGCGGATGGAAGGCGGAATCCATACTCAACCAGCGTGCGCTTGCGCTGCAGGTCGCCGTTGTACATCGCGCGGATTTGGGGGATGGTCTGATGCGATTCGTCAATAAACAGTATATAATCCTCGGGGAAGTAATCCAGCAGCGTGTAGGGCGTCTCGCCCGGTTTTCGCCCATCAAAGTATCGCGAGTAGTTCTCGATACCGTTGCAGTAGCCCATCTCGCGCATCATCTCTAAGTCCATCTCGGTGCGCTGACGGATACGCTGCGCCTCAAGCAGCCGCCCCTGCGATTCAAAATATGCCACCTGGGCTTCTAACTCCTCGCGTATCTGCGCGATGATAGAGTCCATACGATCCCACGGCGTTACGTAGTGGGTCGCAGGAAAGAAAGTCGCCCGTTCCAACTCGGCGATGGTCTCGCCTTTGAGGGGATCGTACTCATAAATCCGCTCTACCTCATCGCCGAACAGTTCGATGCGCGTTACATACTCTTCGTCGGCGGGTTGCACATCGATCACATCGCCGCGAATGCGAAAGGTACCGCGCCCGAGCACCATATCCGAGCGCGTGTACTGCAACTCCACCAGGCGCATCGCCAAATCGCGCGGGTCAACGTGGTCGCCACGCTTCACGGTTACGATGCTGCGCAGATACTCCTGCGGCGAACCTAAGCCGTAAATACTCGATACACTGGCGACAATCACTACATCGCGCCGCTCCAGCACTGCTTGAGTGGCGGCGTGGCGCAGGCGGTCAATCTCATCGTTGATGGAAGCCGTTTTTTCGATATAAGTGTCTGATTGAGGCACATAGGCTTCGGGCTGATAGTAATCATAGTAGCTGATAAAAAAATGTACAGCGTTTTCGGGAAAGAAGGCACGGAACTCCTGACACAGCTGTGCTGCCAGCGTCTTGTTGTGAGCAATCACAAGGGCAGGGCGTTGCACCTGAGCTATCACCGACGCCATCGTGAAGGTCTTACCTGTGCCCGTAGCCCCCAGAAGCGTCTGGAACTCATACCCACGGTTCAGACCCTCTATCAGCTTCGCAATTGCTTGAGGCTGGTCGCCGCGCGGCACGAACTCGCTGCTCAGTCGGAACATGCGCACAAATTATACCTTTCGCGCGTGAAGATAAGGCGCGTTTATGGAATAGCCCTATGGGCAGATGCAACGGCGTTGGCGAGCTTGGTTGGCACTCCACAGGCGCGCGCTGGCATGGCAACTCGGTCATCGCTGGGAGCGCACGCCTATCGGGATCCGTTTCGCCCTCACGCTGATTGTCGTCGTTATGATGGTCTTTACACCCCTAACGTTCCTAAGTGTCTATTCACTTCAGCAAATGATACAGGAACAAAATCGCATCAGTCAAGCGCGTCTGTCGAAGAAAGCGGAGCTGATCATCGAGCGCGAGCTACTAAGACATTTGCGCCAAACGGAAGACTACAGCGTGTGGAACGATGCGCGAACAGCAATACTTGAACGAGATGGTCAGTGGCTACGCACTTACTTAGTCGATTGGCTTGTCCAACATTTCTACTACGATTATGCATCTGTGCTTGACCCCCAGAATCGCGTGCTGGTGTCCAACTCCCACGAGTCGCGCTGGCTATGCGAAACATTGGTCGTACAGCAGGCGCAACGGGGCGTGGGTGGCGCAGCACTCGAGCGGTATGGCAACGACCTCTATCTGGTAAGTGCATCGCCAATCTGTGATGAAGAGTGGCAACAACCGCATGTGGGCGTGCTGGTAATGGCAAAGCGGCTCGATAAGGTATATCTGAGCCTTGTCGGTGAGCAGTTAGGTGGTCAGGCTGCGCTTTCTATACATCCGGTGAGTGCAACTGGAGTGTTTGCAGACGCCTCTGCATACTACACCACCCTCTACGACTCGGCAGGAACGCCGATTGCGACGATGGAGTTGATGGCTTCCAACTCGGAAGCGCGTGGAGCGAGGCTTATACTCTATAACTTGAAGAAGTACCTTGTTGGGATTGCAGTGATTGTCGCACTGACTTCCAGCGTGACGATGATATTTTTCCTACGGCGGCACTTGGCAAGCTTCCTTTCGGCGTTGAATCGGTTAGCAACGGGCAACTGGAACACGCGCGTGCCCTACGCGGCGCGGGACGAGTTCGGCTACCTCGCGCGGGCATTCAACACGATGGCACATCAACTCCAGCAAGCTTTTGAAGAACAGGAACGTCAGCGCGAGCAGATACAGGCACAAAACGAAGAACTGCACGCGCTGTATCAACAACTGCAAGCCGCCAACACCGAGCTGGCACAACTCAACATAGAGCTAACCGAAGCGAACCGCGCCCTCGCCCAAGCCGCCGTGACCGATGGGCTAACGGGATTAAAGAACCACCGCGCTTTCCAAGAGTCGCTCCACAGCCTTGTACAGATGGCGGAACGCCTGCGGCAGCCTCTGTCGCTGATTATGCTGGATATCGATTACTTCAAGCAGTTCAATGACAGTTTCGGGCATCCGGCCGGCGACGAGTTGCTGCACCAAGTGGCGCAGGTGTTGCGCGACTCGGCGCGGGCGTATGATGTGGCAGCGCGCTACGGCGGCGAAGAGTTTGCCCTACTACTGCCCAACACCACGCTGGAGCAAGCAGTGCAGGTCGCCGAACGCCTACATCTTGCCATCCAAGCCATTAGGAATCCAAATCGCGCCATCTCCGCCAGCCTCGGCGTAGCGGTTTATCGGTTCGGCACTGCACCCGCCACGCTGCTGTACGAAGCCGATGCCGCCCTGTATCGCGCCAAGCGCGACGGGCGCAACCGCGTGTGCGTCTACCAGCCCGAAGCAGCGTAGCAGGAATGCCCGCCCGCGCGTCTAAGTAGATACTGTGCGCTGGAGTGGGCTGATTTTGGGGCTAATTGCGTGGTGCCTCTCAGGGTGTCAGGAGGCGAGGTCTACCAAGCAGTGGATGCCGCTGGTGGAGTTCGCCACCTCGCTGGAGGGGCGTACACAGGGGCAACGGCATAACGCCACACTGTCAGCAAGGCGCGTGAACGGCGCAATTCTCGTCCCCAACGCCGAGTGGTC
>FMJZ01001285.1_pt1 | contig 13662 bp, 10 predicted proteins | sample 1987881 | NCBI WGS metagenome assembly FMJZ01 (sample SAMEA4378227, study PRJEB15110) | soil metagenome | biome: soil; feature: Field; material: Soil | place: India | collected 2015-03-11 | depth 0 m | reverse complement strand
AACATTTGATTATATCTCTTTTCTGATTATTTACCAGCAACTGCTTAGTCTTCTGGGTAAACTCAAAGATAGTCTAAATGGCTATCCCATAGATGACCCAGGAGATAACCCACAGGTATACCCCCAGGATATCCCTCCTGTCTACCCATTAGATAGTCTAACCTATTGTTTGCTAAATAATTAACTAAATTCCTTACTCTGCTTATAAGTAGAGTATCAACTCAATTATATATTGGATAACCTACTTAACCAAGCCTTCTGTCTGAGTATAAAAAAGAAAGTATGTTTTTTTCTGTTGAATTTCTGCTTTCTATTAATTAATAAGTTTTTATTAGTATTTATAGGGTTCTCGCGATTTTTATTACTGAAACTTATCAGAATACAGGTTTAGTATTAGTTGATTTTATCTAAATTTCTGCTTTCTAATAAAATAATAAGTTTCTACTAAATTTTCTTACTGAAACTTATCAGAATGTAAGTTAGGTGTAATCTGTTTGTATTAGAATCTTATTTTAAGAGAATGTTGGATATCTCAAAAGGCTTCGGCGTCTTATTCTGTATTATCTTATATCTCATAAACGGTCCCTTTTTACTATTTATTCAAATCGGGGTATAAACTTTTTATCTTTTTCTGTTATCCAATTATTATGCCGCCAGAAAATTATTGTCATCAAATCCATGGAAGGAAGGTTTGCATTTTTTGCCAAAACTTTGTCTAATTCATTGAAAACCAATAGAACTTTTTTAGGATTTTTTGGTTTTCTCTTTGACTTTTCTTAGGATAACAGGTTTCGTGCAATGACGATTTTCTGAATTTCCGAAGTCCCTTCATAAATTTCCATACATTTGGCATCGCGATAATACCGTTCTACCGGATAGTCTTTTGTATAGCCATAGCCTCCAAAAATCTGGACGGCTTCCCGAGTGACTTCGACCGCAATCGTTGAAGCATACAATTTAGCAATGGATGACTCTTGAGAAAATCTCGGCAGGCCTTTATCTTTTAAGAATGCGGCATAATAAGTTAGGAGTCGTGCAGCTTGGATTTTCATTGCCATCTCCGCCAGTTTGGCTTGAATCATTTCAAATTCACAAATCGCTCGGCCAAATTGTTTTCGCTCTTTTGAATATTGCAGGGATTTGTCTAATGCGGCTTGCGCAATTCCTACTGCCTGCGCGCCAATATCAATTCTTGAGACGTCGAGAATACTCAATGCGGTCTTTAATCCCTTTCCTTGTTCGGCTAAAAGGTTTTCTTTTGGTACCTTGCAATCTTCAAAGATTAATTCGCAGTTTCCCGTTGCTCTTAGACCCATTAAATCTTCGTGTTTGCCTAAAGAAAAGCCGGTCATACCTCTTTCCACAATGAATCCGCAGATCCCTTTATAACCTAAAGATTTATCAGCGGTGGCAAATACGATAAAAACATCAGCATTGGAGGCATTAGTGATGAACCGTTTTGAGCCGTTAAGAATATAATAACCACCATTAAGTTTTGCAGTGGTTTCTAAACTTGCCGGGTCAGAACCGACATTAGGTTCAGTTAAAGCAAAAGCACCGAGTTTTTCACCAGAGGCTAATTGGGGTAGAAACCGTCTTTTCTGTTCTTCAGTACCAAAAGTATAGATCGAATTGCAAACTAAAGAATTATGAACTGCAACAATCACGCCAGTTGAGGCGCACGCTCGTGAGATTTCTTCAACTGCAATTGCCAGACTCACAAAATCGAAACCTGCGCCGCCATATTCTTCTGGTACAACCATTCCCATAATACCAAGTTCGGCCAATTTTTTAATATTATCCGTTGGAAATTCGCCGGTTTTGTCGAATTCCGTTGCTTTGGGTTCTAATTCTTCCTTAGCAAATTTTCGCATCATTTCTTGAATCATTTTCTGGTTTTCCGTCAAATCAAAATTCATATTTTCTCCTAAAAGTTAGCCACCGCGACTTAGAGAACGCAGAGTTTAAATTTAGTTTTATTCATTTTCTGTGTTCTCGTCGCATGGAGCAATTTTTTATTTTCTAAACACATCAGGTTTTTCATCACCTTTAAATTTTTTAATCATTTCTCGGGCAATAATTAAGCGCATTATCTCGGAAGTTCCTTCGCCAATTTCTGATAGTTTCGCATCGCGATAAAATCGTTCAACTGCTAAGTCGCTGGTTAATGCTGGATAGCCAATCATCCGGATGATTTCACTACTTGCCCAAGTACCGAGTTCTGAGGCATATAATTTTGCCATTGCGGCTTCTTGGTCTGCTCGCATGCCAGCATCTTTTTTCATAGCAGCATCATATACCATAAGTCTTGCCGCATAAATATGCATCGTCACATCCGCAATGATTTTTGATATTTGCTGAGATTTTACAGGATGCTTTGTTAACCATTCTAATCCAACATCTAAGGCACCCTGAGCAATACCTAAAGCATGCGCACCAATGCTAATTCGGCCGCCATCTAAGGTCTCCATAAAAATCCGATAGCCATCGTATTCTTGACCTAAAAGATTTTCTTTGGGCACAAAACAATCTTCAAATATTAATTCCACAGTATTGGATGCTAATAAACCCAGTTTGTGTTCTCTTTGGCCAATGGCAAAACCTTTATAACCGGCTTCAACAATAAAACAGGTAATACCTTTTGCGCCTAAAGTTCGGTCTAAACTGGCAGCCACAATAACAGTACCGGCATATTCCGCGGATGTGATAAATCGTTTTGTCCCATTAAGAATATAGCCATCATTGGTCTTTTTAGCAGTAGTTTCAATTGCAGTCGCATCAGAACCAGCATTGGGTTCAGTAAGTCCAAATGCTCCCAACTTTTTACCTGATGCCAACTGGGTAAGATATTTTTTCTTTTGGGCCTCAGTGCCAAAACGATAAATGGGATAAGTACCTAATGAGGTATGCGCACAGAGCGTCAATCCAGTTGAGGCACAAACCCGAGAAATCTCTTCGGCAGCAATTGCATAACTCAGATAATCTAAACCTAAACCGCCATATTCCTTAGGATATGGTATCCCGAGATAACCAGCCGCACCGAGTTTTTTCACGATATCAAGGGGAAATAATTCTTTTTTATAGATATCCGACGCCAGAGGTAAAATGTTGTTCCGTGCGAAATCAGATACTTCTTGTCGAAATTTTTCGTATTTACTATCTAAAATAGGTCCATCTATTATATTCATAGAACCTAAAATTCAAAATTTCTTGTCTCTAATGAATTCAGCTATTCAAATACTTCTATATCATGTCCGGATTTTCTCGTGTTTGTTATCCATAACGGTTTATCTGTCTCCATTACATTCATAATTCATTAAGCACTAAATTCCAAATCGGCATAGAAACCTTTGTTTGTGTTTTATTCTAATCATAGTAAAGATTTTAACTGGTTGGACATAATGGCTTTAACGGGTGGCATAAATTCTGTATTGATTTTAGTTAATTGGTTAAATCTGCAGAATGTTTTCTCTGATAATTTTCTGTTTCCGTTTCATTTTTTATGATAACTTGTGCCTAAAATTAATAAGTTGGTCTGATAATTGAAGTTTACCCTATTGGGTGATAATAACTTTATCCAACGCATCAGTTTGTTACTACACTTAAGGATACTTTCTTCTAAATTGCAATATATCTTTTTCTGGGTCACGGTCATTATGTGATTACGACATTATTTGGTTCCTCTAATTTAGAATTAGTAATTTAAATTATATATACAATCGGTCAGGATCGACTTGTTCGCGAAGAATTTTTAATTCTTCTTCAGTTGGTTCGGGATTGATTCCGACATTATCTGCGACCAGCATTTCAAATTCAGTATTCTGTAAGACCTGCTCAACAGTCACCCCAGGATTAGTGGCTAAAAGCATCATCCGTTTTGATGTTTCGTCATATCCCATTAAACCAAGATTACTGACAACTCGGTATGGGCCGGTATTGGGTGGTAAACCCGCGGCTTCTCGGGCTCCAGGACCAGTTAAATAACCTGGGGTAGTGATAAAATCAACTTTTTTAACAAAACGTTTGGTGTCGTGTTGCCGCATAATTGCGATCGTTTTCCAGCAATGAGAGCCTACATCGTTCGCACCACCAGAGCCCGGCAATCGAACTTTTGGCGGCCAATATTGACCGATAACCGTGGTATTAAGATTACCGTACATATCAATTTGGGCACCGCCAAGAAAACCATATTCAATAAAGCCGCGTTGAGCGGTCTCCATTGTATCGCAGATTCCGCTGGCAATTACTGCTTTATGAAAGGTTCGGGAATCGCCAACACCTAAAGGAAGTTTTTCCAGACTGGCACCAATACCACCAAATTCAAAGGCAACGATCAAGTTCGGTGCGTGCATCTTTTTGGCTAACGCCGCTGCTAACATCGGAATCCCAGTGCCAACAAAAGCAACGGTTCTGTCAGCCATTAATTTGGCGGCAACACAGATAAGAAATTCGGTCTCATTGTAAGTAGGCATTTTGACCTCCATATAAAATATTCGTCTTGAGAAAGTCCTTGCGTTGTGTTTGCATTAGCGGCCTCCAATCATTGATTGGAGTTTTTTAAGACGGTCCATACCAATAAGTTTGATATACTCATCGTGATTTTTGACACCATAAACATATTTATCTAAATAGGCTTTAACTTTAGCAGGGTCTTTGGAATCTTCTAAAAAAGATTTAAGGTGTTCTTCATCGCGCCAATACATATAGCACATTTCACCAGGATGTGAACCAAAAGGTGCATGCACCACCGCATCAACTAAAAAATAGGGTATAATCGTATGCTCGGGATATTTTTTGATTTCTTCAGTATCAATAATTTCTTCCGCACTGACAATTAATTTTTTTGAGGCCCGGGCTAATTCAAAAGCAAAACCAGAAATACCGTCAATCTGACAGTTGCCGTATTTATCCGCTCGGTGAACATGAATTAAACCGACATCCAAGAATAATGCGGGCAATAAAGCAACTTTTTGTCCGGTGAATGGACACTTAACAACCTTAGCAGCACTATGCTTTAAGGTATCAGTGCCTAACATTGAAAAGGTTGGAATAAACGGAATGCCCATGGCCGCAGCCTTAAACCGCCAGGTGATTGCGGCATTTGACCAATCAGATGTTTTTACTCTGCCGCTTTCTACTGCGCGGCGTAAGATGTTAGAAATGCCATAAACTTCCCAAGCAATATAAGTAATATCCAGCGTGTCGACCAAATCTGCAGCTAACAACAGATCAATTTCGTGAATACCTTGACCGGCAACGCGTAGGTGTTTTTTTCCTTGCCGTATCAACTCTCGGGTTAAAGACATTGGCGCACGTACTGTGCCGTAAAGTTCGGTTCCAATATAATCGCCATCTTGGACGAATTTTGCAATTGCTTCTTGTTCACTCATTAACTTAGGGGTGAGCGTTTTATCTTTATTTTTATGTACCCATTCTCGAAAACCCCAGACATCAGGTTTTTGAAATAATTCACCAATACCAGATTCTAAAACATCCATTGTTGCCTCCTAAGAAATTGATGCTAAATACAAATACATATCAACCTTAGCTGAAATTATTCTGAGACCCAATTTATCTATGGCAGATTCTAAGATAATCATACTTACCTCCGCCTTTAATAATTTGTCCAACAATTTTCATGCATTAAAATATAATTATAAAAATATTAATTGTCAATCATAACATTAAAGAACTCTGAAAAATGTTCAAGAGACGCCGAGGCACATAAGAAAAAACCATCAATTATGCTTCAGCATTTCATGCCTTCTGAATCAATATTGACTTTGTCAAAGTTCTTCATTACTACCAGAGGGTAAACGGCACACGGTATATAGAATTTATGATCTCTTTCATCGATTATACTGTTAGTATTGGCGGTAATTAAACATCATTGGCCGATACCTTGCTGTTTGTTTTCTTTAATCATCTCAACAAAGTCTTTCTGCCACTTCACCGATTCTGACATTATTTAAATTGAAGTTTATACACCGTTCATCTCAAACCAACTAGCTTCTGGTTACATTGTACCTTCTCTGTGATCCCCCACAATCTGGACATAATTGGTCGAAGATGGCTAATCTTGACATTGCAATGTAGTTAAACTATAATTCCTCAATTGTTAATTGCGATTCTATAACCGGAATATTATTGTTCAGAGAAAGGAGAAAAAATAGGATGAGAAACGCCGGTATAATTCTATTAATTCTTTTTGCCAGTGTAGTTTGGCCGCAGGATGTGAAAATTGGACAGGGCAAATTAGCCTTTGATGGTTGTTTTTGGGCACAATGTCGCATAACTAAAGATACTTTCTCTTTTAATCGGAGAAATGTATTTCTGGGCTTAACTACTAACTTAACCAATTGGGCAATGAGCCGAATTTATCTTGATGTTGCTGATAATGGTTCTTTATACGATTTCTATATTAACCTCAAACCCATTACCAAGCTAAGTATTATTCTCGGACAATTCAAATTACCTTTGGGTATTGAAGTTCTAACTAAACCCGAGAATTTAGAACTAATTGAATATTCGATAATTGGTCGAACTCCCACACGTGCTCCAAAAGGAACTCGGGATATCGGTCTGCAGATGTCTTATAAACCAGAAATTTTTGAAGCGGTCATTGCGTGTGTTAATGGTGCTGGTCGTAATGTTTCGGATAATAACAAGAATAAATCTATTGCCGGTCGCATTATCGTTAAACCCATGGTAGTGCCGCTTTTGGCGCCGGGAATAAATTTCTATTTTGGAAAATACGAACCAGCTACTTTGTTTCAGCGGCTTGGTGCCGAACTTAATTTTGCGTTTAATCCGATTAGCATTAAGACTGAATTCCTCTATACCAAAGATGCTTCAACCCCCGGAGCCGGTTTTTATATCCAATCCAGTTATAGTTGGAAATTTTTACAACCAGTAATTAGATTTTCGACTTATAAAAAACAAAAGATGGACCGAAATCAGGAATTGACACTGGGAATAAATTATCGACTGCTGCAGGATAATTTGAAAATAATGCTTAATTATAAATATGAGAAAATCAACAATAACACCAAGCAGCAGAATTTAGTTACCCAACTCCAGTTTGCTTTCTAAAAAATCTGCTCAACAATGGCAAACGGATCACTGTAGACGATAAAAAGCAAACCGCAAATTTTCTGTGAATGTAGCATGTTAACAATTCTTTTTAAATAGCCCAGAGAAATTTTGATAATATTGAATAATATTTGCCATTGTCAGACGCGTGTATTACGAGTCACCTGTAGTTATTTGTGGAATTATTAGAACGAACTCGGACAAAATCAATATTTGCTCAAGAAGTACGAAGGGCACAAGCAAATTTCTTGGTTTTCCATTGAATCTCGGCATCCTTGAAGTATTTTTTAGAGTTTCATTAAGTATTGTTATGATATTTGGTGTAAATTAAATATAGCTACATTAATGAGAAAGACATATTTTTCTCTCATGTTTTCACATAATATTATTAATAAATGTGAGAAAAGAGAACATACCTCTGGGAGAAAAACCTATTTACACAAACATCTTGACGCTATCTTTCATGAGAACACTATTGACATTTTTTGAATTTAGTTTATCATATATACGAATATTTTTGGGCCTATAGCTCAGTTGGTTAGAGCGCGTCCCTGATAAGGACGAGGTCAGTAGTTCGACTCTACTTAGGCCCATTGTTTAATTAGTGGAGTTTCTTTTCAGAAAATGAATTTTCAAAATTAAAATCGGAGGATTGATATGAAGAGAAATAAAATAGTTTTAATAATTGTTTTAGTGGCGATTGTTTATCTGCTACTTTTATCTTTATTGATAACCCGACTACAAAAGGGTAAAATAAGCATTATAAAGACAAAAGCCATTGGAGTGATTGAAGTTGAAGGCATGATTCTGGATGCCAAACCCATTGTGCGACAACTTAAAACTTACGCCAAGAATCCCTTTATTAAAGCCATTGTTCTCAGGGTTAACAGCCCAGGCGGTGGCGTAAGTGCAAGTCAAGAAATTTATAATGAAATTATTAAGACCAAAGCCAAAGGGAAAAAGATTGTAGTCTCAATGGGTACGGTTGCCGCGTCGGGTGGATATTATATTTCTTGTCCGGCCGATATTATTGTGGCTAATCCCGGAACTTTAACTGGTTCGATTGGAGTAATTATGCAGTATCCGATGGTAGAAGAACTGTTTAAGAAATTGGGGATTAAGATGGAAGTAATTAAATCCCGACAACATAAAGATATTGGCTCGCCATTTCGGCAAATGACGGAGAAGGAGAAACAGTTGTTATCTGAAGTTGTCACGGATATTTATCAGCAATTTGTTGATGTGGTTAAAGAAAATCGGCAGTTATCCAAAGAGAAAGTTTTAAAAATTGCTGATGGCAGAATTCTTTCTGGTCAACAAGCACAAAAATTAGGATTAGTTGACAGTTTAGGTTCGTATGAAGATGCGATTAGAATTAGTAGTAATTTGGTGGGTATTGTTGGTGAACCGCATATTATCAAGGAGCGACCGAAATTTCCTTTACTTCAAAGGTTATTCAGCCGCTCCCTAAATTATCTTTTGAGTCCAGTTCCTATGTTTCTGTAGCGTATTTTCTTCGGATTAAGTTTTTATTCTCCGCTTCCGGTTTCAGCCACTCTGCCCCCTAAATCGCGAATCAGTCGCCGAATGTCTCGTTTTAGTTCCCGAATCTGAATTACTGCTTCTTCGCGTTCTTTAAGGTCTTCTTTTTCTTTGAGGGAAGTAACAATGGTCGAGAGTTCATTCAGTTTAGAATCTAATTCGGTGAGCATTGCTTGTTGTTCGGGAGAAGGTGTGGTAAGTTTGCCTTTCACTTCTTCGCTTTTTTGCATGAATCGGGCTAAATCTTTTTCTGAGCGGGAAACAAAAGCATCATAAGCTTCGCCTTTTACGGGAAGCACGGCTATCATTTGTCTGGTTTGTCTGCGAGCAGTGACCGTAAAGATAATCGCGACTACGACCAAAATGCCGACGATGGTCCATATAATGATTCGTGTCATATTTGCCTCCTATTGATTTTTACAGATGGCAGACGATAATGTATCCGATATCCAATATCCGCTTCGCAAAGTCCGAAGCAAAGAAGGGATAACCGGATAGGTATTAACTTAATTTGGTGTTCGTTTCTGCCATTTGTGATTTATGATAACGCTAAATAAGTCTTTTTTTTGTCCCGGACATACGCTGACCGGAGACAACTGAATTGGGTAAATAATAAATAAAAATTGGATAAAACCCAAGAAAATTGTTTATTTTTATCGCGTGTCGGTTTAATATCAGTCATATATGTTTTTCCACTGACATTCATAGGCTTTTACCACAGCACTTTTTATATTTTTGGCCTGAACCACAGGGACATGGTTCATTTCTACCAATTTTTACGGATCGTACAGTGGTAGTTTGGACTTTTGGTCTTGGAGAAGTTTCGATACTTTCCGATGGTGATGTTGCGGTTGAACCGTATGATGAAGAATTTTCGGTGCCGACCGCGGTTATCACTGTTGGTTTATAAGCCCTAATTGTTTGAGGCCGGCTTCGACTTTCAGCCGTTTGGACTTGAGCCCGAAACAGTAAACTAACCGCCTCTTTATTAAAGTCTGCTATCATTTGATTAAACAACTGAAATGATTCTTGTTTATATTCAATAAGCGGGTCTTTCTGGCCATAGGCAACCAAGCCAATGCCTTCGCGTAACAGATCCAAGTCATAAAGATGATCTCGCCATTTATGGTCAATTATACGCAAAAAAACCGCTTTGACAAGTTCAGAAAACAACTCTTTACCCAATTCCGCTTCCCGTTGATAGTAACGGTCAATTGCAATCTTTTTTAGTGAATCCGATAGAACTTGGGCTTTCATTAAAGGAATTTCTTTTTCGGCAATAGTAAAATCTGCAAGAAAGATTATTCCAAATTCACCCTTAATTGATTCCCAGTCCCAGTTTTCCGGATATTTATCCGTTGCATATTTCTCAATTAATCGACCAATGACATCTTCGGCGGCTGTGCGATAAATCTCAAAAAGATTTTCACCTTTCAAAATTTGGTCACGCAAATGATAAATCACTTCTCTTTGACGATTCATTACATCATCATACTCTAAAAGATGCTTTCTGATTTCAAAGTTTCGGGCTTCAACCCGTTTTTGAGCATTTTCTATTGCTCGACTCACTAAAGGATGTTGAATTGGTTCCATTTCTTTAACTCCTAATCGGTCCATAATGCTCGCCAAGCGGTCAGAGCCAAACAGACGCATCAAATCATCTTCTAAAGATAAAAAGAATCGGGTTGAACCGGGATCACCTTGTCGACCAGCACGTCCTCGTAACTGATTGTCAATTCTTCGGGCTTCATGACGTTCAGTACCAATAATATAAAGACCACAGGGTACTTCATCGAGACACGAACCTTTTTCTTCGTAAATTTTACAAGAACCACCCGTATGTTTTGTAATATAACAACCCTCACCTTTGACCACCCCGTTACCAAGTTTAATGTCGGTTCCTCGGCCAGCCATATTGGTCGCAATGGTTACCGCCCCTGGTTGACCGGCAAGGGAGACAATTTCTGCCTCTTTTTGATGGTATTTGGCATTTAAGACTTGGTGATTAATACCGCGGCGTCGCAACATTCGTGAGAGAGTTTCAGAAGCTTCTACTGAAGTCGTACCGACTAAAATCGGTCGTCCTTCGCGATGCCATTTTTCAATTTCGTTCAAAACCGCATTATATTTTTCTCGCCGGGTCTTATAAATTACATCCGGGTAATCAATTCTGCGCACTGGTTCATTAGTCGGAATTTCAATCACATCTAATTTATAAGTTGACCAGAACTCGCTGGCTTGGGTTACGGCGGTTCCAGTCATGCCAGCGAGTTTTTCATACATCCGGAAATAATTCTGGATGGTAATTGTGGCTAAAGTTTGTGTCTCTTCTTGAACCCGGACGTTCTCTTTGGCTTCTAAGGCTTGATGCAAGCCATCGGAAAATCTTCGACCAGGCATTAACCGACCAGTAAATTCATCGACGATAATGACTTTATTATCTTGAACTATATAATCAACATCGCGTTCAAATAGGGTATATGCTTTGAGTAAGGCCTGAAAATTATGCAGAATTTCACTCTTTTTGGCATACCGTTCATACGCCTTTTCTTTTTCATAAATTCGTTCTTTAGGGGTGAGTTTTTCGTCATGATCAATTTTTGATATTTCTCCAGATAAATCAGGTAAAGTAAAAAAGTCCGGGTCATTAGGTACAAGGAAAGTTCGGCCCTTTTCTGTGACATCAATTGTATGATTTTTCTCATCAACCACAAAGAGTAATTCAGCGTCAAGTTCATGCATCTTTTTGTCACGAATAAAATTCAATTCGACTTTTTCAATTAACTTCTTGACTCCTTCTTCTTGTTCCACTTTCATCAAGCGTTTATTTTTCGGTGAACCCCGACGTGCCTGCAGAAACTTTATCCCGGCTTCATAAGTTTTACCTTCGGCTAATAGTTTTTCACCTTCTTCGACCAACCGATTGACTAAAATCGTTTGTGCTTGATAGGCTCGTTTGACTAACGGCGTAAGCGTATCAAAACCTTTATCAGCAGCTTCAACCGGCCCAGAAATGATTAACGGTGTGCGGGCTTCATCAATTAAAATTGAATCGACTTCGTCGACAATGGCATAGTAATGTCCGCGTTGCACTTTATCTTCCCATCGTATCACCATATTATCGCGGAGATAATCAAAGCCGAATTCATTATTGGTACCGTAAGTAATATCGGCATTATAATGGGACTTTCTTTCAGCTGGTTCCATACCTTGTTGAATACAACCTACTGTTAGTCCTAAGGTTTCATAAATTGGTCCCATCCATTCTCGGTCACGACGTGCCAGATAATCATTAACGGTAACCAAATGGACGCCACGTTTAGTTAAGGCGTTAAGATATAAAGGCATGGTTGCGACTAAAGTTTTACCTTCACCGGTTTTCATTTCTGCGATCTTACCTTCGTGAAGGACAATAGCACCGATTAACTGAACATCAAAGGGAACCATATTCCAGGTGGTTTCAATTCCGCAAACCAGCCATTTCTTTCCACAGAGTCGCCGGCAAGTTTCTTTAACCAAAGCAAAGGCTTCAGGAAGAATTTCGTCTAAACTTTCTTTATCTTTTATGCGGCTTATGAAATCCTCAGTTTTTTTAGGCAACTCTGAAATTGGTATGTCTTTTAACTTTTCCCAAATCTCATTAATCTCGTCGACTTTTAACCAAAGCCGTTTTAACTCCCGGGCATTTTTCGTACCCAAGATTTTACCGAGAATTTTTGTCAACATATATATAATACTAATACCTGTTAATGATTGTGTCAAGATTATATTGAAAAGAACGCTTGGCTGACAACAGCACATAGTAGCTAGAATTTAATATCTCGTCAAATATAAGTAATTATTAAGTAATTATCATGAAGAGATCGGTAAAAAAATCCCTAATTACACAAAATATCATGCTGGCTTGAAGTACTTTGAAGTGAAATCAACTTTTTTCCGCATCTGATAGAATACTTCGCAAACTCAATATTATCTCAAGAGGTGTGCAGTTCTGCAATTTGCAAATAAATTTCGTGGTTTTTCTTTTGAGTCTCCTGCTTTTTTGAACGTGTTTTTTGGGGGTTTCTAATAAAATCAAGAAAAGTGAGACTTTGTATCAAGTTCAGGGTACCAAAAGCCGACTTTTACCGCACTTTCATAAATAATAACTTAGATCCATGTGCCACATTTAACATTGAATGATGGATCCTACATAATACGAGATTATGATTTTTGAATTTTTAAACCTTTGCCCATTTCTATTTTGTTTACTAAAAAGAGCCAACTATTCCGTCTTAATAAAAGTAAATGATAATCATGGACCCAATAATCCTGTCCATTATTTTTTAATTACTTTCCAAAAGTGCTTGGATATTGTCTTTTGTGAGAAAAGTAATTCTGTTCCTGAATTGTAGACACCATAATTCTAGCCATTATTTCCTGATTGATTTTCTCCCCTTCTCTTTTACTAATTCTGTCAACTGTCTACAGATTGATAATTATATTTGTGTCAAAACCGACTCTCAAAGTAATTTCCCAATTTACTCTGACCCTAATTCTAAAATCGACTTTCTTACCTATTTTTCAAGCAACCCAGAGGGCTGTGGAGGGAACTGTACCCTCTTTTTAGAGGAAAATGCGGTATCTTTAAGTAAAACAATAAGTTACCTGAAAATCTGCCTTATCTAAAACATTAGTTATAACTAATATTTTTTGTGTTTGTTTTACTTACGAGATGTAAAATTTTAGAAAAATTTAGTGCACTGTGCGGTCTTTGGCAAAAAGAAGTTTGGGCTCAGAGTTTAATTAGTTAATTAGAATCTGGGTTAATTAAAAAGTGAGTTCAGTAAACGTCTATTAAGAGGCAGAATGGCATACTAATTCGGTTTCGGTATTTAATGGAAGATACGGACAGAGTTAACATTAGTTTTAAAAAAACAAAAAGTGCCAAGCGCAATTTTGGTGCTGTGCCAGACATTGTATACACTCCTAGGACCTATTTATACGCTTACTTTATCTAACATTATCAGAACAACATATCGGATTTTT
>FMJZ01008267.1_pt1 | contig 13694 bp, 17 predicted proteins | sample 1987881 | NCBI WGS metagenome assembly FMJZ01 (sample SAMEA4378227, study PRJEB15110) | soil metagenome | biome: soil; feature: Field; material: Soil | place: India | collected 2015-03-11 | depth 0 m | reverse complement strand
TTTTCCCCTTTTACTCTTTTTTATGGAGGTTTTGGGCTACTAGGAAGGTTAAGCCTTTCTCTGTTAGGGCTTTTGCTGTTCTGTTTACGGCGTCATGCTTGTCCAGATAGTTTGCCAACAGTTTTGGCATAAGCCCCTTTTCCAAAATCTCTTTTTTCGGCAGGAAGTAGTCCAGTATGTCCGACGGGTGTTGGCAGGTTTTCTCCACTTCTGGCGGTGCTCCTTCGTGTTTGGCGCTTATGTTTTTCACGTGGTCTGCCAGTTCCAGTAATTCGCCTAGGCGGTCGTAGGGTTGGCGGACAATGCTTTTGTAGGCTTCTGTTATGTGGTGTTCTATGCGCACAACATCCTCGAAGCCAAAAGCTTTGCGTATATAAGCGGAAAGCTCAATGGTACGGTTGTCCACGGAATTGGAAAGGTTGAATCCAACCAGCGGTGTTGTGCCGTCTTCTCTGCTAAAAAGTTTCGCCATCACGAGAATCCACAAGATTGAATAGGGGTTATCGGCTCCAAGGAAAACTGAAATTTTGAATTCTATGTCTACTCCAAGCTTGTGCAGCAAATACCCCAACAAAACGGTTCCAGCGTTTGTGTTTAAAACCTGCCTTACACCGTACTCCGTGTAATAGTGGAGGTACTCTTCAACCCATTTTAGGGCATACTCGTTTGGAACACCGACGCCGCCAAAATAACCCGTTATAGTCTCCGGTCCACCCAAGTGAACGTTTATTGGTTTCCCGTCGGAGCCAGGCATGGTGCCCTTGGTGTCCAAAGTCTGCACGTACGAAGCTCCAATGACTTGCATGGCTGCTGCAAAAGCCAAAATGTCGCCGTCTTCCACCTGCTCTTTCATGGACCGCACCCGTATGTAGCGGGCTGGCATGAGGTCTCGCTGCCTAATCGCCTTTTTCGCTTCTTCAACAAGCCATGGGAAAAAGTTGCACGCGCTGATTTCAAGCGTAACCGCGTAAGCCTCGTCAAACTTGATGGAATCTGCCTTTCTCCCCAAAATTTTTCTTCTGTATTCGGGTATGCTTATGAAGGCTTCTTTATACTGTTGTTTAATGAGCCATTCAACATCCTTCAGAAACGGAGACTTTATTTTTTCAAGACGCTTCATGAGGTTTTCCAGTTGGCTGTTTTCTCTGGCTTTTCGGTTAATTTCCTCCACTCCGCCATACTTGTCAATCATCTCCAGAATACCATTCACCAAGAGGTTGTCTTCCCGCAGCAGCAAAGCGTTAACCTCTTCTAGCCTCTTCTCGCTGATTAGAAGTTTTCTTCTTTCCTCTTTCAAACATGCATCCTCCCAATAGAACAGCCTACTCTATTTTCAAAGGTTTAAATTGTTTAACATTTATGGTATTCCAAGAGGAGAAAACATGTTTAAACCAGAAGGAATCATGCCCGCGCTGGTTACGCCTTTCACCGATGACGGAAAAGCCGTTGATGTGGAAAGACTGCGTTTCCTCGTAAATCATTGCATAGAATTGTGCGTCCACGGAGTTGTTCCATGCGGAACCACAGGCGAGTTTGTGAACATGACTGTGGAAGAACGGAAACAAGTAATAAACGCTGTGGTGGACGAGGTTAACGGGCGAGTTCCAGTGGTCGCTGGAACAGGAGCCAGCGGCACAGACCAAGCCTTGGAAATGGCAAAATACGCGAAAGATGTGGGCGCCGACGCCGCCTTGATTGTTACACCTTTCTACCTGAAGCCAGCAGACCGCGGAGTCTACGAGCATTACGACACAATTGCAAGCAAAGCCGACATACCCATAATCCTCTACAACATTCCCCAATGCACTGGCGTGCAGCTAACATGGCAAATGGTGGAAGACTTGGCGCAAATCCCAAACATTGTAGGGTTAAAAGACAGCAGCGGACAACTCAGCTATGTGCTGGCGGTGCTGGAAAAGGTCAGAGACAAAATCAATGTTTTGTGCGGACACGACGAAGTGGTTGTTGCTGCTTTAGCTGCGGGGTGTTCAGGCGCCATCCTTGCCAGCGCCAACGTCATACCAGACGTCTGGGTTCAAATATACAACCACATAAAAAACGGCGAGCTTCAGAGGGCTAGAGAACTCCAGTATAAGGTTCAGAAAATAGCCCGCATCATCGCCGGAAGCGGCCCCGTCGGCGCAAAAGCAGCCCTAAACATGATGAAAATTAAGGTTGGCCCTGTTAGGCTGCCGTTAAGCGTTGGCGGAGAACTAACCTACGAGGCAAGAGAAGAACTTCGCTTAGACCTTGAAAAAATCGGCAAAATAGAGCCTAAACCCTTAACCTTCGAGGTTGCAGAAAAACCCTTAGAACAGCGGTTTATGGCGGTTGACATAACCCCAGAAACCATCAAAGACTTTAACCTCCGCATAGTCGAAGCCTTGGCTGGAACAGGTGTGGAGGTAGCCCACATAGACCTTGTGATAGGCAGAAAAGACGGCCCGGTTGGTGCAGCCTTTGTCAAGGCGAAGGCTACGCCTACCCCCGGACATGAGCCGTTGTTAGCCATACTAGAACCAAACTTGGCTGTTAAACCAGTAACGTTGATTGTTCCCACGGTTACGATAACCAGCATGCGCCAAGCCAGCCTAGTTTATGGACCAGCCCAAACGGCGGTTGCCAAAGCCGTGGTGGACAGTGTTGCAGACGGCACAATACCAAAAGACGCAGCAGAAGACTTGATAATAATCGCAAACGTTTTCGTCCACCCGTCAGCCGTGGACCGGCAGCGCGTTTACATAAACAATTATAAGGCTATGCGCCACGCCATCCGAAAAGCCATAGAAGGAAGACCCACTATAGACGAGCTCATAGAGAATAAGGATAGGGCAAAGCATCCCTTCAAATACACGCCTTAAAAGCGGCGTAGTGAAAAACCTTGTCAAACCAGAAAATAATGGAAGGCGAATACGTGCTCCTATACTTGGACCAAAGGAGAACTTACCTCGTAAAAGTTGAGGCTGGAAAAACTTTCCACACCCATAAGGGCTTCATAAAGCTTGACGACTTAATTGGGAAAGAGTACGGTTCAACCGTTATAAGCAGCCTCGGCGTTCCCTTTACAGTCTTAAGGCCTCTGCTCCGCGATTATATAATGAAAAGTGTTAGGCGAACCCAAATAATGTATCCAAAAGACATAGCCCTAATCACAATCTTCAGCGGAATAGGCCCGGGCAGCCGCATCGTGGAAGCTGGAACAGGCACAGGCGCTTTGACAACAGCCCTAGCCCATTTTGTTAGGCCGAATGGCCGCGTCTACAGCTACGAAGTTAGAAGCGAATTCCTTGAGACCGCTGAGAAAAACATTAGGCGGGCTGGCTTAGCGGATTTTGTAGAGCTTAAAAATAAGGATGTTACGGCTGGCATAGATGAAGCCAACTTGGACGCCGTCATATTGGATATGGCGACGCCTTGGCTTGTCGTCCCCCACGCTTATAAGGCGCTGAAGCCTTGTGGAACACTGGTTTCCTTCAGCCCCACAATAGATCAAGTGGTTAAAACTGTGGAAGCGTTGAAGGAAAACGGGTTCATAGACATAGAAACCGTCGAATGTTTGATGCGGGAAATGCAAACAGAAAGGGGCAAAACAAGACCCCAGACGCTTATGACGGCGCACACTGGCTACATAACCTTCGCAAGAAAAACCCTAAAACCAACGCCAACAGAAAATGCTAATGCGAAAACCTAGCCTTAACGAGAAGATAGGCAAATATTGCGGTTGCAAAACCTACTACGAACATTACAAAAGCCTTTGGGTCAATGGATCCCGCAGTCTGAAGCCCGTAAAGGGTTTCAAGTTCTTCTACGCTTTTAGAACGGGATTGAAGAAACGCTGCATAGGGGTCTTTGGTTCCATCGTTAAATAGGACAAACAGTGGAGTGGCTACCAACAGAACTCCGAGAACTGCAGCAGCTAACGTGTAAAGCAGACTCTTGTTCAGAGATTTCGCCTCCATGAACTGGTTATGGTTTTCAGCTTTTTAAATCTAAACTTTAGAACACCATTATGCAATGGTTTCAAAAGGGTTTCGCCCTCCAAACGCGGATGGTTTCAAACAAGAAAGCTAACGCGGCTATAAGTCCAAACATTAAGGCGTAAAAGTTTGGCCAAACAAAACCCAAAACACACATGATTACATAGGTTGTCAGCATGGTTGTAAAGAGAACCGAGTAGAATAGGTAGCGGGGAACCATAAAACGGCCCATACGGGTGAAAAACCGTAAAATTCCAATTTTCACCTCTTCCTCCAACACATATTCGCCTGTTGGCTTTTTCCTGACAAGCCCTAACTCTTCCAGTTTTTCAAGGTGGTGAACCGCTATGCTTGGGCTGGAAAGGTTTAGGGCTCTTTGAACCTCGCGGACGCCGACGCTGCGGCTTGGCTGTTGAAGAAGATACCAATAAACAATCAATGTTTTTCCCTTCAAAGCAGATTCCAAAACTGTTGGGTCAAGCTCCTTGGAGGCTTTTGCCAAATTTTACCGCCAAACTACCCTTTTACAGGATTGAGCTTTTAAAAGCCTAACCCAATTTTGGAAAAGCATTTAACCGCGCCAACAAAAATACCAGTCTTTAAAGGGAGGAGAAACTGTTTATGAAGCTTATCATAAGCGAAAGCGAATACAGAAAGCGCATAGAAGCCGTCAGAAAAGTTCTCCAGAAAAGGAGGCTTGACGCCTTATATTTGACAAACGCCACAAGCATTTTCTACTTGACGGGTTACTCTTTCATATCCACTGAAAGACCAGTAGCACTGATCATTCCATTAGATGGAAAAATAACCTTCATGGGACCTCTGCTGGAAAAGGACCACATCCCGTTGAAAACAAGGCTTATCGAGGATGTTAAAACCTACTTGGACTATCCTGGCGAAAAGCATCCCATAGAACATTTCGCAGAATTCCTCAAGGAAATGGGGCTGGCGAAAAAGCGTATAGGCATAGACAACAAGGCTGGAGCCGCTGGCATGTGGGGGTATAAGGGGCCGCCTATAACGCAGAAGCTTCCTGAGGCTAAGTTTATTGATATGGCTGACCTTGTGCCGAAAATGCGTTTAGTCAAGTCGCCGGCTGAAGTCTCCCTCATAAGGGAAAGCGCTAAATGGGCGAATTTGGCAGTTTCGCTGCTGCAAGAATACACTACTGAAGGCGCTTGGGATGTGGAAGTAGCCCTAGCCGCTTCGTTGGATGCATCGAGCATAATGAAAAAGACTTTAGGCGTCGATTTCGAGCCTTTGAGAAATATTTTCCCGGTTTCCGCAGGTTTTAGGGGGCAAATTGGCGAGATGAGCGCCATCCCCCACGCCATTGGAACACGGCGCAGAATCAGGAGCGGCGATGTCGTAATAGTCGAGGCAGCCGTTGAAATAGGCGGCTACAGCTGCGAGCTTGAACGCACCATGATTGTGGGCAAGCCCTCCGCCAAACAGAAACGTTACTTCGAGGCTATGACAAAAGCCCAGGAGGCAGCTATCCAAAAAATGAAAGAAGGCGTGGAATGCAGCGAAGTCGACAAGGCTTCAATGGATGTTTTCAAAAAAGCTGGACTAATCCACTTCGTGAAACACCATACTGGACATGGACTGGGCTTAGAGGGACATGAACCTCCATGGCTTGACATGGGAAACAAAGAAAAGCTAAAGGCTGGAATGGTGGTAAGCTGCGAGCCCGGCATATACGAAGTTGGATTCGCCGGATTCCGCCACTCCGACACAATACTAGTGACAAAAGAGGGCTGCGAACTCATCACATATTATCCGCGAGATATCGAACAGCTAACAATAACCTAACAGCCTATGCCTATAAAATTCTATTAAACGTTGTTAATAGAACAGGCTGTATTGTGAATTTTTCAACTTGGGAGCTTTTGCCTTAGGGTTATTTTTGTCGGAAAATTTATTTTTAGGAACAACTTTTTAATTTAATCAGATAAACTTTTTCAGAGTTTCCATGCACATGAAAAAGGAAGGTAGTGGAAAATGGTTCGAAAAGTTTTATCTATGAGTAGAATTGTCCGGTTATTCATTGTAATACTAGTTATTTCGTTGCCCTTCTCAACTTTTCGGTTTTTCTATGCTGAAGCGGTTGAGAATTCTTGGAAAATCATGGCTGACTTGCCTGATAGTGGGTTGGGGCCCGGGGTTGCTGTTGTGGATGGAAAAATATATGTAATCGGAGGTACAGGCAAGGGTGGCTATCTTAGCACTAATGTAGAGTATGATCCGGCTGCAAATAATTGGACTTTGAGAAAGCCTATGCCAACCCCCAAGAGCAAGTTTTGGAATAGCCGTCTATAAGAATAAGATTTATTGCATAGGTGGAGGTGATGGTTCCGATGACGGGGTTACCGGAGTGAACGAAGTTTACGATCTATTGACGGATACTTGGGAAACAAAAAGGCTGATGCCCACACCAAGAGAGAACATATGTGCCCACGTTGTTAACGGCAAAATCTATGTGATAGGGGGGAAGCAAACCCTTTAACCCCAATATGCCTTCCACTGTTCCCAACGTAACTGAAGTCTACGATCCAGAAACCGATACATGGGCTTCTAAAACGCCGCCACCAGTTAAGGTCTGCGCCTATGCTTCTGCCGTTATAGACAACAAAATATACATTATAGGGGGTAGTCCCATCGGCAAACTAACCCAAATATATGACCCGGAAACAGACACATGGGGTTTTGGAGCTCCCATTCCCAATCCCTGTCGGGGTGCAGCCACCGGCGCAACCACAGGCATTTATGCGCCCAAAAGAATTTATGTTATGGGCGGATATCCAACCTTTGACCTAAATCAAGTATATGATCCAGAAACAGACACATGGGCTATGGGCCCTATAATGCCAGCCCGCGGCTATGGTTTAGGTATAGCTGTCATAAACGACACGCTATAGGTGATTGTGGGAGGCAGAGTTCTGCGGTACACGCCCATTGGATACGGATCCTCATCCCAAACTGAGCCTTTCCCACAAGTATGGGTTGCAGCCGCAACAGCAGCAACAATAGGTGGAGCCGCTCTCATCGTCTATTTCACAAAAATTAAGAAAGCAACCATGAAAGCCAAACAACCCTAAACCCCATCACCCAACAACAAGCACTCCTTGACATATAATCTATTCCTTAAACCTTAAAAGTTTCTCATCCGTTGCCGTCCGAGTAACTCTGAGATTTCATCCATTTAGTCAACCTAATGCCTTCTCATCATCCGGCAATAAGATAAGGGAAAGTTGAAAAATAAAAAGTTTCACATATTCTATTTTAGAAATGAGCAACAAAATTGAGGCTGCGTTTGTTAGGAGACTTTTAGAGTTTCCATATCTTCCAAGCCCGCTTAGTGTGGTGGACGCAGCCCTAAACATGGTTGAAGTCAAGCCTGGAGAAGTCTTCGCCGACCTCGGCTGTGGAGACGGAACAGTGCTGATAAGGGCGGCTGAAAAGTTTGGGATTTACTGCGTAGGCTTTGAAATCAACCCAGACTTAGCTATGCTTGCCCGTTGGAGGGCGAAAAATTCCGTGGTGGGCTTTTTGGTGGATGTTGTTTGCGCCGACGTTTTCACTGTTGACCTGTCAAAGTTTAGCATAATGTACGTGTATCCTTTCCCCACGATAATTGATAGCCTCTCAGAAAAAATTGCCATAGAATGCTCAAAAGACACAAGGATACTGGTTCACGACTACCCATTGAAAGGGCTTAACCCAGCCAAGAGCATAAAAATCCCTGGAAAAGGCTTTCACACCCATTCAGTGCACCTTTACATTGTATAACATAGGCATGCCCAAGCCTTTCCCTTTTAAGCATGCTGAAAAACTAGAGAGGAAGGGGGAGGCGAAAATGGCTTTTGAAAATCGTTCATTTTCCACTTAAAAGGCGGAAAATCTAGAGAGGGGAGGCTATCAAATTTAACAGTAGACAGCGTTTTCTGCGCTAAAAATGTGGATTTTGAATCTAGATTTTGGGTTCATAAGTTAGTTAAATATGCTTGGCTTATTTTGTCTCGTAAATTGGAGGAAAATCCTTGAAGCATGAAATTACCTCTCAGCAGAGGAGGAAAATAAAAGCGAAAATGGCTGAAGTTTTCAACGAAAACCTTAAGGGTTTGTCGACGGATTTTCAAAAAATATTGTTAGACGACCTTGTCACCGCATTTCAGAATAGAATAAACGTGTTAAAACGAGTACAAGCGAAAAGGGGCTACTAATGGAGACTAAAGAGGAAAAAGACGTAGTTTGAATCCATAAAAGCTTTATATAAAATTGGGGAAAATATGGCAAAGGGGTTTGGATGATGAGACGATCCAAGCTTGAAATGTATATCGACATCCTTAAGGTGCTAGCCCATAGGGGCCCATTAAAGCTAACTCACATCATGTATAAAGCTAATGTGAACTGCAGTGTTTTGAAGGAGTACCTTGACTTTCTGATTAAACAGAACCTTGTCGAAGAGAGAACCGTTGGCAAAAGACGCGTTGTCTACGCCATAACTCAAAGGGGCATAACAGTTCTAAAACACTTCAAAGAGCTGAAACAGGTTCTGCCAATAATTGAAGAGGCAAGAAACAGAGCTCCAGTGCCTTATTAAAAGCCAAGCCCCGACGCAAAATTCCAGTTTCGTAATATTTTCGACATTGAAACACTCCTTTTATTCTAAAAATTCTTTTTAATTTTTGAGCAACAATGTTTGAACAAATGATAGCCTCAGCAATATCAGCATCTCAATATGCAGGTTTCCTATTCATATTCATGATGCTGGCTGTAATGTTCTTCGGAGTGCTTCTGGCTAAGACTGATTTTCCATCTGGATTTTAGTTTTTGAGTAAGTCTATATCTGTTTGTGAATCATTATAGCTGTTTCGTAAGACTTAATAAACACTTTCCCCCACTAGCATATGTACACACGTAAAACACAACAGGGGAAAAGGCATTGGCAGACAAGGAGGTTCTTGGAAAGAAGCCCCTTCAAATACTTGAGAAAATCAGGGAAAACCTTGAAAGGCTAAACGAGAAAATGGAAGTTATGATTGAACTTCAAAAGCATGGAAGACGAGATATCCAGCCAATTCCTTCAGAAGCCCCGTTGGACGTTATGACACTTCTCTCCATGCCAGACCACCTTAGAAAAACAGCCATGGCCGTCTGCAGACTTGGCCGCGCCACAGCCGACGAAGTTGCCCAGCAAACCCGTAGGGCAAGGGCTGTGGAAAGCGCCTACCTAAACCAGCTGGTTATTATGGGATACCTTAAAAAGGAGAGACACGGGCGAAAAGCCTACTTCTACATAGAGAAAGAAGGGCAAGGGTGAAGGCCATGGGTAAAATGGTGACAGTTCACTCTTACAAGGGCGGGACTGGAAAAACCCTCATTTCAACAAATTTAGCCGTAACCTTGGCTAAGCATGGTAAAAAAGTGTGTCTCCTGGATTTGGATTTTAGGGCGCCAAGCCTCTCTGCGCTGTTAAAAATTGATAAGGCGGAGTGTTGGCTTAACGATTACCTCAACGGAATATGCGAAATAGACAAGGCCTTAATAGATTTAAGTGACCGAATAGCCAACCAGGGAAAATTTTTTGTGGGTTTGGCTAACCCTTCAGTGGAAGCCATAAGGGACATGTCGTCAAAGGATAGGAAATGGGAAATGCGTGCTCTTGGGAGACTTCTCTCCCTCAGAAACTCCTTATTAAACGCTAAGGGTTTTGACTATGTAATCTTTGACACAAGCCCTGGACTGCAATATTCTTCAATAAACGCCATTGTAAGCGCCGACATCGTGATTGTGGCTACAACCCTTGACAATTCAGATGTTGAAGGAACAAGGCGGATGCTGCGGGATCTTTACGACCTTTTTGAAAAGAAAACCGAAATAGTGTTAAACAAAGTTTTGTACGACGATGCCTTGAGAAGTGGAAAGGATAAACTGCAAGCGATGGTGAAAGACACCTACGAAGTTCCTCTCTTAGGGGTTATTCCATGCTTCTGCGACGTTTCAAGAGCAGAAGGAAAAATAATCTTTGTCCACGACAAGCCAGAGCACCCCTTCACACGCATATTAAACGAGGTTGCAGCCAAAATCGATAAACTTTAGCAGATGGTTTACTGCGCCATTATCTTGTTTACCAGCTGGTATACCCGGCAGCTTTTGCATTTTTCATAGTCTTTTTCGTCGCATTGTCTGCATATTATACGGTTCAGCTCCTTAATTTCAGAATTCATGGGCTGCTCCTCTACACAGTTTAACGTGGCTATTTGTATATTCGATATTCCCTCCACGAAATATCCGTGGTTTACGCGCTATGTTTACAGTTAATTTTATATGATTTTAAGGCGAACTGTTAGGCGGTGGCTGGTTTGAATAAGAGCGTGGCTTTAACTTCTCTGGCTTGGGGCGTGTTTTTCGTCTGGATTGGATTAAGCTGGATTGCCAGCGAATATTATGGTGTTTCCATGGAAGCCTACGTCGCTTTAGGAGTTGGGCTAATTTTAATAGGGTTAAATGTGGCTAGAACAGGGTTTGGAATGAGGCTAAGCAAGTTCAGCCTATTCATCGGGATAATTGCCCTTATTTTCGGAGGAACCGCTTTAATGGGTTACGCGTTACCCCTTTGGCAGACAATCCTTGTGCTTATAGGCTTGTTTATAATTGCGGAGGCATTGTCATCGCTGGCAAAATCTAAATAGAACATTAAAAGCTTTCATATGCAGCAATAAGCCTTGAAGGAAAGAGCTAATCTTGGATGAGTCGGCAATAATATTAGCTGGAGGTTTTTCCAGAAGATTCGGCTCCGATAAAGGATTGGTTCCATTAGCGAATAAACCGCTTATAAGGCATGTCTTAGACGCCGTAAATGGCATTGTTGAAGAGGAAATAGTTGTTGTAAGCTCGAAGGAGCAAGCTGAAAAATTCGTTAAGGTTTTAAGTTCAAATGTTAAAGTTGCCATTGACAAAAGCAACTTGCAGAGCCCCCTTGTAGGAGCTTTAACAGGATTTGAATTAGCGGTTGGCGAATACGCCCTTCTCCTTCCATGCGATGCGCCACTAGTTTCCAGAGACGCCCTTTCACTTCTCTTAGACCTTTGCATAGGAAAAAATGCGGTTATCCCCCGCTGGCCTAACGGCTACGTAGAGCCTTTACACGCAGCTTACAAAGTAAAACCAGCGTTAGAGGCTGCTGAAAACGCTTTAAAAGAGGGAAAGCTTGACATGCGTTCCATGATTGAAAGGCTGCAAAGAATACGCTACATTTCCACTCTTGTTTTGCAACAGCTGGATTCAGAGCTTAAAATGTTCTTCAACATTAACACGCCATTAGACTTGAAAAAGGCTGAGTTAATGCTAAATCCAGAGAAAAGTAAGAGAGGTAGAGGCGTTACTTCAAGCTTTTAGCAAACTTTTCCGTTTCTGAAAACAGTTTTTGGATGTCAGCTTTAGTGTGGGCTGTGCTTAAAGCACCGTTATGGGTTGGCAAAAAGAAAACACCGTTTTCAATCAGTTTTAAGTGGTATTCTGCAAGTTTTTTCCTGTCAGCCCTAAAGGTGGCTTTGGGTTCTTTAACCTCCTCCCTTGTAAAGTGGACATCAAACAAGGAGCCTGTTCCAGTAACCTGCACATCCACATCGCTAGCTTCAAAGATCTCTTTCAACTCTTCCCTTATTTTGTCTCCCAGCCTGTTCAGCCTATTTATTAATTGACCATCTTCAAGAATTTTCAGTGTTGTCAAGCCAGCTGTCATCGTAACCGGATTTGCTGTGAAGGTTCCACCGTGGAAGGAGAATTGGGGTCTTTGATAGCGGAGATGGTCAACTTTTTGCATGATTTCTGCTGGTCCGCAGAAGGCGCCTATGGGGAAGCCTCCTCCCAAAATTTTTCCAAGAACTGTTATGTCTGGCTTTACGCCAAAATACTGCTGCACCCCACCCGGAGCCAACCGAAAACCAGTGATTACCTCATCAACGATTAGTAGTATTCCGTTTTCGTTGCAGAGTTCCCTAATTCCCTTCAAAAACTCTTTTTCTGCTGGAATGGCTCCGCCCACGCCGAGCACTGGTTCGACGATTATTGCGGCGGTTTTCTTTTCAATGCCCTTCAGCTTTTCTTTGACGCCTTCAAGATTGTTGAAGGGTAAAATCACAGTGTCTTGTAATGCGCCAGGTGTTAAGCCGGCGGACTCTGGCATGTCATATGGAGGTTTCACGGCAACGTGAAGTGCGTCATAGCCTCCGTGCCATCCGCTTTCAAACTTTGCTATTTTATTTCTTCTAGTGTATGCTCGGGCAAGGCGTACAGCATACATGTTGGCTTCTGTTCCAGAATTGGTGAACCGAATCATTTCAGCGGTCGGAATCATTTTTGCAACTTGCTCTGCTAAGGCAATTTCAAGCTCATGCGCTGTGCCGTAGTGCGTCCCATTTTCAATTTGTTTTTTGACAGCTTTAACAACAGCGGATGGACTATGCCCGAGGATAAGGGCTGTGTGTCCAAGCCAAAAGTCGATATACTCGTTTCCGTCAACGTCGTAAAGTTTGCTTCCTTTCGCCTTAGCTGTGTAGAAGGGATAGGGTTCAAAGTGTCTTATCGAATACGAGACTCCTGCTGGCAAAACCTTCCGAGCACGTTCGTGCAAGGCTTTGGATTTCGGAGTTTTTGAAGTGTAGCCTTCAAACGTTTCTTTTTCCTCCATTTTCCATTTCAGATTTAGTATAAGGTTTTATGCTGCCTTATTTAAATAGTGCACATATTCCCTAAACTTTTAGGATATAGGCCCTCCCCAAAGCAGCCATAACAGCACTGCGAGCGAGGATTTGCAGCGGGTCAATTACTGGTTTAGCTATGTCTCCATCCTTCAAGACTAGAGATATTTCCGTGCACCCGCAGATTACTGCATCGGCGCCTACATCAATTAAATGGTTAGCCTCTTTAATCACAATTTTTCTCCCTTCTAGAATTTTTCCAGCCTTTATGTAAGTGTAGATTGCCTCCATGATCCTTTTTTGGTTTTCATCAGACGGATAAACCACTTTTACGCCAACCCTACTCAATGGTTCGTCAAAAATTTTGGTTTTAACAGTTCCAGTTGTTCCTAAAAAACCTACCTTCTTAACATTTGGGAACTCCTCTCTTATAGCTTGTGCAGTTAACTCAATCATGTTTAAGACGGGAATTTTTACACTTTTCCTTAAATCTTCATAATAGTAGTGGGCGGTGACACAAGGCATCACTATAAAATCCGCTCCCGCCCTTTCCAAGTTTTTAGCTGTCTTAATCATTTCCGGTAAAGGACTTTCTCCTTCACCGAGTATTGCAGCTGTTCTATCCGGTATTTTCGGGTTGTTGTCTACAATTATTCTAGGGTGGTCTTGGTCTCTCTCAGCTGGGGTTTCTTTAACAATTCTAAAGAAAAGTTCAGCCGTAGCCTCCGGACCCATGCCACCCAATATTCCAATAATTTTTTCCTTCAGTTTTGCTTGCCCCCATTTCTGAAATTTTCAAACAACTTATTCCTTATTATGCTTTGCACCTTGAATTTGCGAGAAATCTCAACTCTCTGACTATGGGGTGTGTTTGGGAAAAGCTTTTAAATAAAACTTCTAACTCTGTTCATTTTTAGCATTTATTTGCTTATTTTTTGACTATTAAATGTAAAAGTATGCATTAAAAAATATAAATATACAGAACAATAGTCTCAATTGGAATTGATTT
>FMJZ01010098.1_pt1 | contig 13709 bp, 10 predicted proteins | sample 1987881 | NCBI WGS metagenome assembly FMJZ01 (sample SAMEA4378227, study PRJEB15110) | soil metagenome | biome: soil; feature: Field; material: Soil | place: India | collected 2015-03-11 | depth 0 m | reverse complement strand
TTTGTCAATTTTACACATAATTAAGTTTACACTACCACCTACAAAAGCTATCTGCCATAAAAAGAGTAATTCATGCTATACTCTTTAGATTTTTATCTGAGGAAATACAGCTAAAAATTACCCACGAACTTTCTCGGTTTGCCTGCGCCCTGGGGAGGACCAACAAGCCCATCTTTTTCAAGCAAATCCATGATTCTTGCAGCACGATTATAGCCAATTTTGAATCTTCTCTGTATAAGAGAAATTGATATTTCACCTGCCTGTGTAGCATATTCAATAACCGCTTCATAAAGTTCATCTCTTTCAGTGCCATTTATCCTGCCATTTTCTTTCTTTTCAGCAGGTATTTGTATTGATTCAAAAAGACTATAATCAGGGCTACCTTGACTGCGTAGATATTCAGTTACTGCTTTTACTTCCTCTTCTCCTACATAAGCGCCGTGAACCCTTATTATTTTTACGCCTGAAACCATAAAAAGCATATCCCCCATTCCAAGAAGCTTTTCAGCTCCCTGAGTGTCAAGTATTGTTCTGGAGTCCACACGTGATGTAACTTGAAAAGCAATTCTTGCAGAAAAGTTTGCCTTTATTATACCTGTTATTACATCAACACTGGGTCTTTGTGTTGCTACAACAAGATGAATTCCAGAGGCTCTTGCCATCTGAGCAATTCGGGTTACAGATTGCTCTACTTCTGTAGGTGCTGTAAACATAAGGTCTGCGAACTCATCTATGAATACAACAATATAGGGAACTTTCTCCTCAAAAGAAACTGCCTGATTGTAACTATCAATATTTCTAAATCCTTTTAATGCAAAAAGTTTATATCTCCGTTCCATCTCAACAATGACTTTTTTCAGAGCCTCCGATGCTTCCTTAGGATCTGTTATAACAGGGGACATTAGATGAGGAATGTTTTCATAGGCTGAAAGCTCAAGAAGCTTAGGGTCAATAAGAAGAAGTCTTACATCATGTGGTGTTGCTTTGTAAAGAAGGCTTAAAATCATCGTATTTAGACACACACTTTTACCAGAGCCAGTTGCACCAGCAACAAGAAGATGAGGCATCTTTGCAAGGTCAGTTATCACTGGATTCCCATATATATCTTTACCAAGTGCAAGAGTTAAGTAAGAGGCACTGTTCTGAAATTTTTCTGATGCAACAATCTCGCCAAGCCTTACAATTTGTCTTTTTTTATTGGGCACTTCTATTCCAATTGCAGACCTTCCTGGAATTGGATATATTCTTATGCTCTGAGCTTTAAGTGAAAGGGCAAGTTCATCGCTAAGGGTTATGATTTTACTGAGTTTTATCCCGCTTGCAGGCTCAAACTCATACATTGTAACTACAGGACCTGGATGGACTTCTTTTATTGTGCCATGAATGCCAAATTCTGCAAACCTTCCCTCAATACTACGGGCAGAAGCTATAATTTCCTCTTTTGATATATTATCATCATGTTTTTCAATTTTTAGAAGAAAAAGAGGTGGAATCATAAAGCCTTTTTGCTCTGCTTCAATTTTTTGTTTTTCATCAATATCTTTAGACTTTAATCTGGCATCGGCTCTAAGCTTTAAGTCATCAGACTTTTTTACAGTTTCTTCAGGCTTTGAAACTTTTACAACCTTTATTTCATCACTGGATTCAGCATAAGACTCTTCAGTAGACTCAGTTTCTCTTCTTTTTATTAATTCTGGCTTAATAAGAATAACAGAAGCTATGAACACAGAAGCCCATAAAATATAAGTTCCCGCAATTGATAAAAACCTTTCACTCAGATAAAAGGCTATCCATGAAATACCTTCTGGAAGCTTTTTGTAAGTCTCAATGATTTCCCTTATTGGCTCAAGCATTACAGATAGAGAAAATAGCAGAATTAAAAACCATATGAGTTTTCCTATATTTATTTTCTTGCTAGTAATTTTTCTTATTCCACAGAAAACTAAAAGTAGTGGAATTAAAAATGTGGCAATCCCGAAAATACTTAGTAAAATATCTGAAAGATATGAACCAACTATTCCTCCATAGTTTGATGGTTTTGATTTTGTAAAAGTTAAAACTGACGGATCTAAAAAATTATAACTTATAAGGCTTACAGTAAGATAAACTGAAAAGGCAATTAATAAAATACCTTTAAAAACATTCCAGGCTGAAAAGGCTTTAGTTTTTTCAGTTTTTTTCTCCAGAAGACTTTTTTTAATTGGTTTTTTATATATTATCTTTTGTCGCATTATTTTCTAAGAAAATATAACAGAAAAATAACTCCTGCTAAAAGCCATCTATAGTATACAAAAAAATTTAAAGGGTATTTCCTGAGGAAACTAAGCAAAAACTTGATTGCAATAATTCCTGTTATACCTGCTGAGATTACTCCTACAAAAAAGAGGGAGTAATCATAAGAGTAACCTACCTTCAATGATTTATATAAATCAAGAATAGCTGCACCTACAATTGCAGGAGTAGACAGTAGAAAGGAAAACTTGGCTGCATAGGCTCTGTCAAGTCCTTTAAATAATCCAGCTGTGATTGTTATTCCTGAACGAGATACTCCAGGAATAAGAGCTATTGCTTGAGCTGTGCCTATTACTAATGCATCTGACAAAGATATAAACTCTCTCTGTCTTTTACCTATTTTTTCTGCAATAAGCATCATAATACCAACAAAAATAAGCGTAAAAACAATAATCAAAGGATCTCTGAGTTGGCTTTCTATGATGTCATGAAAAGCAACTCCAGCAAATCCTGCTGGAATAGTTCCTACTATAAGATATAAAAGCATTTTTCTATCTCTGAAAATTATATCAATCCAGTCTCTCCAGAAACAATAAATGAGAGAAAAAAGAGTTCCCACATGAACAGCTATATCAAAACTTAATGAATTAACCATGCCTGTCCAGCCAAAAATCCATGGTGTTATTACAAGATGAGCAGTACTGCTTATTGGCAAAAACTCAGTAATGCCCTGAATAATACCAAGAATAATTGATTTAAAAATTTCATCCACTAATCTTGTCCTCCCTTAACTGTTTTCTATTTTTTGCCTTTTTAGGCATTGCATCTAAATCGCTCTTGCCTTCAATCTCAAGGAGTTGCCTACTACAGAGACCGAGCTAAGTGACATTGCCAGTGAAGCAATCATTGGATTAAGAAGTGGTCCGCCGAAAAAATATAATACTCCTGCAGCAATAGGAATGCCGATTACATTATAGATAAATGCCCAGAACAGGTTTTCCTTTATTGTTTTAAGTGTAAGCTTGCTTAACTTAACAAGTTTGGGAACTCCCCTAAGTCCTTCTTTCATAAGTGTTACATCAGCTGTATGAATTGCTATGTCTGTTCCGCTTCCCATTGCAATACCAATATTTGCCTCTGCAAGGGCTGGTGCGTCATTTATGCCATCTCCTACCATGGCAACATTTTTTCTCTCAACAACTCTGAATTTTCTTATAATCTTTGCTTTTTCATCAGGAAGTATACTTGCAAAAATTTTTTCAATACCTAATCTACCTGCTACAGCTTTTGCAGCGGCTTCACTGTCTCCTGTAATTATAGCCACTTCAATACCCATTCTTTGCAATTCCTTTACAATTTCAAATGACTCCTCTCTTATAGGGTCTGTTATAAAAAAAACTGCCTTTATTTCTTTATCAATAGCAGCATAAACTGTTGTTGCCTGTTCTGAGTAATTAAGCTCTGGTAAAGATATGTTTTTGTTTTGCATGAATTTGCTACTCCCTATTAAAACTTCTCTTTTAGTTCCATTTGAATCATAAATCCATGATAAAACTCCTCCACCAGCAACTACTTCAAATCCATCTGGCTCATCAGGATTCACTCCTTCTCTCATACAATGCCTTAATATCGCCTTTGCAAGAGGATGCTCCGAGTATTTTTCAGCAGTAGCACAAAGCCTTAAAATTTCATTTTTATCCATATCAAAGTATCTAGCTTCTTTTACTTCAGGTTTACCCTGAGTGAGTGTACCTGTTTTATCTGAAAAAAGTATTTCAATTTTACCGATTTCCTCAAGTTTTTCCACATTTCTTATGAGAATGCCTTCTTTAGCAGATCTTCCTGTAGCAACCATGATTGCTGTGGGAGTTGCAAGCCCTAATGCACATGGACAGGCAATTATTAAGACAGCAATACTATTACTTAAAACCTGAGAAATCTCTCCATGAACGGCTATCCAAAAAACAAAAGTTAACACTGCTATTATTAAAACCGTAGGAACAAATATAGCTGAGATTTTATCTGCAAGTCTCTGAACTGGTGGTTTTCCTGTCTGAGCTTCCTGTATTAGTTTGATTATTTGACTTAAAAGAGACTCTTCACCCACAGCCTTTGCTTCAATCTTTATCACTCCATTAAGCAATATAGTGCCTCCGATTACTTTATCACCTATGGATTTATCAACAGGAATTGGTTCTCCTGTTATCATGGATTCATCAACTGTTGCTTCACCTACTACAATTACACCATCAACAGGAATTTTCTCTGACTGTCTTACCAGTACTATATCTCCGAGCAAAACTTCATCAATGTTTATTTCCTGTTCTTTTCCATCTCTTATCACAATTGCACGTTTTGGTTGCATCTGAATAAGTTTCTGTATTGCCTCAGATGTTTTTGCCTTTGCCCTTTCTTCAAGAGTTCTACCCAAAAGGATGAGAGTGATTATTACTGCTGAAGTTTCAAAGTAAAGATGAGCAACTTCATGACCAAAAATTAACATAGTAAAACTGTAAAAGTATGCTGCATTTGTACCAAGACTTATAAGAGTATTCATGTTAGCAGTGCCATGTCTTAGAGAAACAAAGGCAAGTCTGTGAAACCTTGCTCCTGTAATAAACTGAACAGGAGTTGCAAATAGAAGTTGACCATAGCCATTACTTAAAAAAGGTATATAAAACATACTTCCAAGAAAAACAGGCAGAGTTAAAATAAAGCTTATAATCAGGTCTTTTTTCAGTTTTTTGAACTCTTGCTTTTTTTCTTCTTGTGTAGATATAGTATCTGTATATTTTTTTGCTTTTATACTGAGAGCTTTAATCTGAGACAGAATTTTTTCTTCATTAATAATCGTGGGTATATATTCAATCAGAACATTTTTACTTATTGGATCAGTCCTAATCTCAATAACTCCTTGAACCTTAGAAATTTTATTCCTAAGAACTCTGTCAATTTCAGTGTCTAATTCGCTTACTTGAAGATAGAGAGTTGTTTTACCTATATCATATCCTGTTGCTCTGACAACACTTATTAAACGTGTTATATTAACATCCTCTTCAACTTCAACAGTGGCTTTTTCAGTAAGCAGATTTACTTCAGCACCTTTTACTGCCTCAACTCTGCTTAAAGCTCTTTGAACAGCCTGAGCACAGGCAGCGCAGGTCATTCCTTTGATAGGTATTTCAATTTTTTTTCTCATTGTTTTTGCTCATTGGCTCTCTCTGCCTTAAAACCTCAAAGGTAAGCAAAGCCGAAGCAGTTGCAACATTTAATGAATTCACCGTACCTTTCATGGGAATCTTTATAATTTTATCACATAAAGCAAATACTGTTTGTCTGATTCCCTTTCCTTCTGAACCAACAACTAAAGCTAAAGGCTGGGTAAAATCGCTTTCCCAAAACACATCTCTGGCATGTGCTTCTGCCCCATATATTTTTATATTATGTTCTTTTAGAGTTTTTATAGCATATTTAATGTTATTAATTTCTACAAGATTAACATGCCACAATGCTCCTGCCGATGCTTTCCAAACAGACGGGACAATCCCTACTGAGCGTTTCTCTTGATAGATTACTGCATGGACTCCTGCTGCATCAGCAACTCTGCAAATGTTTCCAAAATTTTGAGGGTCTTCAACCAAATCAAGAATTAAGAAAAAAGCAGGTTCATTTTTTTTTAATGGAATTTCCAATGCTTCATCAAGAGTAATTGTTTTCTTAGATTTTATTTTGGCAACTACTCCCTGATGAACTCCTTGAACAATTTTTTTAATAAATGCTTCTTCAACTATTTTTACTGAAATTGATTTTTCCTCTGCCAATCTCAAAATTTCTTTAAGCTTTGAAACTCTGTTTTTTGCTATGTAAATTTCTTTTAATGAATTAGAGATTTTGAAAGCCTCAAGAACAGGATTTACACCATATATATACATCAATTTATCTTTACTTTCCATATGGTTTTATCTGGCTTATCTTCAAGAATTATTCCCTTTGATAAAAGTTGTTCACGAATACTGTCAGCCTTTTCCCAATCCTTATTTTTTCTAGCCACAGCTCTTTCTTCAATGAATCTGTTTATGTCTTCTTCTGTAATTGCAATTTTTTTAACCTTAAGCAAATCTCTATACCAATCAAGAGGTTTTCGCTGAAATAAATTTAATACACTGCCAATTTCTTTAATTGTCTTTTTTGCCTTTCCAAGAAAATCAATTTCTTTATCCTGTGATGGTTTTTTATCCATAAAACGATTTATTTCTTTAATAAACTCAAATAATATCCCTAATGCTTTTGCTGTATTGAAATCATCATCCATTGCATTGTCAAATTCGGGTTTTAGGTTTTCAAGCATTGATTCAATTTTCTTAAACTCTGTAGAGCTTTTAGTTTTTGTTTCAACTTTTTCAAAATCCTCAATTCTCAATATTGTACTGTATACTCTATCAACTGTTGCCTCTGCTTCTTTAATATATTCATGAGCAAACTCAACTGGACTTCTGTAATGGCTTGAAAGAAGGAAAAGTCTCAATGCTTCAGCATCATAAATATCAAGCAAATCTCTTATGTTAAGAACATTGCCAAGAGATTTTGACATTTTTTCCTTATGTATTGTCACAAATCCATTATGAATCCAATATTTTGCAAATAGTTTTCCTGTAAATGCTTCAGACTGGGCAATCTCATTTTCATGATGAGGAAATATCAAATCAGCCCCTCCACCATGAATATCAAAAGTTTCGCCAAGATATTTTATTGACATAGCAGAACACTCTATATGCCATCCAGGACGTCCTCTGCCCCATGGAGAATCCCACCATGGCTCTCCAGGCTTTGATGCTTTCCAAAGAGCAAAATCAAGAGGGCTTTTTTTTCTTTCATCAACTTCAATCCGGGCTCCACTCATAAGTTCGTCAATCTTTTTTTTAGATAGCTTTCCATACTCTGGAAATTTTTCAACTGAAAAATAAACACTCTTTGCCTGTTCTTCCTCAATCTCATAGGCATATCCTTTATTAATAAGTGTTTGAATCATTTCAATCATTTCATTTATATGTTCTGTTGCTTTTGGCTCAATATCAGCCCTTTCTATTCCAAGACGATCCATATCTTTATAGTATTCTTCTGTGTATTTCTCAGCAATCTGTTTCCATGAAACTCCTTCTTTAATTGCCTTATTTATGATTTTGTCATCAATGTCTGTAAAATTTTTTACAAACTTTACTTCATAGCCCTTATAACGAAGATATCTTACAATTACATCAAAAACAACAGCACTTCTTGCATGACCAATATGACATAAGTCATAAACAGTAACTCCACATGCGTAAATGCCTACTTTTCTGTCATTTAAGGATTTAAACTCTTCCAGCTTACCAGTAAGGGTATTAAAGACATTCATCTTGTCCTCCAGACCTGATTTATGCCTATTTTAACTTAATTCCTTAAATCTTTCCCAATCCGTATGAGGTAAAAATAGGGCAGATATATACTCATCCATAAATTTCTTTGAGCGTGAAAGGTCAATATATATCATCTTATCAGCGATTTCTTCCGCTGTTTCTCTTAGGTGATAACTTAAAAGGCATAAAACTGCACCAGCTAAAGAAGTATTCCCAAGAAATTGAAATCTATCTTCGGGTAAATTAGGTAGCATGCCAATTTTTAATGCTTTTTTAATATTTATAAACTCTCCGAATCCTCCTGCAATGTAAACCTTTGATATATCCTCTTCATCAAGCCCAACTTCTTCAAGTAGGGTTGATATTCCTGCATAAATTGCAGCTTTTGCCCTGATTATATTGTCAATATCCGATTGAGTAATATAACAGTTCTCAGAAATAACAAATCTTTGTTCATTATCAACCTCTTTTATCCATTTAGAAACTCCTTTGATGAGTTTTCCTTTTTGATCAATAAGTCCTCCTGAAAAAAGTTCAGCAACAATATCTATCATCCCTGATCCGCATATGCCTGCTGGTGGTATATCTTTAATTACTTTTATTGTAAAGCTATCTTTATTTTTATCATAAGAAAAAAATTCTACAGCTCCTGAGGTAGCTCTCATACCACAACTTATTCCGCTTCCTTCAAAACAAGGACCTGCAGATGTAGAGGCTGTTACAAGCCATTGCTTATTACCTATGACAACTTCTCCATTAGTTCCAATGTCTATGAATAAAGAGATTTCTTCCTGAAGATACATTCCTGATGCCAGTATACCTGCAACAATGTCTCCACCAACATAACCTGCAACAGATGGAACTGTATAAATAGGAATATGTGGCTCTATCAAAAGTTTTGCCTCAGAAGCATCCCATACAGGATAATGATTTAACACTGGTGTATACGGTTCTTCTCTTATGTATTTTGGATTAATTCCCCAGAAAATATGAGCCATTGTTGTATTCCCAGATAATGTTATATATAAAATTTTTCCATTCCTGTGTTTCATAGATACTGTATTAATAAGGGCATTTACATCATCAACAATACATTTTCTTAAGATATCAAGTCCACTTTTATTTTCAACTGCATAAACAATTCGCGTAATCACATCATCTCCATAAGAAATCTGAGAGTTATAGCATGAAGCTATGTCAGAAATTTTACCCTCTTCAATATCAATAAGGGCAATGGCAACAGTTGTTGTTCCTAAATCAACAGCAACTGCATAAAGTTTTGTATCTGGTTCTATAAAATCAATAATTTCATTTTCTGTAACAACAACAGTAATCTGCCAGTTGTTTTTTCTTAAAAATTCAGGCAGTATAGAAACAAGCTTTCTGGATATTGAAATTTTTTTATTTAAAATTTGTCTTATATTTTCAAGGTCTGCCTTTGGATTCTCAATTGTTGGAGGTTCAATTTTTAATGAAACTTTTTTAACTAATGGTTCAAATAAAGATGGATTGTCTTTAAAATGTTTTTCAATCAACCACAATTTTGCTAAAGAGATTCTTTCTGTAACAGTAATCAGTTTTTCAGGAATTTCAATTAGAATATCACTCTTTGGATAAGTTTGACATGCAAGAACATAACCAGCTTTTTTTTCATCTTCTGATATTCCGAAAAAAGAAGAGATTTCTGATTTGCCTTCAAGAATTTTTACTTTGCATCTTCCACAGATTCCTTTCCCACCGCAAGAGGCAGGAAGGTATATGGCATGAGCCTGTAAAACCTGAAGAAGAGTTTCTCCTTGAGTTTCAATAATTTCTCCGCGATTTGTTCTAATTTTATACATGATTTAAAATTATATCATGAAAGCTCTTGTTTATCGCATGGGAGGATTAGGTGACAGTCTTCTTATTTATCCTATTCTTGAAATACTTAATACAAAAGGATATGATGTTACTGTATGTGGAAATCCAGAATACTTCAGGCTTGCTGAAATATCAGGATTTTGTTTAAACACCATTTTTTATGAACCAAAAGAACAATATGACCTTAAAATAATTTTTTCCAAAAATACTGAAATCTTGAAAAATTTCCAAAATAACTCGGTTTTTATCAATCCTATTCCAACAGGGCAAACATGGATTGTTGACTATTATTTAAAAAAACTAGGTTTTCAGAATGAAAGTTTTTCAAAGACTCTTCCAGTACCTTTTCCAAAAGCAAAGCATAACAATCTTTGCATTGTCCATCCAGGAAGCGGTTCAAAAAAGAAAAATCCAGATTTAAACTTTTTCTTTAAGTTAGAAAAATTTTTAAAAAAATCTGCATTTGATATTCTCTATTTAATCGGTCCAGCTGAAAGACAGCTTACAAAAATATTTAAAAATTCAGTTTATTTAGAAAATCCTGAAGAAATCGCAAAACTTCTAATCAAAGCAAATCTTTATATTGGACTTGACAGCGGGATAAGTCACTTAAGCAGTTATCTTGGGGTGTTTTCAATTATTATCTTTGGTCCAACAGATCCTAAAGTATGGCATCCCATTGGAGAAAATTTTACGATTATTCATTATGAAAATTGTAAAGCCTGTTTTCCTGAGGTATGCAAAGACCGAAAATGTCTGGACCCTGAATTTTTACTCAATAAAATCAAAGCTCTGAAAATATATCAAAAAGCTTGAAATTTCTTAGGCTTAAATAATGAGCATGAAGAATTAAAAAATAACCCTTTGCGTTAAGGCTGTAAAGTTTTTCGGGCTGAATTCTTGACAAATGTTCAATATTGGCTATTAACATATTGCGAAACTGCATTTTACCAAGTTTTGTATCTATGTCAAGATTTAATGTTCTTAAGTATCCTCCTTCAAATAACTCCTTTGAACATTCCTCTGCATCATGAAAATCTCTTGCAAGCTCTGTAAGCCCTGCTTTTATTTTGGAAAAAAATTCTGTGTCATTGCCATCATCATCAAAAATCCTTTCTCCATCTGATAAAGCAAAGGTTTCATCAAAAATAATTGTATAATCATCTCCTTCTTTAAAAACACCAAAAGGATAGTGTTTGCAAATATTTGGAACTGTATCAAGCTTCCATTGTCCATTTTTTCTTAAAAATATATTCTTGTTATTAATTCCTATAACAGCAAATGGGAAAACAACTTCATCCTGAACACCGAACATAACTGGATAATACATGGTAGCAGATAAAATTTCAGAATAAGTAAGAGGAACAATTTCAACATTTTCCATATATAAATAATCTTCAGGCATTTTTACTTTTAAATATCTATGAACTGTGCTATCAAGGGCAACTGCTTTTTTAAATGCTTTCATTATTGCCTTCAATTTAGCCTCCTAATGGAAAGGTTTTTAAATTATAGCATAAAACTTTTCTTGACAGCATATTCTTCAAACAATTATAAATAAATATAATTAAAAACTTTGAAAGGAGCTAATATGAATAAAGTCTTAATGAAAGGTAATGAAGCTGTTGCAGAGGCTGCTATTCAAGCAGGACTAAAATTTTATGCAGGATACCCCATAACACCACAAAACGAAATCCCTGAGTATTTATCAAAAAGATTACCTCAAGCAGGCGGAGTCTTTATTCAAGCAGAAAGTGAAATTGCTGCAATAAATATGATTTATGGTGCTTCAGCATGTGGTGCAAGAGTTATGACATCTTCAAGTTCACCAGGAATCAGTCTCAAGCAGGAAGCTATCTCCTATCTTGCAGGAGCTGAACTTCCAGCAGTTATTGTTAATATAATGCGTGGCGGACCAGGGCTTGGAAACATCTCTGGCAGTCAGGCAGATTACTTTCAGGCAGTAAAAGGTGGTGGACATGGAGATTACAGACTCCTTGTATATGCACCATTCAGTGTACAGGAACTCTGGGATTATACAATTTTAGCCTTTGAAAAAGCTGATGAATGGAGAAATCCTGTAATGATTCTTGGAGATGGAGTTATTGCCCAGATGATGGAACCTATAATCAAGAGAGTTCCTGCATTAAAAGTCTATGATAAGTCTTCATGGACACTTACAGGAGCAAAGGGAAGAGCTTCAAGATTTATAAAAACTCTATTGATGAATGAAGGAGAACTTGAAAGACACAACTGGAAATTACAAAAAAAATATAAACACTGGCAAGAAAAAGAAGTTAAATATGAAACTTATTTTATAGATGATGCAGATACAGTAGTTATAGCCTTTGGCTCTGCTGCAAGGATTTCTCTTTCAGCAATAAGAAGGCTAAGACAGAAAGGTTTAAAAATCGGACTTTTAAGACCTATCAGCTTGTTTCCATTCCCTGAAGAACCATTAAGACAACTTGCTCGGGAAATTGACAAATTCATTGTTGTAGAGTTTAATGCTGGACAGATGATTGAAGATGTAAAGCTTTCTGTAAATGGTTTAGCTGAAGTTTATTTATACGGAAGACCTGGAGGAAATATAGTAACAGCAGAAGATGTATATGAAGCTCTTGCTGGATATACAACTACTGAAAGAATCATGGTCTCTGTAAAGTAACATAATTTTATGAGTATTGAAAAAGTAGTAGTTCCCATTGGTATAGTAATAGTTCTCTCAGCTGTTTTATTTCTCATACGAGCTTTTTTATTTAGAATACTTCATAAATGGGCTCAAAAAACAAAAACAGGTTTAGACAATCTAATAATAAACACAATCAAAAGTCCTTCAATTTTGTGGTGTATTGGAATAGCTCTTTATATTGGAATCGAAAGTTCAGAAATTCCTCTAAAATACACTTTTTATATAATCAAGGCAATTCATATACTGGTAATCCTATCAATTACCATGGCAGCTTCAAATCTTATTAATAGACTTTTTATCCAATATATTGAAAGCTCATCAGTTTCTATCAGATCAACAGGACTTTTAAACACAATAATCAAAGGTGCTGTCTATTTAATCGGTTTTATAATCATTCTTAATATTCTCGGAATTTCTATAGCGCCTTTGATAACAGCCTTAGGAATAGGTGGCTTGGCTGTTGCTCTTGCTCTTAAGGATACACTTGAAAATCTCTTTGCAGGAGTTCACATTATGGCAGAAAAGACAGTAAAGGTAGGGGATTTTATAAGGCTTGAAAATGGTCAGGAAGGATATGTAGAAGATATATCATGGAGAACAACAAGAATCCGAATGCTTTCAAATAACATGATAATAATCCCTAACAGTAAGCTTGCTCAGAGCATTGTTGTAAATTACTTTCTTCCTGAAAAAACAATGTCCTTTCAGATTCCTATAAGCGTTGGTTATGATTCAGACCCTGAATTAGTAGAAAAGATAATACTTGAAGAGGTAAAAAAAGCAACTAAAGAAATACCAGGATTACTTAGCGAACCCTCTCCAGTTGTAAGATTTATCCCTGGTTTTGGTGAAAATTCCCTTGTTTTTACTCTTGTGTGTCATGTAGAGGAGTTTGTTAACCAGTATTCAGTTCAACATGAATTAAGAAAGAGAATTTTTAAACGCCTTCAACATGAAGACATTAAAATTCCCTTTCCTCAGAGAGTTGTCTGGATTAGAGAAGAAAAATAATTATGGACAGTAGGGGAGTCGAGTTAATTTGAAATTACCAATAAAATCAACACGAAAGATTTTAGTACCGCAAAAGTTACAGTTTTTTCCCCAAATGTTATCTTAGCTTGTCATGTAACGGATCTATTTTACAAAAAATATAAGGAAATAAGTCCAAACAGGTATCCCTGACGTCAGGGGCTGAGAAAGCGACCCCCATTCTGTCATTCCGAACGAAGTGAGAATCTCAATGTAAAAGTTCTCTTTGATGTGTGGAGAAACTAAGGAGATTCTTCGCCTTTGGCTTGTAATGACAAAAGGTTTTAATCACAAAATGGCTTAATGAAAATAATGAAAATTAGGTTTGAAAAATTCTCCTTGAGGTCAAAAGTTTGGATACCTGTATTGTTCATTGAGATGTGAAACAGCCTCGTCCGAAGCTGGAACTTAACTTATTTATTCAACTTGCAAATATGCATGGCAGGTAGCTTAGTCAACAAATACCTAATCTTCTTGGGTAAGTTACAGGTTGAAGAGAT
>FMJZ01014741.1_pt1 | contig 13710 bp, 9 predicted proteins | sample 1987881 | NCBI WGS metagenome assembly FMJZ01 (sample SAMEA4378227, study PRJEB15110) | soil metagenome | biome: soil; feature: Field; material: Soil | place: India | collected 2015-03-11 | depth 0 m | reverse complement strand
ATTTTATTTAAATAAGAGAGCTTTTTGGTGCAAAATGATCACAGCGAAAAAACCTAATCCCTCTATAGAGAAAATTGTTCTTGTCGGCAATCCCAATGTAGGTAAGAGTGCAATCTTCGGACTGTTAACGGGAAAATATGTCACAGTCTCAAATTATCCAGGGACAACTGTAGAAGTCACTCAAGGCAATATAAAGTTAGATAATAAAAGAATACTTATAATAGACACTCCTGGAATTAATAGTTTAATCCCCATGAGTGAAGATGAGAAAGTAACTCGCGATATTCTTCTAAAAGAATCACCAAATGCCATAATTCAAGTAGGAGATGCTAAAAATATAAAGAGAACTATTCTCATTACCCTTCAACTCATCGAAGCAGGGTTGCCATTCATACTTGACTTAAATATGATTGATGAAGCCATGAACCGAGGCATCTCTATCAATACTCAAAGATTAAGCGAGATCTTAGGTGTAGATGTAATCAAAACGATAGCTTCTCAAAAAAAAGGAACAAAAGAACTTAAGGAAGCCCTTCTTAAAACTAAAATATCATCTTTGAAGGTTAATTATGGTCCAATTATTGAAGAATATATTGATAAAATTTCACAACTTCTTCCTAAAGCCAGTATCTCAAAAAGGTTACTATCTATAATGATATTGTGTGAAGATAATAGTTTGAAAGAATGGTTAAAAGCAAATATAAAGATAGAAACCCTCCTTAAGATCGAATCTCTGACTAAGGAGTGCAAAATCAGGCTCAATGATTCAATACATTTACTAATAAATAGGGCAAGGATGGAAAAAGCCGAAGAGATCACAAATAGCGTGGTGATGAAAGTAACAGCGGTGCAAAACGAGTTTTTAGTTAATATCGGAAAGATAAGCATGCACCCCCTTTTTGGCATCCCTGTTTTGCTAATAATTCTATATCTTCTATATCAATTTGTTGGAGTCTTTGGAGCGGGGATCTTGGTAGATTTTTTTGAGGAGACCATCTTTGGCGAATATGTGAATCCAATGGCAGATAAGATCGTCCGTACCTTTATACCCTTTGAAATAGTTCAGGAACTTTTAGTTGGTGAATATGGACTTATCACTGTTGCCATCACATACTCAATAGCGATAATCCTGCCTATTACCACAACATTTTTTATAGCCTTCGCTTTTCTCGAAGACAGTGGCTATCTTCCAAGGCTTGCCATTTTAAGCAATAGACTATTTAATTTTATCGGCTTAAATGGTAAGGCTATCCTTCCTTTGGTTTTAGGGCTTGGTTGTGGAACCATGGCAGTGATGACTGCAAGGATTCTGGAGACTAAAAGAGATAGAATTATTACTACCTTTTTACTTGCTCTTGCTATTCCTTGCTCCGCTCAGTTAGGAGTTATATTGGGGATGCTCAGCGCTATCTCCTTTAAAGCTACGATTATCTGGTTTTTCTGCCTGCTTTTCATTGCTCTGCTTGCTGGTTTTTTAGCTTCAAAATTGGTAGGAGGAAACAGAACAGACTTTTTTCTTGAGATACCACCATTGAGGCTTCCTCACTGGCGAAATATATTGATTAAGACTGTAGGGAGGATTGAATGGTATCTTAAAGAAGCTGTCCCTCTTTTTATCTTAGGTACATTAATATTATTTGTATTGAATAAATTAGAAATACTCACTATTCTTGAAAGATTAGCTTCGCCTATTGTAGTTAGAATGCTCGAGCTGCCACCAAAAACAACAGAGGCTTTCATAGTAGGTTTTTTAAGAAGAGACTATGGAGCTGCTGGTCTTTATGCTATGGCACAGGAAGGACTATTAAGCTCTATTCAAATCCTCGTTGGATTGGTTACTATTACTTTATTTGTCCCCTGTTTAGCAAACTTGTTTATGATTATAAAAGAAAGAGGTATAAAAACAGCCATTGCAATCGTTACTATTGTTTTTACCTCTGCAATTGTCTTTGGTAGCCTCTTAAACTGGATTTTAAGATTTTTTGAGGTCAATTTGTAATTTAGGAGGTAAATAGGTGAACAGAGAGGACTTTAAGAATTTTATATCAGGTAAGGGATTAAAAGTAACCAAAAAAAGAAATGAGATCTTTGATGAAGTTTTAAAAATAGAAGGCCATTTTGATCCTGAAGAATTGTATATAAAATTAAAGCAAAAGGGTTCAAAGGTATCAAGAGCTTCAATCTATAGAACAATTCCCCTTCTTGTTGAAATTGGACTCATTGAAGAAGTAGAAAGAATTGATAAACATGCACACTATGAGAGGGTCTCTTTTGATTCGCACCATGACCATATGATATGTACTCAGTGCGGTAAGGTCATAGAATTTTTCTCTCCCACCTTAGAGGTGTTACAAGAGGAGATATGCCAAAGGGAAAATTTTCGCAATATTAGACACAGCCTTGAAATATTCGGTCTCTGTAAGGATTGCCAGTAATTCTATTTAAGAGAAAGCTCTTACTTTTTATTCAAATTTTGATAGTAATTGACAAAAGTTTACCTTATGAATCAAAAAAACAGTATTAATACAATGTTCTATATCAGATAGCTTATTCTACTGTACTTTATATCCCTTAAGTTGTTTATTAAAAAACAATGAAGTCTTATCCAGTCAGAGCCAGATCATGCAATATCTCTTTTTATGCACCCAATGACTTTGAACCCTCTGCCAACTGTTGTATAATAAGGAATAGGGGAATAAACGAAGAGAGCGAGCTTTACCATTGATATAAGTGAGACTTAAAATATTTAGGAATGCCTCTTAAAGTTAAATTGATATAGTAATATAAAAACCGATTATATTCATTCTGGCTTGACACCTTTTAAATTACCATAATTGACATAAGCTAACCCTTTGATTTAGGATAACTAACTTATAATGTTTAGACTTTAAGAAATCTTCTCATATTGTAAGCTTTTCACCCTAAAAGAGGATAGAGCTACAGAGGGAGGTTGTATGTATTTTCAAGATTTAATAATGAAACTAAATGATTTTTGGGCTAAAAAGGGTTGTATCCTTTTACAGCCCTATGATATAGAGGTCGGCGCTGGCACATTTCATACTGCAACCTTTTTCCGAGTTTTAGGTCCAGAGCCCTGGAAGACTGCTTATGTCCAGCCAAGTAGAAGGCCAACAGATGGCAGATATGGTGAAAACCCAAATAGATTACAGTATTATTACCAATACCAAGTAATAGTTAAACCTTCTCCAATTGATAGTCAAGAATTATACCTTGATAGCCTTGCCTATTTAGGGATTGAAGCAACAAAGCACGACATACGTTTTGTTGAAGATGATTGGGAATCTCCCACCCTCGGTGCCTGGGGGCTTGGCTGGGAGGTATGGTTAGATGGCATGGAGATTACTCAGTTTACCTACTTTCAGCAAGTGGGCGGTATTGATCTTAAGCCTGTATCTCTGGAAATAACCTATGGACTTGAAAGGATAGCGATGTATTTGCAAGAGATAGATAATGTCTTTGAATTAAAGTGGTGCGAAGGGATTAAGTATGGTGAAGTTCACAAGCAGGGGGAGATCGAGTTTTCGAAGTTTAATTTTGATTTTTCTAACCCAGAAGTACTTATGAATAGCTTTGAAGCCTCAGAGAAAGAGTCAAAAAGAATGATTGAATTAGGTTTAGTTCTTCCAGCTTATGAGTTTTGTCTTAAATGTTCCCATTACTTCAACCTTCTTGATGCAAGAGGCGTTCTCTCTGTTAACGAAAGAACAGGTTACATTGCAAGAGTTAGAAATTTGGCAAGACTTTGTGCAGAAGCCTTTTTAAGGCAAAGAGAAAAAATGGGTTTCCCACTTTTAAAGAGGTAGAATATGGATAATCTTAATTCTGAAGTACTCACAAATAATTTTTCTAATCTGCTTCTTGAGGTTGGCGTAGAAGAAATTCCAGCCCGTTTTCTGCCTGGAGCCTTATTTAACCTCGAGATCATTGCCAAGAATGTCTTAGAAGAATATAGACTACCTTTTAAAAATATTAAGACCTTTGCAACGCCGAGAAGATTAGCCCTAATTGCTGAGATAGGAAAATTACAGAAAGCTTTAGAGAAGGAATTTTTTGGTCCCCCTGTGAATGTTGCTTATGATGAATTCGGTAACCCTACAAAGGCTGCTGAAGCCTTTGCTAAATCTCATGGGCTATCTGTAGATCACCTTCAAAAAAGGGAGAAAGGCAAGGGACTATATGTGGTGGCAAAGGTGTTAGAGTCTCCAAAGGATTCAAGGGAAGTTTTGCCAGAAGTTTTAAGCAAAATAATCTTATCCTTAAATTTCCCCAAAAATATGAGATGGGGGGATGGTGACCTGAGGTTTGTCAGACCTATCCATTGGATACTAGCAATTTTTGATAACGAGACAGTAAGTTTTAAAATAGATGGTATAGAGAGTAATAAAATAACCAAAGGTCATAGGTTTTTATCTCCAGCCGCCTTTGAAATTAAAGATGTAAGATCTTACATTAATCTTCTAAAAAACAATTTTGTAATTCTTGATCAAGAAGAAAGAAAGAGAATAATACTTGAGGAATCTAAGAAATTAGCTCAAAGTGTAAATGCCTCAGTTATATTAGATGAAGAATTGCTTGAGCATATCACCTTTCTGGTGGAGTATCCTGTTTTAGTTTTAGGTACTTTCTCTTCAGAATATTTATCCTTGCCTCGAGAACTTTTAATCACAGTAATGAAGGGGCACCAAAAATACATAGCTTTAGAAGATTCACATAAAAGGCTTATTAATTATTTCATAGTCGTTAGCAATACCAAGAGCATAAACGCTGAAACTGTCAGAAGAGGAGCTGAAAGGGTAATTAAAGCACGTTTTGAAGATGCCCGTTTCTATTTTGAAGAAGATACCAAATTGCCACTACTAAAGAGGCTTGAAGGGCTCAAGAATGTTGTTTTCCACGAAAAGCTTGGGAGTCTTTACGATAAAACAGAGCGTATAAAAGTTATAGCTTCTTACATGGCTGATCGAGTCTGTCCTTATAAAAAAGAAGAAGTTGTCACAGCAGTCTTACTCTCAAAAACAGACCTTATTACCGGTGTTGTAAGAGAGTTCCCTGAACTGCAAGGGATAATAGGAAGCTACTATGCCCAAAAGGAAGGTTATAGTAACTCTATCTCAAAGGCTTTAAGAGAGCAATATATTCCACAACATCCTGGCGACGCCCTGCCTGAAACAGACATAGGTGCGATCATAAGCATAGCTGATAAGATTGATAATATCACTTCCTTCTTCATGATCGGTCTATCCCCAACAGGTTCTGAAGATCCTTTCGCTTTAAGAAGACAGTCTCATGGAGTCATCCTGATAACCTTAGGGAAGCGATATGATATAACCATTGAAGAATTGCTAAATGTCTCTTTGCAAAATTTTGATCTCAAAGAAAAATCTGAACTTTTTAATACTTTAATAAAATTCTTTGAACAGAGAATTGAATATATCTTCCAAAGCGAGGGTTATAAGACTGACCTAATTGCTTCTGTTATTCCTTTAGTTACAGCATTTCCACTATATAGAATTAAGGAAAGAATAGATGCACTTCTACAATTTAGAGAAGACCCTGATTATGACGCTGTAATGTTAGCAATCAAGAGGGTTAATAACATTGCTCCAAAGCAGGAAATGCCACCATTGAAAACTGACCTTTTAATGCAAAGCGAAGAAAAATCTTTATATCACGAATTGCAAAGAGTTAGTAAAGAGGTTCAATCTTTTCTAAAGGAGCACCAATACTTCTCTGCCCTAATAACATTAAAAGATCTCAAAGACCCCATTAATATGTTTTTTGACAAGGTCTTAGTAATGGATAAAAGGGAAGAGCTGAAACTTAATCGTTTATCCTTAATAAAGGACTTACAGAGACTTATCCAGCAAGTTGCTGACTTTTCAAAATTGTCTTAAAAGATTTTTTAATGATAATTTTAATGATAATTAATGATAATTTGTAAAAGCTTCTTTAAGCCTCATCAGAAGTTGAAAAATTCTGATGGCTTCACTGACTTTTCTGGAAGCTGCTCCGCATGAAGGGGTTAGTAGTATTTGAGAATTTAACAATTCTTGAGGGACCTTTTTATATACAATCTTTAAAGTATTATTTAATAAATTAACTAAATTTTCCTCTTCTAAATATTGGATTATATCTGAAGAAGGTACTATGCCCCAGGCAAGATAATTCCCCTTTTCAAGAAATTCTCTAATTTCAGAATGATAAATAAGAAGTAACTCAGAATAATCGTAGGCATCGAAACTGAGTATTTCTACTCCAGCTTTTATTGCTAAGGGTATATCGAATTTACCACAGCAATGGATGCCAGCAATACCCCCTCTACTTTTAATAGTTGCAACTGTTTCCTCAAGCAACCGCAGAACTTCATTAAAATCAACACCAAGATAAGAAGAGCTACCAACTGCTGATAGTATTGGTTCATCAATAAAAATGATAAAGTTGTCACAATAAGGTTTAAAAATCTCATACTGCCAGCGGATTTTTGCTTTTAATAACATGGTCGAAACTTCGCGTAACTCCTCATCAAAATAGATAAACCTTCCTGATCCATCCTTCAAAGATAAAGTATAAGTTAGTGGGCCTGTAACATGCCCTTTAAGAAACTTGAATTTACGCGACTTGATGATTTTTAGAAATCTATGAAGTCCCTTAGCATAATCCTCAGATATTGCTATTTTCGCATTTTCATTACAAGATTCATAGAACCTTTCCAATTCATCACTGTCGTCCCTTATAACAGCAACACTTTCCCCCTTCTCATCAATCTTTAAAAAAGGCATGCCCTCTGAAAATTGCACTATCATTGACTCTTTAAAAGATAATTTTGGGAGTTGCGGCCAGAATGGAATATCTACGCTTTTCAGTATTAGCTCACATGCATCAGTAGATATTGTATGTGGTAAACTACCAATGCCAGTAGTAGAAAAGGGCTCAATGGCTATCATAATCTATTATAAAATGAATTTAGAATAAATACAATTTTTATAATCATTTAGAATTAGTTGGTGGGAAAGACAACATGACAATACATAAAAATCAAATGATAAAAGGGATTTAAAAAATTCAAATTAGAAAAAAACTTAGAAAAAAACCGAAAAGGATTCCAATATTGCGATTAATTTTTCAGTATCACTTAAATCTTTGAATACACAATCTGCACCAGCACCCTCTAAATGTCTGAGTGTGTAAGGGCCTGTTGCAACGGCAATGCTGAAAGCACCATATTTTTTAGCACACTCTATATCCCTTGGCGTATCACCTATAACAACGCACCTTCTAAAGTCAATTTCTCTTCTATAAATTCGAGTAAATCTTTCGACAGCAAAGGGAAGCAATTTATTTCGATCTTCGTTATCACTCCCGAAAGCACCAAACTTAAAAAACCTGTTCAGATTGAAAGCTTCAAGCTTTATTCTGGCGCCCTCTTCTATGTTACCTGTTAAAAGACCAAGAGAGTATTTGTCCCTTTCATTATGTATAAATTCAAGAGCTTCTTTAATTCCAGGCATTATATACTTTCTATTATTATTAATTTCTATACTTAGTACTCTAATATAAAGTTTGATTGCTTCATGAATAGATTCTTTATTTAATGGAAGATTATGGCTCTGTAAACCCTCTTTTATTATCTGGATATCGGTTTTGCCAGCCATGTTTATATTTTTGAATGCATCTTTAATAAAGAAAAGATTTTCAAAGACAATATTAAGTGCTCTTGAACCAGCACCGCCTGTGTTCACTAAGGTTCCATCAATGTCGAAAAGAACTAATTTCATCCTTTTATAATTTGATAAAGACTGACCAAATCATCTGATAGAGCTTTTGAGGTTATATGGTAAATCTGCCCTCTATCTTCTTTCCTTCTAAAAAGAACAGTTACATGGGACAACATTTTTGCACCAGAATATTTTATACATAATGAAGCAGCAATATGTATTATCTCATCATTAATTATCTCACCTCTAATCAGAGTCAATGGACTATTATGACCTTTAACCCATAAAATTATATCTTGGGGTAGTGCTAATGATTCAATTAAATTATTTTCTATTTTATCTCTACCAACTATTATTTTGGCATTCTGTACTCTGAAATGTCTTCCTACCTGCAAAAGCCTGATATCATTGATTGAAGAACTACTATTAAAGCTCAGAAGCTCTTTTAATTTTTGAGAATATATAGGATCTGTCAGAAGGCATCCACCAGCAGGTTGGGCATATTCAACTATTCCAAATTCCTGAGATAGTTTTATTTGAGGTTTTCTGGATCTCCCTGAAAAATCGTAAAGTCTTTCTCTCAAAATTATATTTGTTAACTCAGGGACCGTCGGTTCTAAAAGTTTTGCACTTAAAGGTCTAAGGACATATCCCTTCACAGAAGCTTCTTTATCAATTTTTGATAAAATATCTCTTCTTTGACTCATAGGCCTTTGCCCTAAGACTTCGCCTGTTATAATAAAATCATAACCCATGCGATCCATTATTTTTTTTGCTTCTTTGAGCATTAAAATTTTACAATCTATGCATGGGTTCATATTCTTTCCATAACCGAATTTAGGTTTCTTTACGATATCCATAAATTGATCATGTATCAGAATAACATTTATATCGATATTTAAATTTTTATCTCGGATCTTTTCTGAGTTAAAAAATAGTCTTCTCTTAATACTTTCATTGAAAGGGTGTATAAATTTAAAGGCGATTACTTCAACACCCTGTTTAAGAATGGCCAGAATGGCTAAAGTGCTATCAAGACCTCCCGAATAGAGCGCAAGAGCTTTTGGCATTTTATTTACTAATCTTGAGAGTAATAATTTCTAAAGCTAAGATAGCTTGTTAGATATTCAAGTTTGCCTGATTAGATTTAAAATTACTATTAGACTTTGAAGTTTTTTCTAAAAGAGAAAATCATAGAGTTTTAAAGATTATAAAACTTAGAGAAAATTAGACCATTCAATTAAATTTTTTGGAAAGATACTAAATTTTCATATAAAAAGGCCATCTGGCATTATTTATTTTATTTATTATTTATTAGAGCTCTCAAGGATTTCACTAATTTTTCTAAAGTTGGTACAGCAGTGCCTAATTCTTCAACAACTATCCCAGCTGCATGATTTGCTATTACAGCCGATTCCTCCATTGTAGCACCTGCAGTATATGCTAACGTAAAAATAGCTATAACAGTATCACCTGCCCCTGTGACATCATAAACCTTTTTAGCCATAGTCGGAAAATGCAGGAATTCAATATTTGAATTATTCAAATTTCTTTTGAAGAGGGTCATACCATTGTCGCCTCTTGTAATTAGAACTGATTTACAGTGTAATTTATTGATCAATATTTTGCCAGCTTTGATAAGGCTCTTTTCATCTTTAATGTCAATACCTGCTCCATGTGATGCTTCAAATAAATTAGGAGTCAGCAGTGTTACATCTTTATATAAATGAAAATGTCCAATCTTTGGATCGACAGATATGAATTTATTATATTGTTTTGCAAAAGTAATAACCTTAGACATTAGTGTTGATGATATAACACCTTTTTTGTAGTCAGAGATAATAATTGCGTCATAATCTTCTACAACTGGTCCTATTTGGTTTAAAAGTTTTTCAAGAGTTTTGCCTTCTACTTTCTTAGTTTCCTCTTTGTCAACTCTAACAATTTGCTGAGTATGAGCAATGATCCTTGTTTTGATAGAAGTAGGTCTTTTATCAACTACTATTAAGTCACAGTTTACTTTTTGGGACTTTAATAACTCATAAAGAGTCTGACCTGCTGAGTCATTGCCTATAATTCCAGCTACAGAGGGAATTCCACCTAAGGAGGCAATATTATTAGCAACATTAGCAGCTCCACCTAAGCGAAATGTTTCCTTAACAACCTCCAATACAGGTACTGGTGCCTCTGGAGAGATCCTGCTGACTTTTCCAAATATATAACTGTCAAGTATTAAATCGCCTATGATTAAAATTTTCTTGCCTTCGAAATTTTTGATAATCGATGGAAAATTCGTTAAGAAATTATTCATTTCCTATTCTTCTAAAAATTATATTATAACTGAAAATTATCATTAGCTAAAATAAACTACACCATAAGCAGATTAAATATAACCAGAGGGAAGCCTTTGTTGCTGAATTTTTAAAATAAATAGTATATTAAACTTAATCTACCTTTCAATGCAAAAATTACCCCTTAGGCAAGGACGAAGTAAAGGGAGAGTGTGCTACATTCATAGGCATATCAAAAAAATTTGTGAGTCAAGTTAGTTGATATGTTAAATATTGAAAAAACTGAATTCCTTAGGGAGATAGAAAAGGGAATGATCCCTCCTCTGTATAAGGAGATACCTTATTTTGAGCCCTATAAAGTTTATGAAGTATACACAGAAAATTATCTTTACAGCAAAAAAAATACAGTTTTACTTGAGAGTTCAAGGGGTAATTTTAAGATAGCTCGCTATTCATTTATTGGGTTTGACCCCTTCATGATATTTAGACTTAAAAACAAGAAATTTCTACTTTATAGAATGGATAATAATCCAACAACATTTGACTCTCATAAGCCCCTAAGAATCCTTAAAGAATTCATCTTGAGTTATCCCCAAAAGGTAGATATGCGGATACCTCCTTTTCAGGGTGGAGCGATTGGCGCTTTTAGCTATGATTTTGTGCGTTATATTGAGAAGATACCTAAGACTGGCATTGACGATTTAAAAACCCCTGATGCTCACTTTTTAATAATAAATACTTTGATTTCCTTCGATCATTATGAGAAAAAGGCTTGGGTAGTGTTTTCCCCAGCTGCAAGAGAGATTTTAGGAAAGGGTATAAATTTTAACTCAATAGATTGGGCAAAAATTTATGATGAGGCCGACGAAAGGCTTTATGAAATATCCCAAGTGATATACTCTAATCTGTCTCAACTTAGTGAATTCTACGAAAATTTTAATAATAGAACCAATAATATTGAAATAATATATGAAATGTCTAAAAACCAATATATGGACATGGTGCGAAGGGCAAAGGAATACATAGCAGCAGGCGATATCTTTCAGGCTAACTTATCTCAGAGAATATCTACCAATATAGGCAATAAAGAGACTTGGCAGATTTATAAAACTCTCAGGAAAATTAATCCATCCCCTTTTGCTGTTTATGCTGATTTTGGGGATTATCATGTTGTAAGCTCATCCCCAGAGCGACTCATTAGGGTTTTAAATAATACAATTGACACAAGACCTATTGCTGGCACACGACCAAGAGGTGTAAACACTATAGAAGATGAAGAGATGAGAAAGGAATTATTACTCAATGAAAAGGAGAGAGCAGAACACATAATGCTGATTGATCTGGAACGAAACGATATAGGTAGGGTCTCAAAGTATGGAACAGTAATTGTTGATGAGCTTATGATTACTGAGGACTATTCCCATGTTATACATATCGTCTCAAACATACGTGGTATCCTTCAGGAAGGAAAGACCTGTTTGGATGTTCTTAGAGCGACTTTTCCTGGGGGAACAATCACCGGTGTACCAAAGGTAAGATGTATGGAGATTATCGATGAGCTTGAACCTGTGTTAAGGGGGCTTTACACCGGTTCGTTTGGATATATATCATTTGGCGGTAATATGGATATGAATATAATAATAAGAACAATGATAATAAAAGACGGATTTGCCTATATCCAAGCAGGGGCTGGAATAGTTGCAGACTCGGATCCTGAAAAAGAATATTATGAGACCTTAAAAAAAGCAGAGGCTTTAATTAAAACTCTCACATTAGTATAAAATTTAATTTTTTTAAAATTCTATCAAAATTAGGTGAATTTAATATGGAATTAGCAGACTATATTATCTTATCTGATTATATTATTACCATGAACGAAAGGTTTGATCTTATCGAAAATGGAGCTATAGTTATAAAAGACAAATTGATAATTGCTATTGATAAAGCCGAATTTATATCAGAAAAATATAAAACTAACGAGATACTCAACTGGAAAGGGAAGGCAGTTTTGCCCGGATTTATAAACACCCATACTCATGCTGCTATGGTTTATTTCAGAGGACTTTCTGATGATCGCCCACTAAAAGATTGGCTTGAAAAGTATATCTGGCCAGCAGAAAAAAGGTGGCTTAGCCCTTCTTTCATTTACGATGCAATAGGGCTTGCGTGCCTCGAAATGCTCAAAGCTGGCACCACCACATACCATGACATGTACTTTTTTGGTGATAGTGCTGCTAAAAGGAGTAAAGAGATGGGAATGAGAGGAGTACTGGGTGCAGGAATCCTTGACTTCCCAACTGCTTCTGCTTCCACGACAGAAGAATATTTCGATAATGCTGTTGATTTTATTGCGAAATGGAAAGGAGACGATTTAATTATACCCTCTATTGCACCTCATGCTCCTTATACCTGTAGTCCACAAACTCTTAAAAAAGCCAAAGATATCTCCGAAAAGTATGGGACCCCTATCCATATACATCTTTCTGAGACCCAATGGGAAGTTCAATATATTAAAAATCTTTATAATTTGAAGCCTGTTGAACATTTAGAATCAATAGGGTTTTTAGATGAAACAGTCATCGCCGCTCATTGCATTTGGGTCGATGACAAAGAAATAGAGATATTAGCTAAACATAAAGTAGGAGTCTCTCATTGTATGGAAAGCAATCTAAAACTTTCTTCTGGCTTTGCGCCAGTAGTTACAATGCTTTCAGAAGGCATAAAGGTTACCTTTGGAACTGATGGTGCTGCAAGCAATAATGATCTTAATCTCTTAAGTGAAATCTCTACTACCGCCAAGGTTCATAAAGCTCTTGCAAACGATCCAACTGTCTTAAATGCTAAAACTGCCCTTCTAATGGCTACCAGATGGGGTGCTGAGGTATTAGGGCTTGGTAATAAAGTAGGAAGCATTGAAGTTGGCAAGATTGCTGATATAATCTCCATAAACCTCAGAAAACCTCATTTAACACCCTTATACGATATATATTCCCATATTGTTTATTCAGCCATGGCATCAGATGTAGAAGATGTAATAGTTAATGGGAAGTTAGTACTTAAAAACAGAGAACACCTATTCGTAGATGAGGAGGAGATACTCCACAAGGCACGACATTGGAGTGAAAAGATAAAGGCCTTTAGTGATACTTAGTAAAAAATTATTGTTTATAATACCTTTTAATACTTAAGTCTAAATAAATACTTTTGCGAGATTTTAGTTTAAGTATTCAATTTAGTCAATAGTTTTTTATTTACACTCTTTAAAAGCATATATTTAAAAAACATCAGAAAACAGAAATGATTTAATAAATATAAAACGCGGAAAGATTAAATATACTTTATCATGACATTTTATTTGATTTCTTAATTCTTGAGATTTTCTAACTGGACTGCAATTACATAGTATCCAGGTGATATTTTAAAGGGCTCCATTAAAAGGAGTAGATGTTTGTTTTCAAAGGATCTTTCAGGCATAAGCTCCATCTTCAGGTCTAAAACTTCATCTCTTATGTTTCCCTTTATCCGAGAATATATATTCTTTCCTTCAAGAGTAAAAGATCTAACTTCGATCGCATTGTTGCTAATTTTGAGTAATCCTCTGATTTCATTGAATAGATCAAGAGGTAATATATATCCACCGTGGAGAGCGGATACTTGCTGAAAAAGAACTCGAAATAGAGGTT
>FMJZ01062064.1_pt1 | contig 13725 bp, 9 predicted proteins | sample 1987881 | NCBI WGS metagenome assembly FMJZ01 (sample SAMEA4378227, study PRJEB15110) | soil metagenome | biome: soil; feature: Field; material: Soil | place: India | collected 2015-03-11 | depth 0 m | reverse complement strand
AGGTTGGGGTAATTCATGAATTACCCCAACCTTCGCCCCACGCAAGCCCCAATCTTTGCCTATTAAAAAGTCAAAGTTTTAAATTGAAGGATAACTTTAATTCACTTGAAAATTTATTTCTTCTTTTTTATAATATCTTAAGAATAGCTTGAATTTTTGTATGAAATATTAAAAATTTTTCAGGTTTTTTATGAGAAGTAAAAAAAAGTTTGTAAGTTTTATTATATTTTCTTTATTTTTGCTATTTTTTTCGTGTCAAAAAAAGGTTGTAAAAACGGAACAGCTCTCAAATCAGCAAATCGAGACAAACAAATCTCTTTTGATTCAAGATGACAGAAATTTAACTAATAAAATAAAGATTTTGATATTGCCTTTTGAGAATAAATCAGAAAAGAAGCATCAAGTTTCTGAGGATATGAAGATTATAATACACAATAGTTTATTTAATTTTTTAAACATAGTATCATCTTTTAATATTATTGATGGCGAAAAATTGGTCAAAGAAGTTTCAAATTTTAATATTCAATATTTTACGAATGATAAATTTTTAAAGGATTACGAGCCTGATTTTATTCTTTATGGGGATTACAATTATTATAAAAAAGGTAAAAAGTCAGAGATTTCAATAAATTTTAAGATCTGGGAAAGGGTAGGGAGAAAAGCTGAAAGTTTTAAATATTTTTCTTCGGCTGATCTTGATATTTTTGATACCATTGACACTATGATTGCCAGAGTGATAAAAACCACTCTGAATAGAGAGATGAAGCTTGCGTATCTTAAATTTGAAAAATTTAAGATAAATAGTGGAAAATATTATTTATTAATAAATGATAAAATTGTTTCAATAGTAACGAATGATAATTTTAATTTGATGCTCAAGGTGCTTGCGGGTTCTGAATATTCTATTGTATTAAAAAATACTTATAACGATCTGGTGGTATTAAGTAAAAAAGTAGTATTAAAGCCCGAAGAGGTTTTTAAGATAAATCATACAGCAATTGGAGGCTTGCAACTATTGCTTAGTAAAGATTTACAAAAATTCAAGGTTTTTCTTGATGGAAAAGAGGTAAATTTTGGAGAAATATATTCAAATATTGAAGCCGAAAGAAAATTAAAAATAAAAGTTTTGAATCTTGAAAATAATTACTCATATGAAGTTGAAAGATATCTGGGAGATAGAGAGTTTAAAAAGATTATTCTTCCTCAGGCAAGGATAGGCCTTGTAGATAATGAATTTAATTATACATTTAGTGGAAATACTTTGGGAGTTATATCCGCTTTTGTTTCTCAGGACTATATAAGGGAAGGAAAGCCTTCTCTTGTAATAAACTATAATATTTCTTCAGGTGGTTGGGCTGGAATAACTTTCAGAGGTGATAAAAAGATGCTGGATTGGTCTAATATGAATAATCTTGGCTTATGGATTTATGGGAATAATAGTGGGAAATGGTTTTTTATAGAGATTGAAGATAGGGATAAGGAACTCTTTGTTTATCCTGTGTGTGATGACTGGTTAAACTGGAAAAGGGTGGACATACCTTTAGATAAATTAAAATACAGAAGTTATCAAAATGTAGCAGCAAAAAATAGAAAGGTAGATTACCCCGTGAACCATTTACACTTTCAGGTATTTGCGTTTGGGGAGCCTTTCTTATATCCAACTATTGGAAAATTTACCTTAATTCTCAATGAAATAGAAATTACAAAGGAATAAGTTTTAATGATGAAACAGTCTCACTCCAGTGAAGCACATTACCATGCCATACTCATTGGCTGCCTTTATAACAATGTCATCACGAACTGAGCCACCAGGTTCTGCAACGTATTTTACACCACTCTTGTAAGCTCTATCGATATTGTCCCTGAAAGGAAAGAATGCATCAGAACCGAGAGAGACCTCTTTAAATTTTGAAAGCCATTCTTCTTTTTCTTCTTTCATGAGCCTTTTTGGAATGGACTTGAAAATATTACCCCAGTCTTTAATTTCGGCTTCTGTTATATCGTCCCTTAAAAACTGATCTATTGCATTTGCCATTTCTGGTCTTCCCACACCTTCTTTGAATTCAAGCTCAAGAACTTTCGGGTGCTGTCTTAAGAACCAGATGTCTGCCTTTGATGCTGCTAGCCTTGTGCAATGTATCCTTGACTGTTGTCCAGCTCCACAGCCTATCACCTGCCCGTCGTAGGTGAAACAAACTGAATTTGACTGGGTGTATTTCAGTGTAACAAGCGAGATGAGTAAATCTCTTTTAGCCTCATTGGGAAGATTTTTATTCTCTGTCACTATATTGGTAAGTAAATCGCTTGAAATTTTTACATCATTTCTTTTCTGTTCAAATGTGATGCCAAAAACCTCTCTTGTTTCAATATCTTCTGGCTTGTAATTTTTGTCGATTTTAACAATATTGTATCTACCATTCTGCTTGGTTTTGAGGATTTCAAGAGCCTCTTTTGAGTAGGAAGGGGCAATAATTCCATCAGAAACCTCTCTTTTGAGTAGAAGTGCTAAAGACTCGTCAACCTCATCAGATACAGCTACCCAATCGCCAAAAGAAGACATTCTATCAGCACCTCTTGCCCTTGCGTATGCCAGTGCTACAGGTGAAAGTTCAAGGTCTTCTACAAAGCAGGCTTTTTTAAGTTCACTGGACATAGGTATACCGATTGCTGCTCCAGCAGGGCTTACGTGTTTAAAAGATGCTGCTGCTGGAATGTTAAAAATTTCTTTCAGTTCTTTGACGAGTTGCCATGAGTTGAATGCATCAAGAAAGTTTATATATCCTGGATTACCATTTAATACCTCAAAAGGCAATTTGCCTTTTTTCATAAAAAGTCTTGCTGGTTTTTGATGTGGATTACAGCCGTATTTTAAGATTCTCTCATTCATAAATGCTCCTATTTTTTAAAAAGTGTTTTTTTAGAATTTTTGTTGTAAATGGCTATAAGATTTTCAAATTCTGAGTTATAATTTTTTGAAAACTTATAGTTTTCTATATATTTGAAAAACTCTTCTTCAAAGTCGTTAATTTTTTCCCCAAAAGATTTTTGCCAGTTTTCTTTTGTGTATTCTTTTTTTGAAAATTGGATAACTTTGTTTTTCCCAAATTTTTTGATGAGGTATTCTGTAAATTCTTTTGATTCTGGAATTATAACGAGCCTCATAAATATAGTATACAGTTCGTTAATATTGAAGTATCTATACGGTCTATCAAAGAATTCTTGAATTGAAACAAAAAGATTTTCTTTTGCAAGGTAATTTACAGCAAATTTGTAAAGGTCTTTTTTGTCTTTTTCAGAAAAGTTATTTTTTATATAACTATCTATTTCGTTAATTCTGAAAATTTCGTTTTGTTTTAATTCTTTCTGGAAATTGAGCCATTCGGATTCAATCATTCCAAATCTTATGACATCATTTTTCATATAGCCATAAAAATTATTACCAAGTTTGAAAAATAAACTATAAGGGTCTTTAAATTCAATTTCTTCAGAATAGGTTAATTTTGCATTTTTATAAAATTTTAAGATTTTTTTTACTTTTTCGATGTCTTCATTTCTGGATATAATTTTCAATCTGTAGTTATCTTGAGTTAGTTCAAGAGATGAATTTCCTTCTTCCAAAAAAATATTTATTTTGTTATTTGAACATGAAAAAACAAAAAATAATAGAAAAATAAGCCATTTCATAAATTCTCTAATTCCATACTTAGATTGAGGTCAAACTTATCTTCAAATCTATTTTTTATTCTGAGGAAAGTATCGATATTTTTTATGAAAAGGTCAACCATTTCAGGATCAAAATGTTTACCCCTTTCATTAGTCATAAATTCGAGAACTTTGTCCATTTCCCATGCTTTTTTGTAAACTCTATCACTTGAGAGGGAGTCGAAAACATCGGCTATACAAACTATTCTGCCATATATATGAATTTCGTTGCCTTTCAGTTTGTTTGGATAACCAGTGCCATCATATTTTTCGTGATGTTGTAAGGCTATGATAGCAGCAGATGCAAATAAATCTTTTTTGCTTTTATTCAACATTTCATAACCAATTTTTGTATGATTTTTTATTATCTCAAATTCTTCAGTTGTTAATTTAGCTGGTTTATTTAATATGTTATCTGGGATGCCGAGTTTACCAATATCGTGCATTGGAGAGGATAGAGTTATTAGCCTTATATCTTTTTCTGATAACCCGATTAGCTCAGCAAGTATTTTTGAAAATTGAGATACCCTTAAGATATGATTGCCTGTTTCTTTTGATCTTGCTTCTGCAATTTCACATAGTCTTAAAATTACTTCTTTTTGAGTTGATTCGAGTTCAGTGGTTAAAAAGGAAAGCTCTTCATGGGATTTTTTGATGTAGATTTTATCAAGTTCAAGCTGTCTTGCATAAACTTTGAGGTCATTATGAATTTTATAAAGTCTGAGTCTTAATATATAAACCATGCTTACTACAAAGGCGAATATGCCATAATGAGCCATAAAACTTATTCTTGGTATAACTTGAAAAGCCTGAAGCAAGTCAAGGGAGCTAAAGAAAACAATAGCTATAATGCCATAGCACATTATAAGAGCCTCTTTGTTGCGTTTCAAAAATGTAAGATAGATAATATCTATAACACCGATAAGCAACGTAATGGCAAGCATAGCTTCAAAGACGTCCACACTTTTAAGTAGAATATTTGGTTCTACTATAGTGAGTAAACTTACGATTAAAGCAAATGCAAGATTTATAAATACGAGCCCAAGAAAGATAGGTGTAAAGATATTTTTCTTTTCTTGCTTATTAATCTGATAGACAAAATAACATATTGATGGAGAAAGAAAATAAAGTGATATAAGTTCTGCAGATCCCCATAAGTATGGATTATTGCCAAATATGAAATATCTTATTTCAGTTCTACAGAAAGTTGTGATACCTAAAAACAAAGAAAAAAAGCCAAGAGAGAGAAAAGACCTATACTGGCTTTCTGTAGAAGGAGCAAGGAAGATTAAACCTAATCCAATAAGTATAAAGAGAACAGAAAGTATAACTTCATCAACATTCTCAACAATAATTGTTTTGATTATATCTGATTTTTCTCCATATCTTATAGCTCTTGAAAAACCTATATTTTGAAATCCAGAGAAAACTTTTATGTAAATGTCTTTTCCACTGGTGTTATCTGGAAGTTCTATAAAATGCCTTCCAAAACAGGTTAGGTTATTGAATTTACTGCCGAATTGATAGATCTTGTTTGTTTCTAAGAAAACTTCCACATACTGGTCGAAATGATAGGTATTGAGTATTGGATATTTTGCCTTTAACTCTGGTAGGGTGGTTTTAAATACAAGTGTTATATTTGTTTTTGAGATATACTCAAAATAGGTTTTTTCTGAAGATTTCCATTCTACATTTTTGAAATTTTCTGGTTTTATATCACCAAAAGTATATTGCCAGTTTGAAAGAATTTTATACTCACAAAATAAGGGAGAAAAAAAAACAAAAAGCAATAAAAATTTATAAAAAACAGTTTTCATAACTTTTAATTAACCTTATTTTTTATTATGCAACAAATTAAAAATAAAGTCAATAGCTATTCGATTACGATTTTCTCAAAATCAATTAGTTTTGAAAATAAGGTATCGATAGTGCTTAAGAGAGCAATTCTGTTGTTTTTTATTTTTTCATCTTTGTCCATTACAAGAACTTTATCAAAAAATTCATCAACAACATTTCTGAATGTTGCAAGTGTTAAAGCAAATTTTTCATAATTTTTTTGCTGGAGATTTTCAATAAGTTCTTTTTCTTTTGATCTATAGAATTCAAATAGCTTTTTTTCTGCATCTTCTTTAAGAAGTGTTTCATTTAATGCTGTTATTTTTTGATTTTTAATAATATTTTTTATTCTTTTGAATGTGGTTGCAAGGTTTATGAAATCTTCTCTTTTCCTTAAAGAATTTATGGCTTTTATTCTCAAGAAAGCATCGTAAATATCTGAAATCCCACTTGTAAGCCCAGCTTCAATCTCATCTGTTTCAAAACCATATTCTTTAAGCACAGTTTTTGTTCTTACTGTGATAAAGTCAATAACTTTTTCTATGAATTCTTCTTTTGAAGTTTTGATGTAGCTTTTGTATAGTTCAAAAGATTCATTTAACAATTCTTCTATGTTGAAATGTAGCTTATTTTCTATAAGAATTCTTATAATACCGAGAGTCTGTCTTCTTAATGCATAAGGGTCTTTTGAACCAGAAACATAGTTGCCGATAGAATACAATGCAAAAAGGTTATCAAATCTATCGGCAAGTGAAACAACAAGGCCTGATTTGTAAGTAGGCAGTTTATCGCCACTGAATTTTGGCTTGTAATGTTCCATTACGCTTGTTGCAACCTTTTCATTTTCTCCAGAATGAAGGGCATAGTAATAACCTATTACACCCTGAAGTTCTGGAAATTCGTAGACCATATTTGTTACAAGGTCACATTTTGCAAGAGTTGCTACTCTTGTTGCATCCTCTTTTTCATCCTGCCAGCCGAACTTTTCTATTATTTTTATAGTTAATGCTTTGATACGTTCTACTTTATCATACATACTGCCAAGCCCTTTTATAAAAAGGACATCCTTAAGTCTTGGGAGATAATCTATAAGTTTAATCTTTCTATCTTCATCAAAGAAAAATTTTCCATCAGAAAATCTTGCTCTTATAACTCTTTCGTTTCCTTTTATAATCTCAGGTGTTTCAAATGTATTTAAGACTATAAGAAATTTGTTTAAAAGTTTACCATCTTTCCCTTCGAGAGGAATATACTTTTGATGTTCAATCATTTCAGAAATTAATACTTCTTCTGGCAAGGATAAAAATTCTTTTTCAAATTCTCCAATTGCAACGACGGGGAATTCTGTGAGATTAATAAGATAATCAAGAAGCTGTTCGTTTAAAATTGGCTTTGCCTGTAAAGATTCCGCCTTTTTATTTACTCCATCTAAGATTAAAGATTTTCTTTCTTCCTGATCAACTATAACGTATGTATTTTTTAATGTTTCTTTGTATTTTTCTGCACTCTTTAGTTCTACTTTTGAAGGGGAAAGGATTCTATGACCAAAAGAATAGAGAACATTTGGAATGTTTTTTATATTTACGTTTACAAGGTTATTTCCATATATTGAGCTTATCCATTTTATAGGTCTTACAAAAGAAATTTCGCCATTTCCCCAACGCATTGTTTTTGGAAAATCAATAGAGAAAATAGTTTTTTCAACAAATTCTGTTAATATTTTATTTATTTCTGTTCCGCCTTCTTTTGTTTTGAGGTATACGTAGTTATTATCCTTTATTATATCTTTCAGTTCTGCTTTGTTGGAAGCTAAAAAGCCACTCAATGCTTTTGTAGGATTGCCATTTTCATCGAAGGCGGCTTTAAGTGAAGGTCCTTTTTTTTCTATTACTTTTTCTTTTGTTTTTTCGGCGAGGTTATTTATTAAAAGGGTAAGTCTTCTGGGTGTAGCAAGAACACTAAAGTCAGAAAACTCAAATCCATAACTGTCAAGATTTTCTTTTGCTTTGTTTTTAAGTTCTTCAATAGTTTTTGTTAAAATTCCGTGAGGTATTTCTTCAACACCTATTTCTATTAAAAGAGTTTTACCCATCGTAATCTCCAGCAAAAATTTTATCAACTTAAATTATAAAAATTATTGAGAAAAAACACAATTTTTTAATCTCTGAAACTTTTCTTCCTCTTCTTTTCAATGTATAATTTTTCGTCAACAATGGTTATCATATGTTCTATTGTTCTTACTTCGTAAGGGTTGAATGAATGATGACCTATACTGAAAGAAAGAATGTATGGTTTATTTGATTGAGAATTGTATTTTTTAAGTTCATTTGATAGTCTCTTGAGTATAAGTTCTGGAAGTTTGTGATTTTTCTTTTTGTTTAAAGCTATAACGACGAATTCGTCTCCACCCACTCTTGCTATTAAGTCACCTTTTCTGAAAGAAGATGAGAGGATATTTGCAGTTTCTTTAAGTGCTTCATCACCTTCGAGGTGGCCAAGAGTATCGTTTATTTGTTTTAATTTATCAAGGTCGATAAAGAATACACATAGAGGATAATCTTTTTCTCTTGAGGTTTTAAGCATATTTTCTGCAATTTCAAAAAAACCTCTTCTATTATAAAGTCCTGTTAATACATCTCTATCTGCAATATTTTTAAGTTCGTAGTTGTATCTTTTTAGTTCTTTGTAGGCTTCTTCTAAAGCTTTGCTATAACGAATCTGTTCATCCCAGAGTAGAATTATTCTTAAACTTAGGCCTATTATTTCCTGAATATATAAATACAGCAGATCATGTCTTGGTTCTAAATTGATAACAAGGTAACCGAATTGTTTTTCTCTATTGTATATAGAAAATATGCCGAGTGTATATCTATTTTCAGGGAATAAATCTTCTGGCAGAATTTCTGTTGTATTTATAATTAAGTTTTCCTTTGTTTCTTTTCTGTAAAGGTCATAGTAATAAACGATCTCAGATTTAAGTGGGAGTTGCCATTTATTAACTGATATTTTTTTTGGTTCTTCTTTAAACAAAATGAGAGCAAAAAATTTTACACCAAACAGAGGAAATTGTTCTGAAAGAATTTTTTTGAGATTTTCAATGTTATTAATTGAGTAAATATTTTGTGTTAATGCTCTGAATCTTTGCATTATCCAGTCAAGTTCAAGTTTTTCTCTACCTTCTATTCTTTTTAAGGACATTAGAATTAAATGGTATGCTTTTTGGATTACTTTAATTATTTGATTGTTCTGGTTTGAGTTTATAAATTCTATAATTATTGACTCAAGAAGGTTTGTTAAATTTTCAAGAAAAATTTGATCCCCCTGAGATGAAATAAGTAGATTGTTGATTTTTTTTAGAAAATTTTCTTCATCAATTTTTTTATCTATAAGGTTATAGAATAAATCATTAATCTTCTGAAAGTTTTGTAAAATATATTTTCCATAGTTTTCTTTATTTTGATTGAATATAAAATTTATTTTCTCTTTTGGATCAGTGGTGTTTATAATTGGCAAGTCAATGTTTCCCAAACAGGAGCAACTCTGTCTTATTACTAATTCGCAATCCAACTTGTAAACGTCGTCTACTTTTTCGCCTGAAAGCATTTTGTATAAAAGTTCGGTAGCAAGTTCTCCTTCCTTTTCGAGAGGCTGTCTTACTGTTGTAAGAGGTGGTTCTGTATATCTTATATCAAGCTGGTCATCAAATCCAGTAAGTATTATGTCATCAGGAATATTATAGCCAAGATTTTTAAGTTCCTGATAGGCTGAGAAAGCCATATTGTCATTTGCGGCTACTATGGCATCTGGAAAGATTTTTCTCTGATAAATCATTATTCTTACAGCTTCTCTACCACTTTCGAGTCTGAAATCACCGGGTAATATAAGTTCTGGATCAAATTTTATATTTTTTTCTTTTAAGGCTTCTTTATAACCTTCAAGTCTTTCAACCGCTTCCGGATGTGTTTTAAGTCCTGAAATGAAGGCTATTTTTTTTGCGTTATGTTTTTCTATAAGATGTAAGACAAGATTTTTCATTGCATTTTTATTGTCTATTATGATCGATGGGTATCCTTTGATTTTTACAGAAATACTGACTCTTGGTATATTCCCATAAGAATTAAAAAATTTTGTGAATTCGTCATATCCTATATCGTTAATAAGTGCTCCAGATACAAAAATGAGGCCATCAAGTTTTTCTGGATTTATCATTTCGTAAATTATATTTTCATTTTCTTCGTAGTTTACTGGTGAAGCAGGAGATTTGCCAATAAAAAATATAGTGTCCATATTGTATTCTCTTGCTTTTGATGTTATACTTTTCCAGATGGGAGATTGATACATTCCTTCAAGTTGGTTGATTAAAACACCAATTTTATATCTTTTCATAAAAATTCCATTCAGTTAATTATATTCTTATTGAATCAAAAAGGCAATATTAATAAACATTTTAGTTGAAATAAAAAAAAATCAAATCTATAATTTAAAGAGTATTTTTTAATTTGGAAGGTAAAAATGAGAAAAATTTTTTTATTTTTTTTGATTTTCAATTCACTTTATGCCACAAAATTTGAATTTATTATTGAGAAAGGTAGAAAATACAGATTTAAAAACTGGAATAAGCAGGAGATATATAGAAATGGAGCTTTTTACAGACAGGCTGAATCATTAAATAAAGTAATACTCGAAATAAAAGATGTGACAAATGATTATGGATTATTTGAAGGCAAATATCACTATTACGAAAAAAATCCTCAATTAAATGAACCTTTCCAGCTTAAAAGTATATATGAAAGCAGATTTTATAAAAATAAATATGGTGAGATGCAGGTCCCACCAAATATTCTTATGCCAACCCTAAGGAGTGTTCCTACATTCCCAAAAGAAGATATAAAGCCGGGGACATTCTGGAAGGCAAAGGCAGAAGAAGTTCTTGAAGGAATACTTGTAAGAGAGAATATAATAGTCAACAATCTTGATGTAAGTTATTTTTATATAGGTGATGAAGTTATAAATGACAAACTTTATGCAAAACTTCTTATAAGCTACCATGTAATAACCTATCCAAAGAATGATCCTGATATATTAAGTCTAACTGGTTTTTCACATTCTGTTTATTACTGGGATATTTCAAATTCGGCACCGGCATTTTATACAGAGGATTACTCTTTTATGTTTACGATAAACAGTGGAGAAACTGTTCTTTACAAAGGTTCGACAGAAGGGAAAGTTGATGAAGTAATGGATTTAAATAAGGCAAGAAAAGAAGAGCTTGTGAGTGAAATTTCAAACAGGATGGATATAAACAATAAAGATATTTCTATCACTGAGGTTCTTGATGGTATTATTGTAAATCTTGGTAATGTTTTGTTTGATTTTAATAAATACAATCTTAAGAAGGAATATGAGAAAAAACTTGATGCTTTGATAGAGGTATTAAGACAGAATCCAAATATTGATATTGTGATTTATGGGCATACGGATAATATAGGGACTGAGAAATACAATCAGGCTTTATCAGAAAACAGGGCTAAAACTATAGCTGATTATATGATCAAGAAAGGCATAGCTTCAAATAGAATTTCTTACATTGGATTTGGTAGTAAAAGACCAATTGCTGATAATTCTACAGAGGAAGGCAGGCAGAAAAATAGAAGGGTAGAGATAAAGCTAATTACTAAAGAATAATGACAAATTTTTAAAAATAATTTATAATTTAAATTGAATTAAAATAATTTTCAGGAGTAAAAAATGATTTTCAGTTATTTTCAGCAGGGCGGACCTGTAATGTATTTAATCCTTTTGGCTTCTATAGTTGGACTTGCAGTATTTATAGAAAGGTGGTTCTACCTTGAGAAGGTAAAAAAGAATGCAAGAATGATAAACGAAAGGATGAAAGAGAAGCTGAAAGGACTCAGGCTTGATGAGGCCATAGCTGTGTGTGAAAATCATCCGGGTGCAGCAAGCAATATAATTAAAGCTGGGCTTGAAGTTGCTTCAAAATCGAGGGAAGAGATAGAAAAAGCTATGGAAGATGCTGCTAAGTTTGAGATACCAAAACTTCAGAAAAATTTGCCTGTGCTTGGGACTATAGTAAGTATTTCTACTCTTCTTGGACTACTTGGGACAGTGCTTGGAATGATATTGTCAAGTAGTGTGCTTGCAACGAAAGGTATGAGTGATCCAGCCAAATTAATAGGTGGTATAGCTCAAGCACTTATTACTACTGCTTATGGACTTATTGTAGCCATACCAGCGGTTGTTGGCTATAATTATCTTAATGCAAAGATAGATAATATAATCAATGAGATTGAGATTTCTACAATTGAGCTTATAAAACTTTTGAAGAAGGATGTGGAGACCTTCAAAAAGTGGTAAAATTATTCTTAAAGGAGAATTTTTATGGATAGTGCAGAATATCAGAAGAAGAAAAAAAGAAAGGAGGCCTTTAAAAAATTTGTGATAAACTTTTTTATATGGCTTCTTATAATAGCTTTTGTTTCAACTCTTGGTGTTTACTGGGGAAAAGATGTCAATGTCAATGTGATAAAAATAGCTAAAATTGGAAAGAAGAGTTTTAACTATCATCCTGGGTCTATTTTTAATTATATACTTATTTTTAACAGGGAAAAACTTGCAAATTTTTTACCAAGAAATATAGATCAGGATACTTTTAACAATTTTCTTATAAATTACTCAGTTGAAAATTTACTCAATAATGGGCATCTTTATGTTTTTGGTAAAGAGCTTGGATTATCACCTTCAAGGGATATTTTAAGAAATATTATTGAGTATAATATTAAAGGGGCTCTTACTGGTTCACCTTCAAAAGGGCTTGTTGATTATGCATATATGGAATATGTAAATCATGCTTTAGCCAGTGAGAATGGAGATATAATGAATGCTCTTGGTGTAGTTACTATGTCTGAGCTTTTTTCTTACTATGATTTATTTTCTTATTATGCTGAGGCTGAAATTGTAATTTTTGACTATACAAATTATGTTGCCAAGAAAATAACAGATGATGAACTTGAGGCATATTTTAATAAGAATTTCTCAAACTATGTTTCTGAGATCAAGATAGATGACATTGCGGCCTCAACCAAAGAACTTGCAAGCGAAGTTCATAAATATGCAAAAGAAAATGGTTTTGACAAAGCAGTTGAGCAGTATAAATCAAAGGCAAAAGTATCAACTATTTCTTTAACAAGAAAAACTGGAATGGCAAAGAGGTTTGAACTTGCTTTAAAACTTAAAGAAGGAGAGGTTGCTCAAAAAGTTCAATTTGAGAATGGAGAATACCACGTAATAAGGCTTAAAGAAATAACAAAATTTTCAAGTCTCAAGCCTGAGGTTAAGAAAGATCTTCTTGTGAGTTATTTGATGGATAACAAAGAAACTCTTCTTAAAAAATATAAGGAAGAGATTGATAAAGTTTTGTCAGAAGCCAATAATTTAATCGTAAATGGAAAAAGTTTGAAGGATATTTCGACATATTTGTCTGCGAATTTTTATAAAGCCAACAGGATTGTGCCTGTTTCAAGATATATCTATAGTGAAGATAAAAAGATAATTCCAATAAGTCTTGAAGAAAACCCGGAGGTTATTGATTCAGTGTTTACTTCTGAGCTTAACAAGATTAAGGTTATAAACAAGGATAAGTATGCTATATTCTTAAAGGCTATATCAAGAAAAACTGATAAGAATTTTTCTTACACAAATATTAATCAGGAAGTTATGAAAGAATATATGCAATATAAGGCCTCTGCCATAAGTAGAGACTGGATGAATTCTCTTGAGAAGAGATATAAAGCTACTGTATATACAAATGAAATAGAAAAATTGAAGAAAGGAAACTTACAGGATTAATGAGTTGGGTTCTTTATACTTTTATCGGGCTTGTTGCTGGAGTAATAAGTGGTCTATTAGGTATAGGGGGAGCTACTATTATTATTCCGGCTCTTGTTTTTCTTCTGGGATTTGATCAGAAGATGGCTCAGGGGACTACTCTTTTCCTTATGGTTTTCCCTATCGGGCTACTTGCTGTTATTGAATATTATAATGCCGGTTATGTAAAAGTTAAAGAAGGGATTATTATTGCTTTGTTTTTCTTGATTGGTGGGTGGCTTGGCAGTAAGTTCGCGTTAAAGCTTGACTCGGCAATACTCAGAAAGTTTTTTTCTATTTTTT
>FMJZ01022079.1_pt1 | contig 13742 bp, 17 predicted proteins | sample 1987881 | NCBI WGS metagenome assembly FMJZ01 (sample SAMEA4378227, study PRJEB15110) | soil metagenome | biome: soil; feature: Field; material: Soil | place: India | collected 2015-03-11 | depth 0 m | reverse complement strand
AATTTCATAAACTGTATAGTATGTGTTGGACCGATTGCATAAATTACTTGACCTGTTGCGATTTTCAGTTATCATATCAAAAGCAGTAAGTAATTATATTACTTTCAATGTAATGGATAAAACTGAGTGAATGGAGGACATTATGGAAATAAAGAAAATTGGTGTGATTGGTGCTGGTACTATGGGAAATGGTATTGCTCAAACTTTTGCCAGCTACGGCTATGAAGTACTAATGATTGATATTGACCAGAAATTTTTGGATAACGGAATGTCGACGATCAAAAAAAGTCTTGCTAAAATGGTTGAGAAGGCAAAAATGACTCAAGCGGATGCTGAGGCAACAATACAGCGAATCAAAACCGGTACTGATTTGGGGTTAGTCCGAGATTGTCAATTGGTAGTGGAAGCGGTGGTGGAGAAGATTGATGTAAAAAAAGATGTTTTTAAGAAGTTATGCATGCAGAGTCCACCGGAAACGATTCTTGCTTCCAATACTTCGACAATATCAATTACTGAAATTGCATCGGCCACTCATCGACCAGATAAAGTTATTGGTATGCATTTTATGAACCCAGTGCCTTTAATGCAATTAGTAGAAGTAGTCAAAGGATTAGCTACAAGTGATGAAACGACCAATATAATTGTCGAGTTGTCAAAAAAAATTGGTAAAACGCCGGTTGTGATAAATGATTCTCCAGGTTTTGTTTCTAATCGCATTTTATTGCCGATGATTAATGAGGCGATTTATGCATTACAAGAAGGCATTGCGGATAAAGAAGCAATTGATACGGTAATGAAGTTAGGTATGAATCATCCAATGGGGCCTTTGGCATTAGCCGATTTAATTGGTCTTGATATCTGTCTTGATATTTTGAATGTCTTGTATCGCGATTTAGGCGACCCCAAATATCGTCCCTGTCCATTACTTAAACGCATGGTTGCAGCTGGATATTTAGGTAGAAAGACTAAGAAAGGGTTTTATACCTACTAAAATTTCTAAAACCAAAAAACTTAGAGAGTATAAAAGACTAAAAAAGAAAAAATATAGAAGGATACAAGATAGAAATAAAAAGATCAGATAAAGGAAGATACAGCAAGAAATAAAAAATCGAGTCAAGATTTGACTTTAATCATTCGCGGGGAATAAATTGAGTTAGGTTAATTTGGAGAATAAATTCAAGATTCTTAAATTACCAAATGCTCGCATTGGACATACAGTCTTTGCGTATTTGCAATTAATCTCAACACAAGAAAAAGCCAAGGAATTAGTTAAGAAAAATACGGTTGCAAATGGGACAGTTGTTGTATCTCGTACGCAAACATATGGAAAGGGAAGAGGTGATAATATTTGGATTTCTGAGGATGGCGGACTCTATTTTTCTATCATTTACCAATCAACTTTAGTGGTTGACCAATTACCAAATTTAACAAAAACTATAGCGGTTGGTGTTAAACGAGCAATTGAAAAAATTGTACTGCCAATATGTCCAGTTGAATTAGAAATAAAAGGTATAAATGACATTTTGTTAAATAAAAAGAAACTTGCGGGAATACTCGTTGAAACAGAATCTTTAGGGGGCACAAATTGCCAAATTAGAAATCCGATGAATATTTATTATTTGGGAATAGGGATTAATGTAAATCAAACAAGTTTTCGTGAATATCTTAAAGATTATGCTACTTCCTTATTGATTGAAATCGGCAAAAGGATTTCGCGTTGGGTAATCCTTAAAGCGGTGTCTGAAGAATTGGCTAAATTGTTATTTTAGATATAATTAATCAGAAAACTGAATACCAAATGCTACTTACAAATAGTTTAACGGTCGCCAAATACGAAGTCTGAAAAATGCTCAAGGCACGCCAAGGTTCATACGAAAAAAACCATCAATTATGCTTCGGCATTTCATGCCTTTTGAACCAATATTGACTTTGTCAGAGTTCTTCTAAATAACTCATTGACATAACAGATACTATTGTTAGAATATATGAGATGAAATTTGGAATATGACAAGTAAAAATATATAGGTAGTGTATAATATTTTTTGTGTAATTTTAGTATTGACATGTTAAAGAAAAGGTGTATTCTCTAATGTATTAACATACTTTAAAATAATATTTAGCAGTGTGAACACACTGATGGCAGAAGAACCTAATTTACACAAAAATCTTAATGCTTATATCTAAGTTTATAGTTTGTAGGAAGAGAAGGCAAATATGCCGTTAACACCAATTGAAATAAAAAACAAAAGTTTTTCTACAGCCATTAGCGGATTTAATAAGAAGGAAGTAAAAGCCTTTTTATCAATGGTGAGTAAAGAGATAGAGGATTTACGCAACGAACGAGCCAGTTTAGCCCAAAAAGTTGATGAACTCTCAATGCGGATTGCTGGTATCGAGAAGACTGAAGCCCTGTTAAAAGAGACATTGATGACTGCCCAAAAAGCGATCACAGAAATAAAAGATAATGCTAAAAAAGAAGCCGAGTTGATAATTAGTAAAGCAAAAGCCGAAGCAGAGAATATAAAGCATAATCTTCAAGAACAAATCCGACGGACAGAGAAAATAATTGCGGACTTACAGATGCAAAAGATTAATCTGATTAGTCAAACTAAGTCGATGATAACAAATTTTTCAATGTTAATTGAGCAAATGGAATCTAAAGAGAACAAATTATGAAACAAAGAAATATACCCGCGTCTCAATCCAATATTTTTCAGAAAATTCAAGAAAGCGTAAATTATATTCGAGGTAAAATTGATTATGAACCTAACATTGGAATTATTTTAGGTACCGGATTAGGGAAATTAGTTTCCGATATAAAGATAAAATGCACGATAAATTATGAGGAAATTCCCCATTTTTTGAAACCCACCGTAGAAAGCCATTCCGGACGATTAATATTCGGCAGATTAGGCGGTAAACGAATTGTCGCAATGCAAGGAAGATTTCATTATTATGAAGGATATGATATGGCGGATATTACGCATCCGGTTCGGGTGATGAAAGAATTAGGCGTCAAAATATTAATTGTTTCTAATGCTAGTGGCGGATTAAATCCTCAATTTGCGGTTAGTGATATTATGGTGATCACTGACCATATTAATCTAATGGGTAATAATCCGTTGCGGGGCTTGACAGATAGTAGATTGGGTCCAAGATTTCCCGATATGTATAATTGCTATGATAAAGAACTAATCAAATTAGTTGAAACCGTAGCCCTGGAAGCGAAAATAAAAATTCAAAAAGGAGTTTATGTGGCCGTCCACGGACCGAATTTAGAAACTGCAGCCGAATATCGATTTTTAAGAATCATCGGTGGCGATGCGGTCGGAATGTCAACTGTGCCGGAAGTAATTGTTGCCCGCCAAGTTGGTCTGAAAGTTTTAGGCTTTTCAGTAATTACCGATATGGGACTACCAGATGCCATGCAGCCGGTAGAATTTGTCCACGTTTTAGCCGCTGCCAATAAAGCTGAACCGAATTTAACCCGTTTGATGCGTGAGGTTGTAAAATCAATTAACCGAAAAATTCTTTCGTAATTTAATGACAATATCACTGAACCACTTTTTATCTTCGTTTATAGACGGCACTGATAATATTAACAAATACCTTTATTTTTAGGTTAAATTAAGTGAAAATCATCTCTAAGAATAGTCTGTTTTTAATCCTGATAATATTGTTGTGCGTATTTTCCTGCGCCAGAAAAAAAATCGTTAGGTCTGAGTATAATCCTGAAATTGATTTTAATCGTGCTCTAAGTGCTCTTGAAACAAAGAATTATAATAAAGCAATTGAGATGTTTCAAAATGTTTTATTCAATTACCCGGGAACAGGTTATGCTGCTGATGCCCAGTTTTATATTGCCAATGCTTATTTTATGAAAAAGAATTATCGTGATGCGATTCCGGAATTTGAGTTTTTTATTAATAGTTTTTATGGCAATCAATATTTAGAGGAGGCATATTATAAATTAGCCCTATGTTATTTTCATTTAGCGCCGACCGTCATTCGCGACCAATCATTTTTATATAAGACTTTAGAAATTTTAGAGGAACTTGAAGAGCGATTTCCGGAAACGAAATACGCGGATGAGATACTTAAAATCAGGCGAGCAATTGCGGAAAGATGGGCACATAAAGAGTTTATGATTGGTGAATTATATTACAAAGCCGGTGAATTCAATTCGGCCCAAGTATACTTTCAGTATGTACAAGATAATTTTCCGGGCACAAAATGGGCAAAAAAAAGTACTTTGCTATTAGGGCAGATTTACGAAAAACAGGATTCGTTGGATAAGGCAATAAATTTTTATCAAACTTTATTAAACTCACCTGAAACCGATACAACAATCAAAAAATTGGCCCAAGAACGACTCCGACAATTAGGTGTAAATCCTTAAAATTTTATGCCCGGCGTAGTTCAAAAAAAAATAGGTATTTTTGGCGGTGCTTTTAATCCTATTCATATAGGACATCTTATTACCGTCGAAGAGATTAGAGAGAAATTGAAATTGGATAAAGTGTTATTTATTCCTACATACCTTGCGCCCCATAAAAGAAATCTTATCAATTATTATCATCGCTACAAAATGGTTAATTTAGCGATTAAGCATAACCCTAATTTTGAAGTGTCCGATATCGAAAGAAATATTAGAGGAAAATCATACACCCTTGAGACCTTAAAACTTTTATCTCAAAAATATCCGAAAACAAAATTCTATCTAATTATTGGTGCGGATGAGTATTTATTATTAGATACCTGGCATGAACCGGAAAAAATAATCCGGTATGCAACTTTGGTGGTAATGCTAAGACCTCAACAAAAAATCGACAAAAACCATATATGGCCCAATACCAAAATTATCAAAGTAACACAAATAGATATATCCAGTAGCGAAATTAGACATGCAATAAAATTGGGAAAAAGTGTGCGGTATAAAATCAGTGACGAAGTCTATAGTTATATTAAGAGAAATAAACTTTACAAATAATCAAATTTGGAGGCATAAATGATTAATTATGCATTTGGTCAATCCCCAACACCATCCACAGGAAATCCAATAATTGGATTTTTACCGATAATATTAATTATCGTCATTCTGTATTTTTTGATGATTCTACCCCAACAACGCCGGCAAAAGAAACATATGCAAATGTTAGCAGAATTAAAAAAGGGTGACCGGGTGGTTCTTTCTGGTGGCATTTACGGAATAATTACTAATGTCAAGGAAAGAACTTTTATGGTCAAAATTGCTGAGAATACAGAAATTGAAATTGAAAAAACATCTATTGCTTATAAATTATAGATAAATATTTTCTAAACTAATAATCCATACGAGAATGAAAGGTGAAAATCGTAAAATCCGTTTATATGGTGATCCCATTTTAAGACAGAAAGCGCAACCAGTAAAAAAGATTGATGATTCAATAAAAAAAATTATTGCAGATTTGAAAGTAACAATGGTAACCCAAGATGGTTTAGGATTGGCAGCAAATCAAATCGGTGAGTTAGTCGCAATTTTCTGTTTTAATCCGAAACCAGCGAACTCTAAAAAAGAATGCGCATCATCTGAAGAAATTGAACCAATTGTTATTATCAATCCCCAAATTGTCAAGCATGAAGGTGAAGAAGAACGAGAAGAAGCTTGTTTATCAATACCTAATGTTGTCGAGGTTGTTCTGCGTGCAAAAGAAGTTATAATAAAAGGACTCAATGAAAATGGGAAGCCGATTGAGATAAAAGGGAAAAATCTCCTTGCACGGGTCTTCCAACATGAAATTGACCATCTCAATGGAATTTTATTCATTGACCACTTGTCTCAACTCCGACGGCAGATGCTAAAAAAGCAACTGGATGCAATTAGTCAGTTAAGCAAGTCGATTTGCCTAATGTAGTGAAATGAGAGAAATTAGAAAATATCACAATGTCGTATCCGATATGAAAATGATTAAAACAGATTGTGGAAACTCACTAAATTGGCCATCAGATAAATTCAATGGATTTTACTAACAGATACAGATAACACAAAGAGCTTTATGTGTTGCATTTAGTCGAATTTTGATAATTTTTCCGATATGTTTTTCCAACAGTTGAAGTAATTATCTCCAGAAATGAGATCTCTACGAATTATACTAAAATCGGTATAAAATGTGCAACCACGAATTTCTAATTCCCGAGCCCCATAAGAGACATATTTCGCGGCTTCCAAAAAGAGAAGTTCTAAAAATATCCATTGATCATATCCGGTTAGTGATTAAGATCAATAAAAATTAGAAATGAGAATTTTATACTGGGGAACATCTAAATTTGGAATTCGTAGTCTCGAATTGTTAGTTCAGAGTGATTATGAGATAATTGGTGTTGTTACATCTCCAGAAAAACCTGCAGGCCGTGGATTACGCTTACAACCGAGTCCAGTGAAAACTGCGGCCGAATTATTGAATCTAAAAGTTTTTGAACCGAATAACCCTAACTCTAACGAATTCTATGAAACTTTGCGTAAAGAAAGCATTGATCTTTGTGTATTGGTCGGATACGGCTATATTATCAAACCATTGCTTTTACAATTACCAACTAAGGGTTTTGTTAATCTTCATCCGTCACTTTTACCGAAATATCGTGGTGCCGCACCAATTCAACGGGCAATAATTACTGGTGAACGGATAACCGGGGTTACTAGCTTTTTTATGAATGAAAAAATGGATGCCGGACCGATTATTTTACAAACGGAAACTGAAATTGGCAATAATGAGACCTATGATGAACTGAGGGAACGACTGGCTCACTTAGGTGCTGAAATTTTAATACAGACGCTCAATCTAATTAAAGAAAATAGATGTCAAGCAAAACCTCAAGATGAAAATCAAGTTACCTTTGCGCCGAAGATAAAAAAAGAAGAGTGTCGGATAAATTGGAATTCAAGTGCCAGAGCGCTTCACAATTTAATTCGTGGTCTGTCATCAGAACCAGGAGCCTGGACTTGTTTTCGTAGCCGAATAACCAAGATATTAAGAACAGAACTGATAACTGATATGATATTCGAACCCAATAAATATAAGCCCGGTGAAATCATTCCAAACAAAAAGAATTTGCTAGTAGCCACCCAAGATGGTTTTCTCAAAATATTGTCATTGAAAATAGAAGGTGGTAAGATAATTAGTGGAATTGACTTTATTAACGGTCAGCGAGTTCAACCTGGTGAATTTTTTGGATCGATATGAGATTGGTCTATTGGTTTTTACTTGTTATTGGTGCTTTTGGATTAGGTATATTAATTTTTAATTTTTTAATTATGCCTTGGATTATTGGTCGTGGCAAAGAAGTAGTGGTGCCGAATTTAATTGGAAAACCCTTAACCGAAGCGCAAAAACTTTTGGCTAACCAAAACCTTATGCTAGGCAAGACGGAGGAAATATTTGATACAATTTTTCCTACTGGTTATGTTGTTCAACAAAAACCTAAACCGGGGAGTATTGTTAAACCAGGGAGGGCAATAATTCTTTATCTTAGTAAAGGAACCAAAAAAGTAAAAGTACCGTTTCTCTTACAAATGCCGTTAGACCGAGCAATGGTAATTTTATCCAATCTGGGACTTCAACCAACTTCAATCGAAACTGTCAGGTCATTTACTACTGGTTTGGGTAAAGTGCTTGGTATTGAACCCCAGCCAGGTTCGGAGATTTCAATCGGAACACCAATAAAGATATTGGTTTCTGGTGGGCCAATTGGAACATTTCTTATGCCCAATTTAGTGGGAATGTCAATAAATAGTGCAATTGATTCTGTTGTCAATTGGGGGCTGATTGTTGGTGCGATACAAGAGGTTGAGTCAGAAGATCAATCTGGTATGGTATTAGTTCAATATCCTGAAGATGGTATGCGGGTAAAAACCGGTGATACAGTAAAATTTATTATTGGAAGAAGGTAGCCATGAAAATTGCAGCCTCAGTTTTGAATTGTAATTTTTTAAATTTGGGTGAAGAAATTAAAAAAGTTCAACAAGCAGGCATTGATGCTATCCATTTAGATGTGATGGACGGTCATTTTGTGCCCAATCTTAGTTTTGGTATTCCTTTGCTGAAAGCGATAAAACCAATACTAAAAGTACCAATCATAAGCCATCTGATGGTTGCAGAACCAGAAAAGATGATTGAATATTTTCTTTCAGATTCTGATGGTATCATTTTTCATATTGAAGCAACGAATAACCCAACTCAATGTTTGAAATTAATCAATGAAAGTAATAAGATATCGGGTATTGCCTTAAATCCTGATACGCCTATAGAACATGTTGCACCATATCTTGATTTTATTAAGGAAATTCTGATTATGAGCGTGTACCCGGGATTTGGTGGTCAAAAATTTATTGCGGAAACAATCACAAAAATTATGAAGACCAAAGCGATGGTTAAGAACCAAAGAAATCAAATAATGATTGCGGTTGATGGCGGAGTTAATCTTAATAATGGTCAAGAACTGATAAAAGCCGGCGCGGATATTCTCATTGCTGGAACCGCAATATTTCATTCGCCCAATTATGCCGAGACAATACGACATTTTCGAAGTCTACAATTGTAAAATATTGATAGAAAAATTATTGAAGTTTGATAATAATTTTAATGTTAAATTAGACAATGAGGGTTATACACAATGTTTGAAATAATTACTGATAAATTCGTAAAGTTACAACGGAAACTGTTAGGTTATGGTAGACTCAGTTCTAAAGAAATATCAGAGGCATTAAGAGAAATAAGGATTACTTTACTAGCGGCTGATGTTAATTATAAAGTTGTCGGAGAATTTATTCGCGGACTGCAAGAGAAAATTGAAGAGAAAAAAATTGTTGAGAGCTTAAAACCCGGAGAATTGATCAATGTTACTTTGTATGAAGAATTAGTTAAATTATTAGGCGAAAAACCGGCAAAATTACAATTTACTCGTATCCCGACAATAATAAACTTAGTGGGTTTACAAGGAACAGGAAAAACGACCACAGCGGGAAAATTAGCCGCAAAATATAAAAGTAAAAAACCGCTTTTGGTTGCCTGCGATGTCAAACGACCAGCGGCATCAGAACAATTGAGACTTATTTCGCAAAGAGTCGGTTGTGATTTCTTTCCAGTAGCAGACGAAGCACTCAAAACTTGTCTTTCGGCATTAGCACAAGCAAAAGATAAAGGTAATCAGTTGATCATTTTGGATACTGCTGGTCGCCTTCATATTGACGAAGATTTGATGCAAGAACTAAGGTTGATTAAAGAAAAGACTAATCCTGATTATACTTTATTAGTAGCAGATGGGATGGTCGGACAAGATGCTGTAGCCCAAGCACAAGAGTTTCATAATGCTTTGAAAATTAACGGTGCCATTGTAACAAAACTCGATGGTGATGCCAAGGGCGGTGCGATAGTGTCAATCCGGAAAGTAACATCAGTACCAATATATTTTCTTGGCACGGGTGAAAAAATAGAAGATTTAGAGGAGTTCTATCCGGACCGTATCAGCACGCGCATTTTAGGTCTCGGTGATATCCGAACGCTTCAAGAAAAAGTTGCTTCAGCAATTTCATCCCAAGAACAAGAGGCAATGGCGGAAAAATTTCTTAAAGGTAGGTTCGATTTTAATGATTTTTTGAACCAATTGAAAACCATCAGAAAAATGGGTAGTATTTCTAAATTGTTAACGATGATGCCGGGTGCTGCGAACTTAAAAGGCCTGGAAAATATTGATGATAAAGATTTTGTCCGGGTTGAAGCAATAATTCAATCAATGACCAAAGAAGAACGAGAAAATCCAGATATTATTGATGGTTCAAGACGAAAACGGATTGCAATGGGCAGTGGAACATCAGTCGAAGAAGTTAACCGATTACTAAAAGAATTTCACCAAGCGAAACAACTGATGCAAAACATGAGAGCAGGAAAATTCAAATTATTTAGATAATAGAAAAAAAATATGATAATATCAAATATCAAAATGAAAAATCAATATTCAATTTATGATATTTGATTTTAGAAACGGGGGTATTATGTATTGTCGCAATTGTGGTAAAGAAGTGGCCGAAAAGGCAGAAATTTGTCTTCATTGCGGAGTAAAGTCATTAAGTGGTGTCAACTACTGTCAAAATTGTGGAGCAGAAGTTAATCCTAATGCAGAAATTTGTGTTAAATGTGGTGTACGATTAGCCGGAATAAAATCGTTTGTTAGTAATACAGTGACATATGCCGGTTTCTGGCGGAGATTTGCCGCATCATTTATTGATGGCATCATCTTATTTATTCCCATATTATTGATTAATTTGATGTTCACTTATGCGGGTTGGCTTTTGGGAACAGTTGCAAGTTGGTTATATTATGCGTTAATGGAAAGTTCAGAAAGACAAGCAACATTAGGTAAACAGTTATTAAATATTATGGTTACGGATATTAGTGGTAATCGAATTACTTTTGGCCGAGCAACCGGGCGGCATTTTGCCAAGATTATTTCAGGTTTAACTCTGTCAATTGGATATATAATGGCTGGTTTTACTGAAAAAAAACAGGCATTACATGATATGATTGCTGATTGTTTGGTTTTGAAGAAACCTATATAGTTATGAGTGGATTAATTATTTTAAAATAGGAGGAAAATATGTTTTGTCGTAATTGCAGTAAGGAAATTGCCGACAGAGCGGAAATTTGTATTCATTGTGGTGCTAAACCATTAAGTGGTAATAAATATTGTCAGAACTGCGGCGGAGAAGTTAACCCCAATGCAGAAATTTGTGTTAAATGTGGTGTACGCTTAGCAAGAGGAAAAGAAGGTAAAGACTGGTTAGTCGCACTTCTGCTTTCAGTTTTATTAGGTGGATTAGGGGTTGATCGATTTTATTTAGGATATATCGGTTTGGGCGTTCTTAAATTGATTACTCTTGGTGGATTTGGTATTTGGTGGTTAATAGATTTGATTTTAATTGCATCCAATAAGTTGCCTGATAGCGAAGGAAAAGAGTTGGTAAAAAAATAAATCAAATTCGTTCTGGGCTAATAGAACTAACTATTACAAAGTAACCCTATAAGGTCCGGGATGACTTAAACTCGCATCGATTTTTAAAAGAGCGTTAATTTTTAATAGATCGCTACAGGAAAATTTTTGTATATAAAAATAAGAGGTCTTTGAGAAAAAATATTAGATATTTTATTGACTGATAATTTTTTGGTTTTCATAAATTCCTGCATCTGCTCTGAACTTAATTCGATAGTATTTATTTTTGCATACTTACCAAAAATCTGAATTGCAGAATTTGATATTTTGATGGTTTTTCCTAATTGTTGAGCAAATAAAATTCCTTTCCGATAGGGTCTTAATTTATTAAAAGTGTTAACGGTTTTCGTCGTTAGAAAAATTTTGTCTTGTTGAACAACGAAGTTATATTTTCGAAAGACGGATTGGGGAATACCAAAATTGATTTCCAAATACTGTAATATTCTGTTTATCATGACTTTCTAATTTTAGCAATGAAGAATCCCTCAGTATCATTATCTTGGGGAAAGAGACGGATTGTATTTTTAATATTTTCATCAAATATATATCCTTGCCATTCAGTAATTCCTGGCCGGGATTTCAAACTATTAATGATTATCGGTTCACAATGAGCATTGGGATATTTTTTTAATAAATAATCCACAACCATTTCATTTTCTTCGGGTGCATAGGTGCAAGTAGAATAAACTAATATCCCGTTGGGTTTGAGACATTGAAATGCGGAATTTATTAAGCCTTTTTGAATCTTCGAATGTCTGAGAATATTAGTTTCGCTCCAATAAGATATTGCCGAAAAAGATTTTCGAACCATACCTTCTAAAGAACAAGGTGCATCAAGAAGAACACGGTCAAAATATTCTGGTAATAGATGACCTAATTTTTGACCCAATTGTCTGATAATAAGAGTATTTAATACGCCCTGATGCTCAATATTGAAAATAAGTTTATTAATCCTTTTTGTAGAAACATCGTTGGCAACAATAAGACCGGTATTTGCCATTATTGCCGCAATTTGAGTAGTTTTGGAGCCAGGAGCAGCACTCATATCTAATATAATCTCGTCGGGCTTTGGGTCTAAAACTAATGCTGGCAACATTGAAGCCAGTTCTTGTACGTAAATTAAACCTAAAAAATATTCAATTCTTTGTCCAAAGTTTACTTTTTCGTGAATCCGAAACGCTAAATTATACCAAGGAATTGGTTCTAATTTTATATCCGAGTAAAATTCAAGTACTTCCTCTTTTTGGGCTTTTAAGGTGTTTATGCGAAATGTTTGTTTTAAGGGTCGGATTGAATATTTAAGAAATTCATCAAAATCGGGAATGATTGATGCATACCGGTGAAGAAATTTTTGCGGTGATTTAGGAGACATTAAAAGAAAGTCGTTTTAATGCATTTAACTTATCATTGCGACCAATTTTTGCTTCTTTAATTGCTTTTTCTAAAATCATGATTGATTTGTCATAATCTTGCTGATTGATTGGATAAGGATGACCATCTTTACCACCATGAGCAAAAGAATAATTTACTGGGTCAGTAAAACTGGGTTTAGCACCATAGACAACATCAGAAATCAATGCCAGAGCACGAATGGTTTTAGGACCAAGTCCTTGGATATCTAGCAATTGCAAAAAGTTTTGCGGTTGTTTTTCATAGGTTCGTAATAGTATTTTTTTAAAATAATCAGGATTGATATCAGAAGCGAGCACAGGATGATGGGATGCTAAATTTAAGGTCTTTATTTGGGAAAATTCTTTTACTGTCTTTTCTGGATTCTCTGAGGCGATGAGCGTCGTGACTTTCCTTGCGGAGGCACTTTCGTTTGCAACCAGGTTTAATACATTTCCTTTGTGATTACAGATAATTGCTTTATGGGGTTCGTTAACAAAATCATTAAGTTCTAAAGAAAGCCAATGATAGCGTCTTGTCCAACCTGTTCGGATATTCATTCCTTGTTGCACAACCGCCCATTTACCATTTTTAGTTCCAATAAAAGTATGGTGGTAAATCTGATAACCGTCTTGGAGTGCACAAGTATCAATTTTAGCACTCATCTTACTAGCAAAGATAAAATTATTAGGGTCAAAGGAGAATTTTTCTGCATAAACTTTGATTTCCTCAGGAGTTTTTCGAGAAGTTTTACCTTTTCCGCCCGCAATAAATATTTCCAAATCTCCAGATAAGTCTTTTAAACCTTCTTTTAATGCACCACATAGAGTCGTGGTTAAACCTGAAGAATGCCAATCAAATCCAATAACGCAGCCCAAACTTTGAAACCAAATTGGGTCTGAGATTCGTCGTAGAAATTCATCGGTACCGTATTCGGCAATGATTATCTCGCAGATTGCGCGAGATAATTTCTTCATTCGCTCAAAAAGCCATCGAGGCACATTTCCCCAATGAAGTGGCAGTTCGGCAAAACCAGTTCTCATTTTATTTTACCTGTACAATCTTGATTCTAACGGTTTTTATTCATATATATTATAGTCAATCAAGTCTATCGGTCAATTACTTCCTTTGCTCGAAGGAAACTTCAAAATTCTGTGTAAATTCTTTTTTTCATAAGTGAGTTTTGCTTTCTTCTTAGTTATTATATTTGTTTACCTGCGGTAAGAATACATCTTTTTCTTCAACTATTAATACTGAATTTACACAAAAATATCAAACATATCTCCATAAATTTGGTGCTGTGCCAAGACATTGTGTGGATGTGCATAAAT
>FMJZ01009031.1_pt1 | contig 13752 bp, 15 predicted proteins | sample 1987881 | NCBI WGS metagenome assembly FMJZ01 (sample SAMEA4378227, study PRJEB15110) | soil metagenome | biome: soil; feature: Field; material: Soil | place: India | collected 2015-03-11 | depth 0 m | reverse complement strand
AAAAATCCTATTTGGTGTGAAAGGAGGTGTCAACTATGTCCAATCTGATTCGTTGGGAGCCCATGCGCGACATTATGTCCTTGCGCGAGGCCATGGATCGCCTCTTCGATGATGCGTTCACCCGTCCTATCGGCCTGATCGGCACAACCCTCCCTGCGATTGACCTGTACCAGACCAACGATGCCGTAGTCGTCAAGGCTGCCCTGCCGGGCTTCAAGCCGGAAGACGTGCAGGTCTCGGTCACAGGCGACGTGCTCACCTTGCGCGGCGAGTACAAGCAGAACGAGGAGCAAAAGAATGCTACTTACCACCTGCGCGAACAGCGCTATCAATCGTTCGAGCGTTCGGTAATGCTCCCCACCCAGGTAGAGACCGAGAAGGCCAAGGCCGACTTCGAGAATGGTATCCTGACGATTGTGTTGCCCAAGTCGGAAGAGGTCAAACCGAAGACGATCACCATCAAAACCAAATGATCCCCTGCTTTTGGCAAGGCAAATGGCGAGGGTTTGCTCCCTCGCCATTTTTGTATTTCTATGCTTCCAGACCGTGTGCGGCAAGCAAGGTGGCCTCCCGTAGCAAGGCCTCGGTCGGTCCCTGGGCAATCACACGCCCTTCATCCAGGATAATCGTGCGCGGTAGGATTTCGCGTGCCATCACTAGGTCGTGCGTGGCGACAAGCATGGTGAGAGGCAAATCGCGCAACAGGTTGATGAGGCCGCGTCGGGTGCGCGGATCGAGGCCGGCCGTTGGCTCATCGAGCGCCAGCACTTCCGGTTGCATGGCAAGAACGGTAGCGATGGCGATACGCTTCTTTTCGCCAGCGCTCAAGTGGTGCGAGACGCGGCCGGCATAGGTTTCCATATGCACAGCAACGAGGGATGCCTGCACACGTTCTTTCACCTCTGCCACAGATAGCCCCTGATACATCGGTCCAAAAGCCACATCGTCAAACACGGTCGGCGAGAATAACTGGTCATCCGGGTTCTGAAAGACCATGCCTACCATCGCGCGAATGCGCGCCAGATTCCGTTCGTTGACTTCAAGACCACAGATGGTTATCCGCCCCGCCTGGCCACGCAGGATGCCGTTTAAATGCAGCAACAGCGTGGATTTTCCGGCGCCGTTGGGTCCAATCAGCGCGACCTTTTCCCCCGGTGAAATATACAAAGAAACATCTCGCAGAGCATGTTGCCCATCGGGATAGGAAAAGGAAAGACCTTCAATCTCAACCGAGTGGTGCATAGAATACGTCCAAGGAATAGCGCGTTCAGCCCCAGCCGAGCAAACCCAGTGCCAGCAAGGATGCCATGACGAGCAAGGCTGTTGCCAAGGTTATCCGGGCCGCGCGCGAAAGTGGAGGCAGCGGCAAACCACGCACTTCACCATCGTAACCGCGCGAAAGCATAGCCGCATAGATACGTTCGCTGCGTTCGAGGCCGCGCAGGAACAAACTTCCGGCCATGCCGCCGGTTACGCGCGCCCTCCAGAGCAACGTCCCGCCGACCCGGCGGCCGTCGGTCCGACCAGACCGTGCTGCTCGCGCCTGCATCAGGCGCAAGACTTCATCTGCCAGAACGAAGAGGTAACGCCACGTCATGCCGAACATCGCGGTCAGCAACCGAGGCGCTCCCACTCCACGCATGGCTTGCAACAACTCTGGAAAAGGAGTGGAAGCAACCACCAGAATAGCCGCCTGCACGGAAAGGAAAGATTTGAGCGTGATGCTGATGAAGCGCTCCAACCCTTCTCGGTACACCACAAACAAAGGCGCATGTCTAGGCAGAGCGCAGAGGACATTTTCTCCTTGGGTGAACATGAGCGGAAGCGCAGCCAATACAAACGGCAAGGCTAGAGAGGCGCGTTTCCAGACATAGCCGACCCCTATACCGGCGAGAATCGCTAGCGCAATCAGGAGCACCAAAATCAAACCGTACACCGGCCAGGCCAACGTCGGCGTCAGGGAAATGGTCAGAATAAGCGCGACCATTAACAGAAACTTGACGCGTCCATCCAACCGATGAATCGGGCTTTGGCCTGGCCAATACGGATCGAGGAAGTGAACGTGCATAGGGACGGCGGCCGATGAACCTTGGACGACAGACGACGGGCATGGACACAAGAGGAAGACGTTCTGCCGTCCGTTTTAAGGCGCGCTTATTGGTTTACACCCGACTTTACAAGGGAACGGCGCGCCCAGATCAAGCCCAGCGTCACGGCCAACACCAACAAGACGCCAACAACGCCCGCCACTATCGTAGCCAGGGCTTCATTCGAGATGGCCGGGAAGATATAATCCGGAATCAAAGTATAGAGCGGCTCCCGCGCGGACTCCAGAAACCCGTGTTGCTCCGCCACCCACTCCAGTCCATCCGGATGTGTGGAGGCCAGCGGAGAAAGAACGGCCAATCCCAAAGCAAGCACCAGACCGCCTACCCAGACCGCCTTGCCGCCTCGTGAGACAGCCGCTTCCAACAACAGATCGCGGCGCGTAGCATATACAAAGGCGAGCGCACCAAACGTAATCAACCCCTCACCGATCCCAATCAAAGCGTGAATTCCGCCCATCGCCGGCACGGCAACATTCGCCGGCGAGGTACCGGATATGGCCAGTTCCAGCGCGCAGGCCAGCGCCGCTGCTACAGTGGAAAACCAGGCTGCCGCAAAACCGCCGACGAAAATGCCCCAAACCTTGCCACGCGCCAGCCTCCTCACCGCGAGGTAAGCACAATAGGAAACAGCCACCCCGATCACGGCCATATTGAACAAATTCGCGCCCAATGCCAGTAAACCGCCATCTTGAAAGACCAGGGCCTGAATGCTGATCACCGTCGTCATCACCACAATAGCCGCCCAAGGGCCAAGCAGGATCGTCGCCAGAGAAGCGCCCAACAGATGGCCCGAGGTCCCTCCAGCGACGCTAAAATTAAGCATCTGGCCGGCAAAGATCGTCGCTGCGAGCACTCCCATAAGGGGCATGAGGCGCTCGCCTACATCCCGCCCAACTCGTCGCAGCGCATATCCCACCACCAGGACGGAAACCGCCCACAAACACAGGGAAACCAGGGTAGAGAGAAAACCATCCGGGATATGCATGGGTTGAGGAGAAAGCAACATCACTACACCTCCTTAAGGTAAAGATATGCTGCCGTAACGCCAAAAAGCAAAATTATTGCTGACCAGCACAACGAGGGCACAGTCCCCAAAAAGTAACATGACTGCCAATCGCGCGAAAGCCTGTCTCCATCTCTAATTCAAGGAACAGCGGACGCAGACGCGCATGTTCAACGGCCGTCCCGCATCCGCACTTACGACAGAGCAAGTGATGATGCTCCTCCTCGGCCAGCTCATAGGCCAGGCGTCCGCCTTCCTGTAAGGAGGAATACACGAGGCCGTTATCCGCGAGGAAATTCAACGTCCGATATACCGTAGCCTCGGTCATCCCCGTAGCGCGCACGCGCGCATAAATCTCCGCCGGCGACAGATGCCTGCCTTCATGCAACGCCTGTAGGATCGCCAGACGTTGCGGCGTTATACGGAACCCCCGTTCGTGCAAGAAACGCGTTAACCGCTCTGTGCAGGACATTGCATGTACCAAAGCGCGGACAAGTTAGATTATTGTTACTATTCGCTATTGCAAATTATAGCATCAAAATGCCTCGCCTGCAAAGGCTTGCCCTGGACAGAAGAAGAGGAATATAATGTTCCTATGGAGGTGTTTCATGTCCACTTCACTTTCCTTTGAGACAGATACTTACCACACCAACCAGGGTGAACTGACCATTACCTTCCTAGGGCACGGCAGCCTCCTGTTAACCTTTCAGGGGAAGCACATTTATATAGACCCCTATGGCGAAGTAGCGGATTATGCTCGCTTGCCCAAGGCCGATCTCGTACTGATCACGCACGAACACTTCGATCATCTGGACCCGCAAGCTCTGGCCGCGATTCGCACTCCTTCTACGATCGTCGTCGCAAACCCGGAAGGCGCCCGCCAGGTGGAGAACGCCCTCGCGATGCGCAACGGCGACATCCAAACGGTCGCCGGCCTCCCGGTCGAGGCCACGCCGGCCTACAACCTACAACATAAACACCCTGACGGGCAACCTTTTCATCCCAAGGGCGTTGGCAACGGTTACGTCCTGACCTTCGGCGAGATTCGTCTGTATGTCGCCGGCGACACCGAGAACATTCCCGAGATGAAAGCCTTGAAGGCCATAGACATCGCCTTTCTACCCATGAATCTGCCCTATACGATGACGCCAGAGATGGTAGCCGATGCTGCCAGAGCCTTCCGCCCGCGCATTCTCTATCCCTATCATTACGGCAAGACGGACGTTTCTCGGCTGATAACTTTACTGGACGAACCGGATATCGAGGTGCGGATCCGAAAGATGGCCTAAACAACGGAAAAAGCGCCCGCCTCTCCTGTCGCGCGCCGCGTTCTGTCAGCGTGTTCCTTTGTCGGTGATATCAACAGCGCAGTTCCCAACGTAGCGTTGTGTGCCCCTCCCCACACTCAGAAGGATATAACAACCTTTTACCTCCTGCGGGAGTCGCTACTTTGGTAACCCATTCTGCCTTGTCTTTCGTGGGAGTAAGCGGTGGCGAGGAGAGATCGGGGCTCGATAGAACCCATAAAGATCCCATTATCCCTAATGACCGCCAGAATCCCGATGTTGACTTTGAGGGAGGGGGATACTCTGCAGGATTGTCATTCGAACGTAAACTCAAAGCCCGCTTCCGTATGCTCGACTTCTTTGAGGACAATGACGTTGTTGGCGATAGCGGTGAGTTCCACGCCCGGCTTTCGGATCAGACCCTCCACAGGAACACCGAATAGGACAGGTTAGGTCTGTGATGACCTCATCAAGTTGCAGCTGGAACGTTCTCCCATAGCCTCAGTGTTTTCTGGATAGAAGCAGTCGTAGGGACCAGTATAATTTAGGTACATTCAAGGAGTAAGACCGGCGCCAGCCGCTCTCCGAGCGCCCTCACGTCTTTGCATCTGGAAACCGGAAGTCAAACGATGACCGCCCATTCCCGAAAATACCTCACCGCAATGCATGGTCTTGCCATCCGAGGTAGCGAGCACAGCCAGCTTACCGGCTGTGGCTTGCATGGCGCTCCAGTCGTCAGCGTCATTTCGAAGTAGGCACAGACGTACAGGGTAAACGCCGAAACTACCGCAATCATCTCTGCCGGCTGCCCATTGCGCCTCTGCTCCGTCAGGGATTCTCGAACTTAGGGACAACGCCATAAATCGCGCCGACCACCTGCCAGTATGTTGCAGGCGCGTCCGTATCCCCGTCCACTGCCTTAATCTCTCTGCTTGCCATCGCGGGCAACCGTGATGTAGTAGCCATAGCGCTGGCTACAAGGGACATGCCCAGTATTGCATATTTCATGGGTAAACCGGCCAAATCCGACGATCTTTTTCTAGCCATTGGTTGTTCGGCCGGAGCCAACGGGGTAATCGGCCGCTAAGCAACCTTTGCCGTAGCAATGGACAACGTCACGAGCATAGCCATAAAAACTTTGCGGATTTCATAGGGGGTTCTCTCCTTGTTTGACAAGCGAAGTGACAGATTGCGCTCGAGGGGCAAGCCCTGGGCGACATTACCCCGAAACAAAGGGAGAATTTCTCGGTAAACTACTATCTTGTCCGGGGACCCCTTCGCCTCTTTCTAAACGTTCCCGTTCTCGCTCACATAGACTATGCTCGTATTAGCAAAAAACGCAGCCTGGCAAGAAGAGGGATGAGGCAAAGTTTCGGTCAACGTTTACCTCCCATCAAAAGAAAACCATCGAGAGAAGACAGCGTCCGGTCTTCCTAGGAACAAACGAGGCCAAGCAAAAGCCGACAAAGATTACAACCTTCACCCTACCCAGGCACGGCTGTTCACTCGGCGAAATGGGAGGAGATAAATGTATTTTCTCCCACTTCGGGCCATATTTTTGACTATTTTTGGACAACACCTTAGAAATCAGCCCGGAAACTGCTTCCTCCTCCCACTTCAACGAAAGAGGACGAGTGGTTCATCAGATCCGGAACAACATCGCTACACGAGGACGCCCCACTTGACAAAGCCAGAAGAGCAAACCATAATCAACCCAAGGCAATGTCTCTTCCGTTGATCTCGTCCGAGCTGCTTCACTGTCGTCGTTGTCCACGCCTGGTCGCATGGCGTGAACAGGTCGCGTGCGAGAAACGGCGTGCGTATCGAGACCAAGAATACTGGGGGCGTCCTGTTCCCGGCTTTGGCGACAGGCACGCTCGTGTTCTAGCCATCGGTTTGGCCCCCGGCGCGCACGGCTCGAACCGCACCGGACGCATGTTCACCGGTGACGCCTCGGGCGACTTTCTCTACCCTGCTCTCTATCGCGCCGGCTTCTCCAACAAACCTCTTTCGCTTCACCGCGCCGACGATTTGACCTTGAAGGACCTTTACCTGACCGCCATCTGCCGTTGCGTTCCGCCCGGCAACCGGCCCACGAGCGCCGAGATGGACAACTGTCAGCCCTACTTGGAACGCGAAATCGTCCTGCTGCAACCGCTCGTCCTGGTAGCCTTAGGACGCGTCGCCTTCGAGCGCATCCTTCGCATCCTTGCCCCCGGTCAACCGTATTCGTTCACGCACGGCGCACTGTACGAACTTCCCCGCTCTGCACTTCTCCCATCACCCTCGTTTTTGCTAGGTTCCTATCATCCTAGCCGACAAAACACGCAGACCGGCCGCCTGACCCCTGCCATGTTCGACGCCATTTGGCAACACGCGCGCCGCTTGACAGAAACGATCGTCAGACAATAAAAAAATACATACAATCTACGTACAATGTGCCTGCACGCACGGTCAAGGAAACACTCGTACCAAGCCGGGCATCGTTTACGAGGCGCGTTCGCTCCGTTGCGTCGAAACGCTCGAAAAGATGGAGTATAGCGAACCCGCCGCAGTTGGCGAGGCGATCTGTCGGCAGTGTGGAAAATTGCTTCGGCGGTTGCTCCGTTTCACAGTGACAGGGTAAACGATGTTTACAACCAAGTTGTTCTCTCGCAGAATATCGAAGAAGGAGACCCCATGCGCGCGCTCGATATTATCATCAAGAAACGCGACAAAGGTGAACTGACTCGCGAGGAAATCGAGTTTTTCGTGCGCGGCTTCACGACCGGCGAAATTCCCGATTATCAGGTAGCCGCCTGGGCAATGGCCGTTCTGCTCAACGGCATGACCGCGCGCGAGACTACCGACCTGACCTTGGCCATGGCGTATTCCGGCGAGGTACTCGATTTGTCCGACGTAGTAGACTTCGCTGTGGACAAACACTCCTCGGGCGGTGTTGGCGACAAAACCAGTCTAGTCGTCCTGCCGGTAACCGCCGCTTGTGGCCTTTCGGTTGGGAAGATCTCTGGGCGCGGCCTGGGCTTCACCGGCGGCACACTCGATAAAATGGAATCCATCCCCGGCTTTCGCTGCGATCTGTCCCCAGAAGAGTTCAAGCGTCAGCTGAAAGAAATCGGCGTGGTGTTGGCCGGGCAAAGCCCGTTGCTGGCCCCGGCTGACGGCAAACTTTACGCCCTGCGCGATGTCACAGGCGCTATCCCCTCGTTGCCGCTAATCGCGGCGTCCATTATGAGTAAGAAAATCGCCGCCGGCGCGCAAGCCATTCTCCTGGATATCAAGGTTGGCAGTGGGGCGTTTATCACAACCTTGGAAGAAGCGCGACAACTGGCCCGGCTTATGATGGAAATTGGTCAAATGGCTGGCCGACAGGTTGAGGTGGTGCTTTCCGATATGAATCAACCCCTCGGACGCGCTGTCGGCAACGCAGTAGAAGTACGCGAGGCTGTTGAAACGCTACAAGGCGGCGGACCGGCTGACTTCCGCGCGCACTGTCTCCACCTCAGCGCCCATCTGTTGATGCTTGGTCGGCGAGCCGAGACTCTGGAGCAAGCGCGTCAGATGGCGGAGCAAGCCATCGCCAGCGGCGCAGCGTTCGAGAAGTTCCGCGCCCTGATCCGCGCGCAGGGCGGCGATGTTTCCTATGTCGATCAACCCGAAACATTGCCGAAAGCCCGCGTTGCCGGAGAATTCTCCTCCCGGCGCGAGGGATACCTCAGCGAAGTCAACGCGCGCGTCATCGGCGAAACCGCTGTCATCCTGGGCGCCGGGCGCCACAAGAAAGGCGACGCGATTGACCATGCAGTCGGCCTGATCGTCCATGCCAAAGTAGGTGATTTCGTCGCCGATGGACAACCATTGGTAACCCTTTACGCCAACGATCCTGGTCGCCTGATGGAAGCACGCCAGCATCTAGCCTCTGCGTTTCGCTGGAGCAAGACCCCCACGCCGCCCTTACCCCATTTTTATCCACTGCACGAAGAATAAGCCTATTCCTCCCCACCCAGAATAATCTGGCGCGCCAGGGTTTGCAAGGTCTCTATCTCGCTTTCCTCAATGCGGTTGGCGCGCCAGTATTGTTCCAGCAATTCCAGCGGCCCCAGCGCGGCAGCGGTCTGATCAGCCGGCAGGCGAATACGGCTTTCTTGTCGAGGACGCCTCACAAGATGGAACTCGAAAACATCGCCTAGATAGGCGCGCAAGGCGGCCTCGTCAATCAGCGCCTCCCATTCGCGCGGGTACTCTACAGTCAGGCGAACAATAGCGCCCTCTAGCGCTTTAGGGACTGGCAACGCGGCCTTGAGCGCAGCGGCGGCGTTTTTCGGCGAGGTCAACGAAACGCGAGAATCCACAAACGGACGGATGTGAGTCAACTCTCGCCAATCCAGGTGCGTGCAGCCGCGCTCCACAGTTGCAATGACAAAGAACTTCTTCTCCTCCGCTTCGCCGAAATCCACGCGCTCAATCGAGCCTGGATAGACAACCGGCGGGTGAGCGTTCTCGTTAAGGTTTTGGGCTTTGTGAATATGGCCGAGCGCGACGTAGTCCAGGCGAGGGTCGCGCACAAGCGAGCCGGACAGCACCCACTCCGTGCCCAGCATGACCATCCGTTCCGAACCATAGCGCGCTCCTTCTACCGTAGCATGAGCCATTAAGATCGTCGGCAGGGTCGGATCGGCTTGCTCCAGCCAGCGATGCACCAGAGCGATCAGTCGGTTCTCGAGATTAGGCATCACTTGCGTCTGTTCGACGGCAGGCAGGTCCAGCGCGGCAATCCATCTTGAGGGGGAAATCCAGGGCAGGGCCAGAATCTGCAACGGAAGTCCCAGGTCATCCAGGCGCAGAAACTGGGGTTTATCCAGCACACGCACACCGGGGACTTCGAGCGTGTCGAATTCCTGAACGGCGTGCGCGCGTCCAATCGCGGGGGAAACATCGTGGTTGCCGAGCAAGAGCAGGGTGGGTATTCCCGCCTTCGAGAGACGCAGGATGCGTCTTCCCCATTCGCGCTGAAAGGTCGGCGCCGGCGTGCGATCCTTGTACGCGTCGCCGGCAAAGAGCACCAGGTCAACCTTCTCGGCAAGGGCGGTCTCCACAATAACGTCCAAGGACTTGAGGAAATCCAGAACGCGCAAAGGCAGGCCGCTCTGCGCGTCGTGGCGTCCATAGTTTGCTACATCAATATGGGCATCGGCAAAGTGTAGGATTTTCATGGGCAACCCCAGGTTTGAATCATAGTTAATCCGGCCGCGAAGTGCTGATTGAGGTACACAGTTTGGCGCATATTCGCGCAAGCCTCGCCAAATTGGCCAAGCGCGTACTGAGCCATTGCCTTCCAGTACAGGCTCTCCTCGAGCGTCGGGCCATAGGCCACGCTCGCCAACGTGACATCGGCGAGCGCGATGACATCTTGATATCGTCCTGTATAGTAATAGGCCCAGTAGGGGCCGGTCTGATACCACAACATGCGGTAGGGACGGCGCGTCTCATCAGGCAGGGCGGCGTAAAGTTGAAAAGCGTAATCATAGGCGGCTGCCGCGTCGGCGTACTCCAGCAACTGCACATGGCTGGTGCCTTTGTTGAACCAGGCAAAGAAGAGGTCAACATCCGTCAGGGTTTGTATCTCGCGTTCGGCGATTTGCAGGGCACGTTGCGCGGCCCAGCGAGAATCGCCCCAAGGTCCGAGCAAACCCAACAACTCCGTTTCGCGTTCGGGAGGATACACGATGAGGAATACGTAGTTAAAGCCGCGCCAGCCGTTGACAAAGTCAGAGTAAGGGCTGAGATTATCCCGCCCTTGCCTTTCGAGCAAACGCGGGGTATCGCTATCCTGGCAGCGATTGGGATAGGCATCCTGCCAGACAAAACCACCCTGAGTCTCATCATAGCCGGTCACGAAGGCATAATGCCCCATCCAGGAAACCCGCCCGCTGCTATCGCGCTGGTAGTAGCCCTTCTCGATGACGACCGGGAAGCCATTGGCAACCAAGGTCTTGAGCAACGTCACTTCGCCGCCATAGCGGAACAGGGCGCGGAACTCGGTCTGTTCGTTGACGAAGTCCGCCATTTCATATGGCATGACGTTTAAATCCGTCCGTCCGCGGTCAATGAAACTCTTCGAGGGGTTGTTTTCGCCGGGTTTAATGGCGCGCGCCACATCGTCGCGGTCGCCCTTCCACCCCCAAAAGGTCAGCGCCATTGCCAGGTTTGCCGGACCACAGTAGTTCCAACGGTTACACTGACTGAAATAACGCGGCACGTTTAAGACCACGCGCTCCGGCAAAGGGGTGGACGTGGGAGTAAAGGTGACGTTAGGCACAGCAGTCGGAGTGAGAGTCCGGGCGGCGGCCGGGGCAAGAGGCAACAGAGTCTGGGCGGCCAGGCGGTCCACTTGTTGCTGCTGCGCCGGCACAAAGACAGACTCTTCAGGCGGATTGAGCCAAATCTTGACGTGAGCGCGCCATTCCTCGAACCGCCAGGCCAGGAGAGCATGGACGGGAGGAAGGTGATAGACGGTTACCGCCAGGGCAACCCCAACCAACAAGCCAAGCAACATTTGCCGACGGCGACGCGTAGGAGCAACAAAGGAACACCTCCTCAGCCGCGGCGTACGAGAAGACAGGGAGGGCATGAGAGAGATTATAGAACAGGTCGCTCTTTCCCTCAAGCAAGAGGCCTAGGAAGCCCGGAGCAAAACCATTAGCAGTTCTTCCCCTTGTTCAACTGTTCGTGTGCATACTCTGCTCCCCTTTGCAACGCATCCAGATTCTTGGGGAGCAGATGTCTATGGCGAGCCGGCATATGAGCGTTCAGGGCCGCCCGGATATCCTCCAGGGTGAGCACGGGATACGCGGTCAGGAGCGCGCCAAGCGCCACCATATTGGCAAGCCGGGCATAACCGATCGCCTCCGCCAGTTCGTTGCAGGGGATATGCAGGGCTGTGATATCCATACGCCGGCACACGCGATCCACCATGGACGCGTTCACCACCAACGTCCCTCCCGGCTTGACCAGCGTCTCGTACTTATCCAGCGAAGGCAAGTTCATAACAATCGCTGCTGAGGGATTGTTGACGAAAGGCGAACCGATTTCCTCATCCGCGATGACCACCATACAATTGGCAGTCCCACCGCGCATCTCCGGACCATAGGAGGGGATCCAAGTCACTTCCTTGCCGGCATCCATCGCTGCGTAGGAGAGAATCTGGCCGGCAAACATAATCCCCTGACCGCCAAAACCGGCGATAATGATTTCGCTATGCACTCGCCTTTTCCTTTCCTTGTCACCCTTGGGCTTTCACCCTGCCTTGTCAGACCTTGAGCGTTGTGGCTACCGCAGGGGAGACCTTGTAATCGCCTAAGGGGTAGAACGGGAGCATGTGCTCCTCCAGCCAAGCAAGGGCCTCAACCGGCGTCAGCCCCCAGTTTGTCGGACAAGTGGAAAGCAATTCGACAAGCGCGAAGCCCAGGTTATGCAACTGTACTTCGAAGGCGGTGCGGACGGCCTTCTTCGCTTTGCGGATATTGGCCGGATCGTGTAAACTACGCCTCACCACATACGCGGCGCCTTCGAGCGTTGCGAGCATTTCGGCGACGCGAATCGGATAGCCATGCAACTCCACATCACGGCCGTTGGGCGAGGAGGTTGTCTTCTGAGCGGGCAACGTGGTCGGCGCCATCTGACCACCGGTCATACCATAGTTTGCGTTGTTGATGAAAATTACCGTGATCTTCTCTCCGCGCGCGGCAGCGTGGACGATCTCGGTCACGCCAATCGAGGCAAGATCGCCATCACCTTGATACGTGAAGACAACCGCCTCCGGCACAACCCGCTTGATTCCCGTAGCCATCGCCGGTGCGCGACCATGAGCAGCCTCGACAAAGTCTGTGTTAAAGTAATGATAAGCAAAGACCGCGCAGCCAACCGGGGCAACGCCGATGGTGCGCGCGGTCAGATTCAACTCATCCAAAACTTCGGCGATCAGCCGGTGTGCAATGCCATGCGTACAACCGGGACAATAGTGCGTGGGTAGATCGGTGAGAGCTTCCGGCCTTTGATACACCAGATTTTCAACAGCGGTCAATGTTAACACATCTACCTCCTCATCCCCAGACGCGCCATCCAGCGCTCAAGCGGATCGCTTTCCGCCTTCAGGCTGCCGCGGGCGATACGTTGGAGTTCACTCAGGATTTCTTCAGGGAGAGGCACGACCCCGCCAAGCCGACCGTAGAATTCAACCGGAACACGTCCATTGACTGCCAGGCGCACGTCCTCCAGCATCTGACCGGCGTTCATTTCCACTACAAGAATTGCCTTTGCGCGACGGGCGATCTCCGCCACGCGCGCATACGGGTACGGACTCACCGTCACCGGGCGGAACAGCCCCGCGCGAATCCCTTGCTGACGCGCCATGCGCACGGCAGACAGCGCCACCCGCCCAGCCGTCCCGAAGCCGATAACGACGATCTCGGCGTCATTAAGATAGTATTCCTTGTAGCGCACCTCGTTGGCCTGAATAACCTGCCAGCGTTGTAACAGCCGCAGATTCGTTTGCTCCTCGTCGAGCGGTTCGAGGTAAATGGAGGTCAGCACGCGTCGCGCCCGTCCCTCTGCGATACCTACCGCCCAGGGAAAGTCCTTGCGCTGCACCGGACGCATCGGCAACATTTCGACCGGTTCCATCATCTGCCCAATAGAGCCGTCCAGGAGTACACAGGCAATAGTCAGGTATTTTTCGGCGAGGTCGAATGCCAGAGGAACCAGATCTACGGCCTCCTGCACCGAGGCCGGCGCCAGCACAATAGGGTGGTAATCGCCGTGCCCTCCACCCTTGCAAATCTGATTGTAATCGCCTTGCGAGGGCGCAATGTTGCCCAGCCCCGGCCCGCCGCGCATGACGTTGATGAGCACCATGGGCACTTCTGTACCGGCGATATAGGACAGCCCTTCCAGCATGAGGCTGATGCCAGGGCTGGAGGAGGAAGTCATCGCGCGCGCGCCGGCACAGGCCGCGCCATACACCATGTTGATGGCTGCCAGTTCCGCCTCAGCCTGCACGAAAACTCGCCCCAATTCCGGCATACGGCGTGACATCCATTCCAGAATCTCGTTTTGGGGAGTGATGGGATAACCGAAATAGGCCTCCAGGCCGGCGCGTACCGCCGCCTCCGCGATCGCTTCGTTGCCCTTCCAGAGTTCACGCGCCATAGTGTCTCCTCGTGCTCGTTGCCCGCATCAGGCCGGCAGCGTCGCTTTCACCGAAGCGGCCTCGCGATATACCGTGATCGCCGCCTCCGGACAGACCACGGCGCAGACGGCGCAACCAGTACACCCCTCCCGCACAAGCCGCGCCGGA
>FMJZ01017504.1_pt1 | contig 13756 bp, 18 predicted proteins | sample 1987881 | NCBI WGS metagenome assembly FMJZ01 (sample SAMEA4378227, study PRJEB15110) | soil metagenome | biome: soil; feature: Field; material: Soil | place: India | collected 2015-03-11 | depth 0 m | reverse complement strand
TCGGCCGACCAGTTCAGCCTGCGGCCCCCAACCGCCCGAGATGTCGGGTACAGGTGGTGTCTGGGCGATATGCTATGAAAATCCTCTGTTGTTGCGGTGTGTAAGCCTATGCGTGGCTTTACAGTTTTAAAAGTTTATTTTGCTTTGTTTCGTTCGTTCTTTTTGGTGGAGTGTTTGGAGTTCCGTATTCGGGGTTTTCGCGATGGAGATTTGTCTGGGCTGGTTGAGTTGCTTAATGACGTTTATAGGGGTTCATATGAGTTTATTCCCTTTAATGAGGGGAAGCTTCGCCTAGAGATTGTAGAGCGGAAGCTTGCGGTTTTGGTGGCTGAAGAGAAAGGCGCCGTTTTGGGCTGTGTTGCTTATGGCCGAAGTCCGTGGGGTATGGAGATTGAGTGGCTGGCGGCTTCTGAAGAAAACATCAGAGATGCGTTGGTTGAAGAGGTTGAGAAAAACGTTGATGGCGAAGTTTTCACCGCCGTTGCCGTTGGGGATCCCATGATGAACTTTTGGGTTAGACATGGCTATAAGGCGGAGGGAGGGCTCTATCACATGGTTGCAAGGATTGATGGCGTAAAACCCCTTCCAGAAATTCCAGCTGGCACTGTTATTCGAAGCCTTAAGCTTGGCGAGGAGAAAAGGCTTATCGAAGTTGTCAATTCTGCGTATGGTTGGGAGAGGATGCGAGATGGCTCTGTTGCAAGGTGGAAAACCGAGCATCCTCCCTTTAACGAAGAGTGGGTTCATGTGGCTGAAATAGGCGGAAAAATAGTTTCAGCTGTTGTTTCCAGACCTGACACAGAATATAACGAGTTTTTTAGGGCTAAAAGGGGATATTTGGGACCAGCGGCAACACTGCCAGATTATAGGAGTAAGAATTTGGCTTCAGCTTTGACTCGTCGTGCAATGAACTTCCTTTATGAGAAGGGAATGGATTCGGTGGGGCTTTACACTGCTGAGCAAAATACGCCGTCAGTGATGCTTTTGAGAAAGCTTGGATTTGAGGTTGGGCATCAATGGAAGTTTATGCGCAAAACCCTTCATAAAAAGGAGTAAATTATTATTTTTGGCAAAATTTTGAAAATAAGTAAGAGTGAATTTTGGAAATGGGGGTGTTGAAAAATTATGGGCTTTTTTGGGCTACTTTTTCAACCTCTAATTCTTTGACACGGGTTTCGATGAATTCTGCGACTTTTTCTTGGCTGTAGTGTCTCTCTTCTTCCTGTTTTCTAAGCTGTTCTTTGATGGTGGCTAAGACCTTGTTGACGTCGAAGGGTTTCAGTATGTAGGCGTCGGCTCCGCGGTTTACAGCTTCTATGGCGTTTTGAAGTGTTGGATAACCCGTTATGATTATTTTCCGCATTTTTGGCGTTGTGTCCTTCATTTTTGTTAGGAGTTCTATGCCTTCCATGTCTGGCAGTCGTATGTCTATTAGCGCTAGGTTGTAGAAGTTTTTCCTTGTTTTTTCTATGGCTTTTTTGGCTGTTTCCGCCGTGTCCACAGCGTAGCCTTCGTCTTCCATTATCATTGTTAGCACTTTTCTTATGTTTTCGTCGTCGTCAACAACGAGGATTCTGGCGTTTTCAACCATATTTTTTCACCTCCTTCTTCTTCTTTTTTGGGTTCGATTGGAAGGATTACCGTGAAGGTTGTTCCCTTTCTTAAGGCGCTTTTCACGGTTATGGAGCCTCCGTGGGCTTCAACAAAACGTTTGCATATGGCTAAGCCGAAGCCCATTCCTTTTGCTTTAGTTGTGAACAGTGGCGTCCAAACTTTTTCCAAGGTTTCTGCCGACATGCCTATCCCTGTGTCTGAAAAGATAAGCTCGATTTTGTCGCCTTTCTTTCTGCTCTTAATTGTTAGGGTTCCACCTTTCGGCATGGCTTCAACAGCGTTTCTTATTAGGTTTACAAAAACCCTTTTCACTTTTTCAAAATCTGCCTTTATTCTAGGCTTTTTCTTTGTTAGGTTTGCCACTTGTATGTTGTTTGGAATTTCAACAGATGCCAGCGCTTCTTTCACCAGTTCAGCTGGGCTTGTTTCGGTTATGTCAAGTTTTACTTCTCTTGAGTAGTCCAGAAGGTCGTTTATTATCTTATTCGAATATGCAATGTTCTTCTCAATAAGCTCTATCATTTCCATAATTTTACCGTCGATGGTTTGGTTCAACCTCTTTTTAATGTAGTAGGTGGCGCCGGAAATGCTTGTCAAGGGGTTGCGGAGGTCGTGTCCAACCATACCCGCCAACTCGCCTATAATCGCTAGCCTCTGAGACCTAAGCAGTCTTTCCTGGATTTCCCTTAATTCGCGGGTTCTTTCTTCCACTTTTTGTTCAAGTTGGTCTGCGTAAAGCTGTAGTTCTTTTCTAGCCTTTTCGAGGCTTTCCATAAGTTCTGTGTTTTCGATGGTTATTGCTGCTTGGTGGAGGAAAAGCTCTAGGGGTATTAAGGATTCTCTTGTGGGTTTGCGTCCCTCTACTGGGTCGTCCATGCTGAGTATGCCGACGATTCTGCCTTCAGGCGTGCGCAGCGGAGCGTAAAGCATGTCTTGCGGATGCCAGTCCACCATGTTCTCTTCAGATAGCTTGCTTGGAACAGCTTGCATCTGTTTTACGGCTTCGTCTAGTGGTGCTTCGGGTGGAACGTGGAAGAAGTGCTCCCTAATCCAGGGGTCTCTCCACGGTATGTAGTAGAATTCGCCAATCTTATACTTCTCAAATTTCGGCCCCAACCGCTCTTTCCAAACGTGTCCGGGAGCTCTCCTTTCCTTTAAAAGCTTAATTTCCTCTTTTGTTAAGCCAACTGTAACTAGTTCCCTTCGTTCAAGGTTTTCGTCTACACGGCCTATTACAACTCTTCTCCAGCCGAACTTCTGAAGGGTTTTAGCTATTTCCTTAAGCCTTTTACGGGTGTCTTTAGTTGCCATTATTTTTGTGGAGCTCTTTATTAAGTGTTCAAGTTTTTTGGATAGGGATGCAAGGCTTTCTGTTCTTTCTATGTTGCTTAGGGCTATGGCCATGTGGGATGCCAATATTTCAAGAAGTCTCTTGTCTTCCTTGTCGAAGGCTGCTAGCTTTTTGCTTTCAACATTTAAAACTCCTAAAATCTTGTTTCCCAGTTTTATTGGCACCGCAAGCTCGGAAAGTACGCCTCTTACTCCTGCTCCGATGTAGGCTTTATCTTTCCTTACGTCTGGAACATAAACGGCTTCGCCCTTTTTTGCTGCTTTGACAGTTATGCCTTTTTCTTCGTCTAAAGGAAGCGTTAGTTTAGGCGTACGCTTTAACCCAAGCGAAGCCACTAAACGCAGTTTTTTCCCTTCAACAAGGAATACGTCAACATATTTGAAGCCTAAAATTTTCCGCATAGCGTTTAAAGTTTGTTTGCAAACTTTTTCCACGTTTTTTGCCTTGTTTAGGCTTCTTCCGTAAGCATTTAATGCAGCTAGTTTTTCTTGTCGCTTAAGGTTGTTTATGGCTATGGCTGCATGAGAAGCCAATATCTCCAAGAGTTTTTTGTCTTCTTCGTCGAAGGCTGCTAGCTTTTTGCTTTCAACATTTAATACGCCTAAAACTTTTCTGCCAAACTTTATTGGAGCTGCCAACTCCGAGAGGATGCCCTCTCCACCTTTGACATAGGCTTTTTCTTTTCTTACATCTGGAACAATTACAGGCTTTCCTGTTCTGGCTGCTTTGACGGTTATGCCTTTCTCTTTATCTATGGGAAGCCTAAGGGAGAAAATTTTTGAGTATCCCCTATGGGCCACCAAGCGGAGGATTTTTTCCTCCATCATAAGGATGGATGCATATTCAAACCCTAAGGTTTTCTCCATGGCGTCTAAAGTCAGCCTATAAATTTCGTTGATGCTTTTGGCTTTGTTCAATTTTTGAGCGTAATCATTTAACTCAGTAAGCCTCTCCTCGAAGAGATTCCTTTCCTCTTCCAGCTTTTTGCGTTCAGTTATGTCAAGCACATGAGCTATTGTCCGTATTCGAGCTTGAGCGTCTCGTATTGAAACAGACTTAACCTCAACCTCTCTTTCTTCACCATTTTTCCTAACAATTTTCAGTTCATACCTTGATAAAGCGCGCCCTTCTTTATGCTGTTCTGCCATTTTGCGCATTTTTCTATCCGTGAAAAGGGCTTTGCTTTCGTCTGCAAGGAATTTTCTGAAGTCTTGCTGAACTATTTCTTCTTTTGAATATCCAAAAATTTTGGTTAGCTCATCGTTTGCATAAGTAATTCTATAGTTTTCGTCTATTATTGCTATGCCATCGTGGGAGTTCTCCACTATGGAGCGGAAAAGTTCCTCCTTTTCCTTAAGCTTTTCCTCTATGAGTTTGCGTTCTGTTATGTCGCGGCTTACGCCAATTAAGCCTGCAACCTTCCCTTGTCTATCATATACTGGAACTTTTATTGTTTCGAAAAATCTTCTCCCAAATTTCTTGTCTGCTGCGCATTCTTCTACGCGCACAGCAACGCCTTTCCGAAGCACTTCATCGTCGCTTTTTCTGCATTGCTCAGCTAAGTCTGGCGGGAAAAACTCTTCATCTTTTTCCCCGATGATTTCTTCGCGTTTTAAGCCTACAAGCCTTTCAAAGGGGCTGTTGACAAGGAGGTTCCGCCTTTCAGTGTCCTTGAAATAAACTATGTCTGGAATTGCTTGAAACAGTGTTTGCAGTGTTGTGCTAATCCTTTGGAGATTATCCTCATATGCCTTGCGGCTTGTTATGTCGCGGGCTATCCCCAACTCGCCAACTATCCGTCCATCTTCGATTAAGGGTACACTTGTAAACTCGCCGACCAGATATTCGCCGGATTTGGCGCGAACCCGCAGCTCCACAAGCTCTGGTCTTCCCTCCAACGTTTTTTGGAAGGATACGAAAGCCTTGCCAACGTCTTCTGGATGTATGAGCTCCGTGAAGGGTTTACCAATCCATTCTTCCTGTTTCCAGCCGGTGATTTTCTCGAAAGCTGGGTTAAGCGAAACGAGCTTTCCATCTGCTGAAATACTGTAAATCACGTCTGGAGCGGCTTCCACAAGGGTGCGGTACTGCCTCTCACTTTTCATCAAAGCATTTTCCATTTTTTTATGCTCAGTTATGTCCACTGCAATTTGAAACCGCACATGCTTGTTTCCGGGCCAGCTGATGGCTTTATCTATGCATTTGTACCATCTTCCTTTCTTTCTGCAGTAGTACTCCCAAATGTGGGTTTTTCCAATGTTTTCTCCGAAGATGTATTTGTTGGTGCAGAATTTGCATGGGCTTTTAAAACCGTGGATAACCTCATAACATCTTTTACCTAAAACTTCCCCGCCAAAAAATTCTCTAAACTTGTCATTGGCAAAAAGTATTTCATACGTATCCGGGTCTGCCACATGAACCAAGTCTTCTAAACCGTCGAATAACGCGTAAAGCCTTTCCAAAACGTGAGTTAATTCTTCGCCTACATCCATTTTTAGCTATCACCCAAAGGAAAGCAGACGTTTTTTCAAGTTTTCTACGTTGTTTAAGAAGTCTGAATGTTCAATTTCGGAGTTTTCAAACTCCAAGTTCAGCTTGTTATAAAGCTTTTTCAAGATGAGCTTTTCAAGGTATGGAGTGCCTGGTCCAAAGATTTTTTCTAGGGCTTTTTTGAATTCTGTTAGGTTTTCTGGGATTTCCTCCCTTTTTATTTTGAAGGAGTTTTCTAGGTGGAATAAGATGGCTTGTTTTGGAGATTCGCCCAGTGAGGATAGCCCCTCTTCAACTGCTTCTAGAAAGGTTTTTTGGAAGTATTTTGGAGGCAACTCTATCCCTTTTCGATAATATGTATTAAATCTTACGATGCATTAAACCTTTTCGAAAACCAAAATTAAATCCTTATGAATCCAAAATCCATACCACGAACCAAAATCCTAAACGCACAAAGCGAAAACTTCAGCGTTTAGCCTTTCCCTTCTGGAAACACTGCCTCGCTGCTTCAACATAATCCACGAACACAAGCTCTTTGCTCTCGTTCCATTCAAGCGGAGTCCCTAAACGCGCGTAAAGCTTCTTCATTATTAGAATTTCCAGAAATCGGGCTCCAACACCGAAAATTTTCTCCAAACCTTCAGCGAACTCTTTTAAATGGTTTGGGATTTCGTTTTTAGTTATTTTGCACTTGTCTTCGAGGTGGTAGTAGATGGATTGTTTTGCAGACTCTCCAAGGGAGGCGAAGGCTTCGTCTATGGCTTCTAACAATAGCTCGTTGAAGGTTTTCTTAGCCAACTCCTGTTCCTCTTCTAGATTAAGTGACAGTTTATGAATTTTTACGTTATAGAAGTTGCTAGACCTTTTAATTTTAAGTTTCTGAATTAACCGATTTCGAATCCAAATTCGGCTAAAATTAGAGGCTTTTTGCGGCTTGTCTTCGCACCCGCTCTTTCATTAGGCTTAACTCTTTTGCGTAGTCCATAAGCGCCATTCTCAAGGTTTCGCTTTCGCTGGTTCCCAGCATTCTTGCCAGTTCCTCTAGGAGTTCCTTTTGTTCTTTGCTTAGGACCACTTTGACTATGCGCTTTCTTGGCAATTTTCCGCCTCAGCTTTTGTGCACTCTTTACATCTTGTATATTTTGTATATCAGAAACACTTAAAAAAACTTACGCCACAAATAATACACAGAGAGTAGAGGCAAAATGAAAACTTTACGCATATCAGACGACATCCACCAGAAACTAACCGCTTTATTAGGCGAACTCATGGCGCAAACAAGCAAAATGCAAACCTACCAAGACGCCATAGAGGCAATGCTATACCAGTCAGTCATAATGCCGCCAGAACTCCTAAACGAAGTGGAACACTTCATCCAAACTCACAAAGGAAGAGGCTACACCACAAAAGAGGAGTTTATCCGCCAAGCAGTACGCTTCATGCTCAAATGGGAAACAAGCGATTACGAGTTTGTGGAAATCCCAAGAGAAGACTATGAAAAGCTAAACAAAGCCGTAAAAGAAATGAACACACCCTATGCCAACGCAGAAGACTTCATCTATGGACAAATACAAAACGTGTTAGAACAATATGAGCAGTGGCTAAAAGAAAAGGAGAAACAGAGGCGGAAAACATGAGCCGCCTAGTCCTAAACGCCATCCTAGCCTAAATGGGCATATGGCTAAACACAACAGAAACCCAACAACTACACAATGAACTATTAGCCTACTTCGGACTTGTAGGCGCCACCAACGAATGCCAAGCCCTAGAAAACGCATGGCAAGACCCCTACAACAAACATGAAATGGAAGAATTCATTAGGGCGTGGATAAACCGAAGACGGAGGCGAAAGGAAGAAACGACAGCGTGGGTGGTTTAGGTTACCGAGCCAACGCATTGCTTAACCATTTGAAAAACCCGGTTGAGCAGATAACCGTTAAAACCACGGTTTTAGACTTTGGCAGCACTCCAATTTTGGCAGGCGACAAAATCTATGTTAGTTTACCAAACGAAGGCGTAAGCGGGTATTACCGTGTTGAAAGCGTGGAATACCATGTGGACGCCAAAACCCAAACTTTGGAAGTAACGCTTGAGTTAGGCAAAGAGGCTCCGCTTTTGGCTGATTATCTCTACGCTTTGAAAAGCAAAACAGAGCATTTAAGCCGTTACAAGGCTTCTGTGGGGGTTTAAGGGGTTTGGGTATAACCAAAAGTTCTAGGCGAACCGTCATAGAAGTTCGCGAAGACCTACACCGTGAAATTCGAAAGTTGGCTTTGCTTAACGATTTGCGCATATATGTTTTGGCAAACGCCATAATAGAAGACTGCCTAAAGGACGAAGAGCGGGTGAAAGCCCTCATTAAAAGGTTAAAGCTTCAAGCTGGAAGCCCAGTCCACTAGCTTTTTTATTTCAGCTTTTTCCTTCTCTTCCAGTGGTAAGGCTGGTTTACGTGGGTAGCCCGCTGGCAAACCCAGAATTTGCATGGCTTCTTTTATGGCTGAAAGCTGATTATACTTTTTGACTAGCACTTCGTTGATGTGGGTTATGGCGTGTTGGAGTTCTGCAGCCTTTTGATAATCGCCCTTTTTGAAGGCTTCGTATAGGCTTACGCACAGTTTTGGGAAGGCGTTGGCTACGGCGATGACGGCGCCTTTTCCGCCAAGGGCGAGGGTTGGCAGAGCAACGTCGGCGGTTCCAGCCAAAACCGCAATCTTATCGCCTACCAAGCGGATGGTCTCAGTTATGGCGGCTGGGCTTCCGCTACTGTCTTTTACGCCTACAACATGTGAGTATTCGTTGGCTAATTCTGCGATTACTGGCGGTTCCAAGGCGTAGCCGGTGAATTTTGGAACGCTGTATAGGATTATGGGCAAGTCAACAGCCTCTAAGACCGCCTTGTAATGGGCTATTATTTCGCGGTTTGAAAGCCTAAAATAGTAGGGTGTAACCACCACGGCGGCGTCTACGCCTAAATCCGCGGCGTCTTTTGTAAGGCTTATGGTTTCCCATGTGCTAGGCGCGCCGGTTCCAGCCAAAACCGTTATGCCGCCTTTGGCTTCTTCTAGGACTGTGGCTATGATTTTTCGACGCTCTTCTTTGGCTAAATATGGGGCTTCGCCGTTACTGCCGCATGGCATAAGCCCGTTTATGCCGTTTTCAATCCAGAACCGTACGCATGTGCGCAGTGCCTCAAGGTTTATTTTGCCCTTTTCCGTGAAAGGCGTGATGTGGGGCACAATTATGCCTTCAAACTTTCGGCTTTTCATGGTTATAGTTTCGCCTCTTTTAGTTGGAAGGAGTGTTATGTTATTTTCATGTTTATAATGTTGTTTGTTTGGGTTGATGTGTAAAAGTAGATTAGGTGGTTGTGGGCATAAAATTGTTTGGTGTGGTTGGCGGTGCGAGACTTGAGTAAGCTAAAGCCTGATGAAATGGTTGGCTTGGCTGTTGGTATGAGTGATGTTTGTATTAGGGTTTGTGCTGAGGGCGTTAGAAGTCAGCGTCCAGAGGTAAGTGAAGAAGAACTTGTGGAGCTTGTTAGGGAACGCCTAATGTACGATAAAAACCTTAGAGGGAGAAGCCTAAACCTTGGATAGTTTTGAAGGGTTTTTGAGGCGGGTTGTTGAAAGTCTTAACACTTCTGGTTTGGATTACATGTTTACCGGCGCCTTGGCTGTCAGCTACTATGGTAGGGCGCGTACAACAGTAGATGTTGACATTATTGTTGCTGCTGTGGGCAGCGACTGGCGGGAAAAGCTTATTTCAGCCTTGCGGGTGGCTGGCTTGGTGGTCGAAGAGAAAAGCTTAGACGATGCTTTGAAAGGCGGCTACAACATAGCCACATTTAAGGATAGTAAATCACCCCTAACCTTGGACGTGATTCTATCGCGGCGAAAGCTTGTAAAAAAGCGGGGCAAAATATTGGGCTTACCAACATACTACCAAAAGCCGGAAGACCTTGTTTTGGCAAAACTGCGAATGATTAGGGCGACGGTGCCCCGCGAAAGAGCCGTAAAAGACGTGGAAGACGTGAAGGCTGTTTTAAAGTTTACAAAAGTGAACTTGGAAGCGGTTAAGCGGCAAGCCCGAAAAGAAGGAACCCTCCAGATTTTTGAAGACTTGGTGATGGAGTAAGTGGCGAAATGTTTAATGTTTTGTAAACGTTTTTGTTTGCGTGAAGCGTTATGACTCAAGTTCAGCTTAGACTGCCTGAAAAAGTGGTTGAGGAGATTGACCGTTGGGTTGCTGAGGGCCGCTTTAAGAGTAGAAGCGACGCTATTAAGGCTATTATAGGCCTTTATCATGAGCGGGAGAAGACCCGCGAGTTTTTCAGGATGCTTGTTAAGCGTAGTGAAGAAGCCAAGCGGCATCCAGAGAAGCTTATTCCATTAGAGGATTTATAGTTGATTTTAAGGTTTTTCTTGCATCCAAAGGCGGCTAAGGAGCTTGCTAAACTTGAAGAGAATGTAAGAAGGCGCATTGTTGAAGCACTTAAAACGTTAAAACCAGTCCAGAAATGGCGGGAAAACGGCTAAAGCTTTCGGATTTTTGGAGTTTGCGCGTTGGCGATTACAGAGCCATATACGAAATTGACAAAACTAATAGTAGAGTGATAGTTTTGTTTGTTGGGCATAGGAAAAGAATATACAATGACCTTTCAAAAATGTTCTGATGTGGTAAACATCAGAATCATGTAAAGACCAAAGAGTGTAGCAGTAATTTTTTTAATATCTTTATATTTAATTGCGAGGTCAAAGGTATGCGGATAAGTCTTCTCCTTCTACAACCACGCATTTCTTTGACTTATTCTGAATTATCAAGATATCATCAGTTTTCAGATCGATCATTAGATCACAATAAACTTCATGGAGTTCATGAATCAAATTTTCTAATTCATCATCCGGTAAGACTAGAAAATTGGAAAATCCGATTTTTTACACATTTCCCTTTCGATTGGATATCCATGAGAAACAAATTTTTCTGTTAAGTAATGAATGCTATCTTCTCTAGCTGAAGGGTCTGCTATCTTTTTTTCTAGGGCTTCTTGGAGATATTGTTTTGACGCATTTTGTGCGTCTCGATAAGCCCCTAGTAAAAGTGGTGGTATTTTGTCCGCCATCGACAATTTAACAAGCGGGTCTTTGGTTTCTTCAATAAAAGCGACGGCTTCTTTTATTGAATGAGCAGGAATCCATACTTTTGAGGCTGGATCTTGAACAATTGGATCGAGAGGACCAAGTTCACCAGATTTACACATGATAAGCTCATCAGCATGCAATGCTATTAATGTAGCAGCACTTTTTGCGTAAAAGGAACCATTACACTTAATTTATTACAATGGCTCCTTAGAATATTTACTATTTTTGCCGTAACATCTATATTTCCACCGCCGGATTCTAGTAAAATATCTAATTTTTCAATCTTTCCCATTTTTCGTAGAAGTTTATTAAGGCGATAGGCAACAGGAGTGGTTATTTCACATACGCAAAAAGCCACATAACCCACCAACAGGCCACAGAACCCCACGGTCCCCTAAAAAAGGAAATCCTACAAAAAATAAAACGCCAACTAGAAGGCGACCAGTGGCGATGGCAACGCGAAATGCAAGCAGAATGGGCAGAAGACCAAAACACATGGCTCTCCCAAGCCCTAATAACAAGCTGCATAGACCCCGCCCTAGAATACGCAAGCTTCAACGAAACCATCCAAGGCGAACTCTACGCAGGACTAGACCTGGGCAAACACCAAGACCCCACCGTCCTAACCATCATCAAAAAGGAAGAAAACACGCTTAAACTCATCCACCTCCACCGCTTCCCACTAAAAACACCATACGCCACAGTAATAGGCTACGTGAAAACCCTATGCGGAAGATGGCAAACCATCCACAAAATCCTCGTAGACATGACAAGCATAGGCGAATACATCGTCGAAGACATGCAAAACATAGGCATACAAGCGGCTGAAGGCGTAAAATTCACTCAAGAAACCAAAGAGCAAATCGCCAACTGGCTAAAACAATACATGACAGAAAACGCCTAAAAATCCCCTACGACCCAGAACTCATAGCAGAACTAAACATAGAACGCTACCAACTAACAAAAGAAGGCAAAATCCGCCTAACCCACCCAGAAGGAACCCACGACGACCGCTTCTGGAGCCTCGCCCTAGCCACATACGCCACAAGAACCCAAACCCCACAACCAAACCTATGGGTAATAACAAAATGAAAAGACAAGAACTTTTCCACATACTCCAAACAAAACGAAGATTCGACAAACAAACAGGCAAATTCACAATCAACATAGCCTACAAAACTGCACCGCCCAAACCCACAAACCGCACAATTTCAGATATTCGGTGCACAGCACAATCCGTTTTATCCAAAAAAGTTTCGAAACCTTCAGCTTCTCTTCCAAAACTTTCTTCGCTTCTCCGTCTGGGTCGAAGACTATTTTGCTTTTGAAAACTCCCATCGGTTGGCTTAATTCCATGTTTGTTTTTTGAAATCTTCAATGGAGTGAATTTCAAAGTCTATTTCAATGTTTGAAAGGCGTTCTTTATACAACCAAAGTTTAACAAGCTTCTTCCTCAAATTTTCATTTTTCCTTTTTAGAAGTACCACAATATCTATGTCTGAAAATTCATCCGCGAAACCCCTAACCAATCCGCCGATAAAAATTATTCCTGCCACTTCGTTGTGGACGGCTATTTTTGAGGCAAGTTCTTCTGCAGCTCGTCTGAACCGTGCTATACGATTTCTTCCCTTGAGCTTTGCATTCATTTCTAAAACCATTCAATAATGTGAAGGCAGCAATTTAGCTGTTTCCTCCATGTAAATTCGCTAATCATCGATTGTTTAGTTTCTGTTCGGATTTCTAATTCATAAAGCCTTTTTGAATCGCAGCTTAATTTAGCATGACTGAGGCGTGGTGCTCCATATTTGAAGGTGGAGTCCGCAATATTAGTGGCTGTTTCAGTTTGCATTTTCCTAGCCTTCTACTTTTCACTTTTATCTTTCCAAGCTATTGACGACACGTTGAAAAGACAGTTTGTAACCCTCGCTGCACTATCCCTTCTGACGGGACTCATCGTATTTGGCTGCCTCGTCATTTACCTAGGAATAAGAAAGGTTTTTGTGGAAGCCAAGTTAAGCAACATCCAAGAATCCTCAAGAACTAAACAGAGGCAACATTACATCAGCGACGAAGCAAGTTAAATACAAAATTTTAGAAAACGAAATTATTCTAGGCGTAGCAATTTAATGGTTTAGTAAATTTAGGGATTTTAAAATGGCTGAAATAGAAATAAAAACTTTGTTGAAGAAGATATTCGAAAGTTAAAAGAATTGAAGAAACTTTGCGACGTGTAGCTGGGTTGGGAGCCTCCGCAAGAATATTTAGACGAGTGGGTTAAGGTTGTTCTTGGAATAAGCCGCCACGACCCAAACCTGGTTAAAAACAGCATTAGTCAACTAGCTACTTAATGATAAAGAGGCTTTAGGTGGGCAGTAACCAAGGCGCCAGAAACTTTGCCAAAACCAGAATTAGGAAGGAGAAAAGCGGCACAGTGATGTTGTCGTCTATGGGGTTTGACTCGAAATGCTCTATAAGAGAAGCTGCAGTCCCAGCGGCTGCACCGGCTATGCCTAAAACCGCAACTCCCATTGGTATTGAAAAGGAAGCCATTGCAAGGTTACCCCACCAAGACTTAGTCCTCCTCCTGTAAAGCATGTTCCTAACGATTCCCGTTACGGCGTCTCCAACGGACATGAAAATCACCGGCAAAACTCCAAACCAGAAGTTTCCATCGGAAACAATCCAGCCCAACGTAATTATGACGCCCCACATAACACAGAAAGAAACCTCATAAGCGTTTTCCTCCGTCTGAAACCAGTACATGAGCTTCCCTCTTTTATGGGGTATGTAGAGGAAAACCGCCAAAACAAAAGCCATAGCAAAGGGGAAAATAGGTGTTCCAAAAATGTATGGCACAAGCAAAGCAACCAAACCACCAGTCAAAATGTGGATAATCTTTCTATTATAATAGACTGCAACGTTGTGCCCCACACCGTTTCTGGCCATATACCCATAAAGCTTCCTTGTCAAAACCTCTGCCACAAAAATAACCCAGAGAAAAAGCAATGCAGTTGCCGTCGCTTCTTCAACAGATACAATGCCCAACATATGTGTGCACAAACAAGATAATTATAGAAACTAATGCTTAAGCTTTTGCAAATTTATTGCAAATGGGCCGGGCCGTATGCAATTAAAAAATTAAGTGAATCCTACACTATAACTT
>FMJZ01023022.1_pt1 | contig 13769 bp, 11 predicted proteins | sample 1987881 | NCBI WGS metagenome assembly FMJZ01 (sample SAMEA4378227, study PRJEB15110) | soil metagenome | biome: soil; feature: Field; material: Soil | place: India | collected 2015-03-11 | depth 0 m | reverse complement strand
AACCCCCAGCCCCTTCCCTGCGAGGGAAGGGGAGCCAGATCCCTCCTCGCCTGTGGAGAGGTCGGGTGGGGGCTGTCCTGTTTCTCAGCGGGCAACCACAAGGGAGTGCCCCTACAAAAACGCCTCATACGGTGATACACCTCTCCCCGCGTCGGGGAGAGGTAGGGAGAGGGGTCGGCTCACCAGGAAGTTCGCCCTCCGGAGGAATGGAGCAGGGCGCTGTACGGAAAGAGAAGGGATAGCATATTTTTTCGTTCTGCCGGGCAAAAAGGACCCCGATAATAACCTTCCTCATCTGTTCAGAATAGCATCCACCAGCTTCTCCCCGCCATAGCGAACGACGTCTGTGCAGGGCAAGCCTGTTTCCCGCTCTACCTGCTCGATAGCCCGTCGTGCCTCTTCGTCGCTCAGGTGTGCGGTGTTGAGGGCGATTCCCACCACCGGCGCAGGGGCAAATGCACCTCCTGCCTCTGCCACCATCTCATACAGCCGTATCACGTCAGGAATGGGCGGGATGGGCACGTGTGGATAGCTGCGGATGTGCGTTTGCCCAGCGCGGTGCACCAGGATCAGATGGGTGGGCTGAGAGCCTCGAATCAGGGGCAGAGTGGCTGTGGACGCAGGGTTGAGCAGGGAACCCTGTCCCTCAATGTGCAGAATATCATGGTCGCGTCCATATCGCATGACCACCTGTTCCACCGCTCCGGCTGCGAAGTCCACCCGGATGGCGTCCAGCGGCACCCCGTCGCCAGCAATCATGATGCCCGTCTGCCCAGAGGCAATGAACGCCGACCTCATACCTCGGCGCAGGCAGGCACGGTGCAATTCAATACTGGTGGACATCTTGCCGATTGCCATATCCGTGCCTACCGTCAGCACGCGCAGGCAGGGGAGCTCGCGCGCGGCGCCGCTACCCAGTGTTAACCCGGGCGGTTCCTGCCGAATGTCCCAGATCCACTGTCCCTCGCGCAGGAGGGGCTTGAGGTCGGGATGGTTCGCCATCGGAGTATGCAAGCCGTTCACCACGCACAGACCGTGCGCAACTGCCTCTTTGACCTCCTGCCACCACGCATCTGGCAAGGCTCCACCTGGCGGTGCAATGCCTGTCACCAGCACCTGCGGATGATACTGCAAAGCTTCGCGCAGGGAAGCCACGATGGGCACGTCGCGGGGAATACCTGTTAACTGGGGGATGGAGCCGCCTGCACACTCGGCGTCGATGACAGCAACAATCTGCGCGTCGCTGTAGCGAAGGAGCGACAGCCCCGTCTTACCGTAAGCGCCGCGGATGCCTCCATGCTGAAGGATAGCAACACGGTGCTCAGGCAGTATCCTCACGACGGTGCACCCCCAGTCCGGGTTCGTCGCCTGGCAGGACTCGTCCGTCAAGCCACTGCGCGCCTACGAACGGGTCATCCAGCAGGTTCAGATGGCTGTCTAGGTCCAGGTGGTCTGCCAGCGGTGACAGGTGCGCGGCGGCGGTGATTGCCAGACTGCTATCCGAGTAGCACCCGAACATCACCTGCAATCCACAGGCGCGAGCCGTATGCACGATACGTATTGCCTCGCTCAGTCCGCCGCACTTCATCAGCTTCAGGTTCACGCCGTGAACGCGGTCGGCAAGTTTCACCACGTCCGCGCTGGTAAAGCAGCTCTCGTCTACAAAGATGGGCAGGGGCGACTGCCGAGAGATCTCTGGTAAAGCCTCTTCCATGCCTCTGGGTAACGGCTGTTCCACATATTCCACGCCGCGCTCCGCCAGCCACCGACACATCGTGATGGCATCGGCAACTCCCCAGCCGCCGTTGGCGTCCACGCGCAGGGTCACCCCCGCGGGGGCTTCATCCTGAACAGCGGTGAACATCGCTTTGTCCGCTTCAATACCTTCAGGACTACCGAGCTTTATCTTCAGGGCGCGTGCTCCCGTCAATGCCAGCCAGTCGCGCACTCGCTGCCGGGCGATCTCGGGCGGGTTGATGCCGATGGTCACTGTGGTCGGTACGATGCTCTCACGCTCCAGTCCCCACAGCTTCCAAAGCGGCAGTCCGGTGCGTTTGCCCAGCCAGTCGTGCAGGGCGACGTCTACCGCCGCGCGGATGGCAGAGGGCATCTGGTGTTCCTTCAGCAGGTGTTCTATGCGATGACGTTGTGAGGGATGCAACGGTTCCAGCAGAGCCTCTACCTGCCGGGCGGCTTCCAGCAGGCTCTCGGTGCTTTCCCGGTACGTGCCGATAGAGAACGGCGAGGCTTCTCCCCAGCCTTCGATGCCGTCCGCCTCGATGCGCAACCACAGGTTGGTGGTCTGGGCGGTGGTGCCGCGGCTGATGGTCAGCGGAAACCGTTTGTTGACCGTGAACGTTTCGTACTGCACGCGCATAGCAGGGTTATCTTCACCATTGGGGCGTTGACATCCTGCCGCCTTCTGGGGGAAATCCCCCAGCGTCACAGAGGAACCCGCCCTGCCGAACACGAAAAAATCAGATGTCTCAAAACACACACGAAGAGGTGAGAGAGATGCGCAAGGTCAAAGCGGCGATTATCGGCACGGGCTTTATCGGTCCTGCCCATGTGGAAGCTGCCCGACGACTGGGCTTTGTGGATGTGGTGGCGCTGTGCGAGAAGGATGAAGAGACTGCTAAAGCCAAAGCGGCACAGCTGAACATCGACCGCGTGTACTGGAACGTGGACGACCTGCTCAACGATAAGGAGATTGAGGTTGTCCACAACTGCACGCCCAACAATCTGCACTTCGAGGTCAACCGCAAGATTATCGAGGCGGGCAAACACGTCATCTCCGAGAAACCGCTGGCGATGAACTCTGAGGAATCGCGGCAGCTGGTGGAGATGGCGAAAAAGGCGGGCGTGGTACACGCCATCAACTTCATCTACCGCTACTATCCGCTGGTGCGACATGCCCGCTCGATGGTTCAGCGCGGCGACGTGGGCGAAATCTACCACGCTAACGGCTCGTACACGCAGGACTGGCTGTATCTGCCCACCGACTGGAACTGGCGGCTCGTGCCCGAACTCAGCGGCGAGTCGCGAGCGGTCGCCGATGTCGGCTCGCACTGGTGCGACTGTGTGCAGTACGTCAGCGGGCTGAAGATTAAGCGGGTCTATGCTCACCTGCACACCATTCATAAGACGCGCATGAAGCCCAAGAAGGAGCTGGAGACCTACGCGGGCAAGGTGCTTCAGCCCGAAGACTATGAGCCGGTGCCTATCAACACCGAAGACTACGCCACCGTGATGTTTGAGTTTGAGAACGGCGCGGTTGGCTCGTTCACCGTGTCGCAGTGCTTTGCCGGGCGCAAGAACCGCATGTTCTACGAGCTGTCCGGCAGTAAGTGCTCGCTGGTGTGGGACCAGGAGCGCCCCGATGAGCTGTGGGTGGGCTATCGCGAGAAGCCAAACGAAATCGTGATGCGCGACCCGTCGCTGTTGACGCCTGAGGCACGCCCGTTTGCCCACTATCCGGGCGGGCATCCCGAGGGCTATCCCGATGGGCTGAAGAACTTCCTGTGGCGCGTGTACTCGGCGGTGGCTGCCGGCGAGGAGTGGGACTTCAGCACCTTTGAAGACGGTCATGTGGAGATGTGCATCGTAGACGCCGTGCTGAAGAGCCACCGCACCAAGCAATGGGTGGAAGTCACTTACTGAGAAACGGTCTGGTCAGCCCCTCTGCCCTCACCGGGAGAGGGGCTTTCTCTCATGGAGGCGTGTCAGTATGCTCAGCCGCAGAGATTTCCTGAAAGGAGCAGGCGCCATGGCATTTGGCAGTGTGATAACCGCGCAGGCTTCAGCCCAGGTTGAGGCGCAATCCTCCTCCCCATCGCGTCCAAACGTGCTTATCTTCTTCACCGACCAGCAGCGCTGGGATACCGTCGGCGCGTATGGCAGTCCCATGGGGCTGACGCCGACGCTGGACGCTATGGCACGACGTGGCACGCTGTTCGGCAACGCGGTGACCACACAGCCAGTATGTGCTCCCGCGCGTGCTTGTCTGTGGACGGGCATGTATCAGAACCGGCATGGTGTCTGGTGCAATGGGCTGGGGCTTTCCCCGGAGATACCGACGATTGCCCATGCCTTCAAAGGGGCAGGCTACACCGTCGGCTACATCGGCAAATGGCATCTTGCAAGCCACTCGAAGCCCGAGCAGTTCGGCGCAGTGCCAAAAGAGGCACGGGGCGGTTTCGAAGACTTCTGGGAAGCCTCCAACGTGCTGGAACACACCTCTCATCCCTATGAGGGAGCGCTGTACGACAGCGAAGGAAAGCCCATTCGCTTCGAGGGCATCTACCGCACCGATTTCCTGACCCAGCGGGCGGTGCGCTTCCTGAAGGAGGTCGGTAAGGACCCGTTCCTGCTTGCCATCTCGTATCTGGAGCCTCACCACCAGAACGACATGAACCGCTATGTAGCGCCCGAAGGCTATGCTAAACGATACGCCAACCCCTTCGTCCCCGAGGATTTGCGCCCATTTCCCGGCGACTGGTATAGCGAACTGCCCGACTATTACGGCTGTATCGCCCGACTGGACGAGAACCTGGCGACCATCCTGCAGACGCTGGCGGAGACAGGCAAGCTGGAGAACACCATCGTGGTATTTGTCAGCGACCACGGGTGCCACTTCCGTACGCGCAACGCCGAATACAAGCGCAGTCCCCACGAAAGCTCCATCCATATCCCGCTGGTGATAGCGGGACCGGGCTTTAACCGTTCCCTGGTAATTCCCGAAGTGGTCAGCCTGGCGGATGTGACGCCGACTCTTCTGGACGCGGTAGGGCTACCCATACCGCCGCAAGTGCAGGGACACAGTCTCTTGCCCCTGTTAGATCGCCGCGTGGACACCTGGCGCAACGAGGCGTTCATACAGATTAGTGAGTCGATGGTGGCACGCGCCCTGCGCACCGAACGTTACACCTATTGCGCCGTCGCTACAGACCGAAACGGTGCCACCGACCCCAACAGTGACCACTACACCGATTGGTATCTGTATGACCTTTATGTCGACCCGAAACAGCTGGTAAACCTCGTGGCTAGAAGACCGTATGAGGCGGTAGCGAAGGAGCTGCGCGAGCGGCTGAGGGCACGCATCGCGGAGGTAGAGGGCATAGAGGTGCGGATAGAACCGGCAAGATTTTACGTGTGAGGGGAACCCGATGAGACGCCCGAACTTTTTGTGGATAACCTGCGAGGATATGAGCATGAGCCTGCGTTGCTTCGGTGACGAGTATGCCGTCACCCCGAACCTTGACAGATTGGCAGAACAGGGCGTGCGCTTCACCAATGTGTTTACTCACGCACCTGTATGTGCTCCCTCCCGTTCTGGCGTCATCACAGGGATGTATCCGACCAGCATTGGCTCCCACAACATGCGTTGCGAGGCGGTTCCTCCGTCGTTTGTGCGCTGTTTCACGGAGTACCTGCGTGCAGTGGGCTACTACTGCACCAATAACAGCAAGACAGACTACAACTTTCGCCAGCATCCCTCGGTGCATCTGGCGCAGGATGCTCCGTTTACCGCGTGGGACGAAAGCAGTGTCCGGGCGCACTGGCGAAACCGTCCTCCTGACACACCGTTTTTCGCCGTATTCAACATCCTCACCACGCATGAAAGCCAGTTGCGCAGTACCGACCCCGAGCTGTTGAAAGAGATCGGTCAACTGCCCGCGAATTTCCGCCACGACCCAGCAAAGGCAACTCTGCCTCCTTACTATCCCGACACCCCTGCTGTCCGTCGTGACTGGGCACAGCACTATGACACGGTGACACTGATGGACAAACGCGCAGGGGAAATCCTGCGCCAGCTGGAAGAGGACGGCCTGGCAGAGGATACCATTGTGTGGTTCTGGTCGGATCACGGTGTGGGTTTGCCCCGCGCCAAAAGATGGGTCTACGACAGCGGTATTCACGTGCCGCTTATTATCCGCGTGCCGGACAGGTTTGCCGAGTGGGCTATGCCGGATGCACCCGAGCGGCTGCGACCGGGCACAATCAACGACGACCTTATCGCCTTCGTGGACTTCGCGCCGACCATTCTTTCGCTGGCTGGTATCCGCCCCCCGCGGCATATGCAGGGGCAGGCTTTCATGGGGCGTTACCGACTTCCCCCTCGTCAGTATGTGTATGCCGCTCGCGACCGGATGGATGAGACCTATGACATCATTCGTGCCGTGCGCGACAAGCGGTTCAAATATATCCGCAACTTCATGCCTCATCTGCCGTACGCGCAGGAGGTGGATTATGCCGAGCTGACGCCCACGCTTCAGGAGATGCGACGGCTCCATGCCGAGGGCAAACTGGACCCCGTGCAATCGCTCTGCTTCTTGCCCCGCAAACCCGTCGAGGAGCTGTACGACACCCAATCTGACTCGCATGAAGTGCATAATCTGGCAGATGACCCGCGCTACCGGGATGTTCTGGAACGGATGCGCAGGCAGCTCCTTCGCTGGATGGAGGAGACCGGTGATGTGGGCTTGATACCTGAACCTGAACTCGACGTGATGATGCGCCCGGACGATGTTTCCTTCCAAACAGCACCACCCGCCGTGTCTGTGTGGGAGCAGGGCGAAGGGCGTTTCGTGGTTGACCTGCGAAGCCAAACAGACGGTGCATCGGTTGCCTATCGCGTGGGGAAGAGCCGATGGAAACTCTGGACCAAACCGATTCTGCTGGAACAAGGGGAGGTTCTGACGGCAAAAGCGTGCCGACTGGGATGCCCGGACAGCGAAGAGATTACCTACCGTGTCGGAGACCCTCCGCCAGTATCACCCAAACCTGAGCGACAGCTCCCCGACTGGCACCAGCACATCAAGCGCAGTGGTCTGGTAAAGCGCCTGCTGGCGATAAAGTCGCTGGACGGCAAGCAGGGCACGGAAGTACTTCCTCAGTATATGAAGGCGCTTCGCGACCGACAATGCGCCGTACGCTACTGGGCGGTTGTAGGCTTGCACAACAGTTGTCGGAGCGGGGCTGAACGAGAGCGCGTTTTACCCTTAGTACGGCGATTGCTGACGGACCCCTGTCCCTCAGTGAAGGTCGCGGCAATTCACCTGCTCTACGATTGGGGCGAGACCGATATGGTCGAACAGCCGCTACTTCCTCTGCTGGAACATCCGAGCGAGCATGTGCGTCTGTTTGCGCTGAACATGTTGCGCCATTGCCGGGGGCTGGCACGCGACCTCCAGCCTGTTCTTCGTAAGGCTTTAGAAGACCCCAGCGAGGATGTGCGCAAATCTGCCCAGACTCTGTTGAGGCATTTGGGAGATTCAGTTGGTCCGAGGTGATGCTTGAGGTCGCAAGATGACAGGGGTGAAGAATTCGTCGGGGACGTTCGGGAGCCTGTTGTTTTCCCATCCCTGCGAAGGGCGCGTGGTTGGTGCTGTCGGTGGCGTGTTGCCAACATGTTGCCCGCGTGATACAATACACTCGCATCCTGTAAACCCCACGGAGGCAGCTGATGAACGAGAAGGAAGCACGTGAGATTTGTGAGAAAGCGATTGCCTTCAGCGAGGCAGAGCATGTGCAGGTGAACCTGACAGGCGTACGAGAAGCCTGCACACGCTACGCCAACAATGAGATTACTCAGAACGTGGCAAAAGCGCAGACGACCCTGCGTGTGTTGTGCGCCTTCGGGAACAGAGTCGGACGGTGCATCACCAACCGACTGGATACGGAAGCCATTCGCGATGCCGTGAAACGTGCAGAGGAGATGGCGCGTGTTGCCCAGCCCGACACCGAGTTCCTCCCACCCCCCGAACCGACGACCTATCGCCCCATCTCAGCATACGCTGAACCCACCGCCCATGCCACGCCCGACGACCGTGCGCGTGTGGTGCGTGCGGTGATTGAAGAGGCGAATGCGCGGGGGCTGAAAACAGCAGGCAGTTTCGCTACGAGCGCGGCGGTGACGGCAGTGGCAAACAACAGGGGACTGTTCGGTTACCACACTGCCACGCGGGCATCGTTGGTCTGCACCATGATGGCGGAGGATGGCAGTGGCTGGGCAGAGCAGACACACGAGGATATCGGCTGTATCTCGCCGGAGGCAGTCGCTCGGCGGGCAGCGGACAAGGCGGAGGCGGCACGCCATCCGCAGGAGGTTTCGCCCGGCGACTACACGGTGGTGCTGGAGCCTGCCGCTCTCGCCGAACTGCTGGCTTATATGGCATGGAGCATGGATGCCAAGGCGGCGGACGAGGGACGCTCCGCCTTCGCCGGGAAAGAAGGAACCGCCATCGGCAACGAGAAGGCGACGTTGCAATCCCTGCCCGCGCATCCCGAGTGTCCGGCGGAGCCTTTCTTCGAGGACGGAATGCCAAAGCCGGATGTGACGTGGATAGAGCAGGGCATATTGAAAACCCTTGCCTACAGCCGCTACTGGGCGCAGAAGCAGGGCAAAACCTTTACCGGGTCCCCGTCCAACCTTATCCTGCAGGGGGGGAGCCACTCTTTGCAGGATCTGATTGCGCAGGTGGAGGATGGACTGCTGATTACCCGTTTCTGGTACATCCGTTTCGTTGACCCAATGCAGTTGCTGTTGACGGGCATGACGCGCGACGGCGTCTATCGCATCCAGGGTGGCAGGGTCACCCATGCCGTCAAAAACCTGCGCTTCAACGAAAGCCCGCTGGTGGTGCTCCAGAACGTGCGATTGCTGGGGATACCACAGAGGGTGGAAGGCAACATGCTGGTGCCGCCCGCAGTGGTGGATGGGTTCACCTTCACCAGCACGACCACCTTCTGAGCGGGCACAGAAGGAGAAGCCTGTTGCGTAACGAAACATGTAACGCATATTGAAACCGAGGAGGAACCATGACCAGAATCTGGCTGACCGGTATACTGATCCTTTCACTTGGTGTGATGGCACTCGGCGGGGCATGGGCACAGGCGAAGCCCCCGGCGCAGAAGCCCGCTGCTCCGGCGAAGAGCGCACCTAAAACATCTGCGACCGCAAAGCCTGCCACGCCTTCCGCGCAAAACGTGGTGGGCCGGGTAGGAAATGCCGTGATTACCCGCGACGAGATGCTCAAGACTCTGGAAGCGTGGTATGGTCCGCAGGTTGTGGAGGACCTTATCTCGCTGAAGATTGTGGAGCAGGAGGCGAAGAAGTACGGGATAACCGCCACGCAGGCGGAGATTAACCAGCGGTACAACGAGGCGATAGATGGGATGCGGGCGCGCGTGCCGCCCGGTGCGGACGTGTACGTGGAGCTGGCGAAGCAGGGGTGGACGCGGCCGCACATGGAGGCGGTGCTGAAGCGGGCACTACTGCTGGAGAAGCTGGTGGCGCGCACGGTACGCGACACGGACTTCATCCACGCGCGCCATATCCTGATACAGCCTCAAATGCCTGCCATTACGCCTGACCAGAACGTCAGCGCAGAAGAACGGCAGAAGATGTTCGCCGAGGCGCGGGCAAAAGCGGAGGAGGACGCCAAAGCCAAAGCGCAAAAGGTGTACGAGGAGCTGAAAGCAGGCAAAGACTTCGCAGAGGCGGCGAAGGAGTACTCCGACGACCGTTCGAACAAAGACAGGGGCGGCGACCTGGGTCCGTTTGCCCGCGGCATGATGGTGAAGGAGTTCGAGGACGCGGCGTTTGCGCTCAAGCCGGGTGAAATCAGCGAGCCGGTAAAAACCGTCTACGGCTGGCACATTATCAAGGTAGAGAAGCTGGGCAAGGACATCCCGGCGGTGGACAAGGCGCGCCTGACCCAGACCATCGTGCGCCAGAAGATGGGTGAGTACTACCAGAACCTGTTGCGGCAGGCTAATAAGCAAAACCTGCTTCTGCCGAAGTCTTCGGAAACGGCAGGGGGAACCCGGGCGCCGGGAGCGGGAGCACCAGTACCGCCGCCACCGCCTCCAAGTCGATAGGCTAAACGAGAAAAGGCTGTGCGGTCTGGTGTGGGCTGTCGGCAGTGTGTTTGTCAACGTGAGCGTAGCGAAGGGTCTCAACTACGAGATGCTTCGCTATCGCTCAGCATGACAGGAAAAAACGGGATGCTTCACTGACGCTCAGCCTGACAGGAGGGAGCGTCGGCACGACAGCGAGGCTGGCACACAGATTGGCAGAAAAATCTGAACACCCGTGAGGAGGAGGGAGAAGCATGAGCAAACGCAAAATCAATGTGGCATTGATTGGCTACCAGTTCATGGGCAAAGCGCACAGCAACGCCTACCGGCAGGTCGCCCGTTTCTTTGATGACCTGGAGGTTGAGCCGGTACTGAAGGTCATCTGCGGGCGCAACGAGGAGAACGTGCGCAAAGCCGCGCAGAAGTATGGCTGGGAAGAGTACGATACCTCGTGGGAGCGTGTGGTAGAGCGCAAGGACATTGACCTCGTGGATGTGTCCGTTCCGGGCAATATGCACGCGCCCATCGCCATTGCTGCTGCGAACGCAGGCAAGATGGTGCTTTGCGAGAAGCCGCTGGCGAACACCCTGGCGGAAGCGCGGCAGATGTACGAGGCGGTGCAGAAGAACAACGTGCCCAACGCGCTGTGCCATAACTATCGGTTCGCTCCCGCCGTGCAACTTGCCAAACAGCTCATTGACGAGGGGCGTATCGGCAAGATTTACCACTTCCGCGGAACCTACCTGCAGGACTGGATAGTCGACCCCAACTTCCCGCTGGTGTGGCGACTGCAGAAGGACGTGGCAGGTTCGGGAGCACATGGCGACCTCAACGCGCACCTCATTGACATGGCGCGCTTCCTGGTGGGCGAAATCGCCGAGGTATCGGGGATGATGGAGACCTTCATCAAACAGCGCCCGAAGCTCGCCGCGTCTGATGACCGTCTGGGAGGCGTTGCCAGCTCGGAGATGGGCGAGGTAACCGTGGATGATGCCGCGCTGTTCCTGGTGCGATTTGAAAACGGCGCCATCGGCAGTATCGAAGCCACCCGCTTCGCGCTGGGACGCAAAAACTACAACCGCTTCGAGATTAACGGAAGCAAGGGAAGCCTCGTGTTCAACATGGAGCGCATGAACGAACTGGAGGTGTACTTCCAGGATGACCCACCGCATGTACGGGGCTTCCGGGTGGTGCAAGCCAGCGATAGCATGCATCCGTTTATGAGTGCGTGGTGGCCCGTTGGGCACATCATCGGCTATGAGCACACCTTCATCAACCTGGTCTACTCCATGCTGAAGGCTTTCGACAAAGGGGAGGTGTTCAAGCCGAACTTCGAGGACGGTGTGCGCAACCAGGCAGTGCTGGAGGCGGTGGACATCTCCAGCCAACAGAAGCGCTGGGTGAGCATCTCTGAGCTGTAGGAGAGAACCAGACGATGAAAAGGAGCCTCTCCCCGCCGTGGGGAGAGGCGTTTCTATCTTCTGAGCGTGGCGTAAAAACTGTGCGCTCGAAGCAGGATACTTCGCCACCTCAGCAGAAATGAAACCTAACTTTACAGATGAAGGGGGGCGATTCCCATGGCGACCGTTGTGGTCAGCGTGGACTGCGCGGCGGCGACCGAAGGCAAGTGCTACACCCCTGAGCTGGTTCGCGTCGCCGAAGAGTTCCACGTGCCAATGACCTGGCTGATCACCGTTTCCGCAAGCGACCCTATGAGCAATGTGATGCTGTACCACGCTGAGTATCTGCACCGTATTCCTTCATGGCATGAAATCGGTCTGCGTGTTCACTTCCAGAGCAACGGCAGCTTCATCACCGACGAGCGCGAGCGCGGTGCGCTAATCCAGGAGGGCAAAGACCTTCTCAAACAGTGTCATGTCAAACCCACTGCCTTCCGCGCGGCAGAGCACGCTCTGCGAGCTTCAGACCTGCCTTATCTGGAGGACATCGGTATCGTGGTAGACGCCTCCGCAGTGCCCGGTCTGGTGATGGAAGGAAAAGCGGACTGGAATGGTATCCCTACACAACCGTACCACCCGGCATATGGCGACCTGAAAACGCAGGGCAACGCGCGACTGCTGCTGGTACCGCTGGTGGCGCACGATGGACAGGCGGTTTATCTGGATACAGAGTGGCAGGTTTTGCAGTCCGCTCTGGAACGCTATCTTCAGGGAGGAGAGGTTATCCATCTCCCTGCACGGGACTGGGCGAACGGGGTAGCGAACTGGCGAAACTGCGTTCAGCTTTTGCGGGAGCGTGGCTGTCGCTTCGTGACGCTCTCGCAGCTGGCTTCGGAATGGGGCAGGTAGAGCAGTCAGTGGGAGGCTACCACGCGATGTGAAAACCACCTTCCATACCGCTGGCATCCTCCCACCGAACGGATACATGGTCTACTCGTGCAGCAGGCGGACCCTGCTTGAGGAGGGCGAGCAGTTGCTCAAGCGACTTTTCGTCGCCCTCTGCTACCACTTCCACCTGACCAGATGGCAGGTTCCTTACCGTGCCAGACAACCCCAGCGCACGAGCATATCGGAGTACAAAGGCACGGTAGCCGACGTTCTGTACCCGCCCCGAGACGATAGCGAGCATCCTTTTGCGCATAGCTGTTACGTAATCCCGAAGGTGGATTGCGCCTCGATGACCTCCTTTGCCACCACGAGGCGTATCGGTTCATATTGTTCTTCGGGAATGGCGAGAAACTCCTTCACGCCCGGCTCTATTTCATGCTGGATGCCCGGAACCAGCACGCCAATCTCTGCCTGATTGACCAGACAGTTCGCGGCATGCACCAGGGCGGCTATCTCGCAGTATTCCCCCTTAACTCTGTCGGGATGATGGTGATAGGCAATGCCCACACGGATGGCTTCAGGCAGGTTCCACTTCTGCGCGGCATACTCTCCCAGCTCCACGTGCGTGGTTCCAAGCGTCTTCGTCTCCAGGTTCAGCAGGTCTTCTACCGTGCCTAACGTCATCTCCGCACTGCGGGCGATGAAGACATCCATCTCTTCCGGCAGGAACTGGTCGGCTATCAGTTTGCCGATATCATGCAGTAAGCCCGCCAGGAAAATCTCCTCATCCCACTTGGAGCGTTTCAGCCGCGCAAGCACCCGTCCTGCAATTGCCGTCGCCAGCGAGTGCCTCCAGTACTCCTGCCGATTGAAGCGCGACCTGCGCTGGCGGGCGTGTACCATCGCATGGAAGGAGAGGGACATCACGATGGTGCGAATGGTGTTCATGCCGAGCATCGCAATCGCGCGGCTGATGGTGGTAATCCTGCCGTTACCGCCGTAGTAGGCAGAGTTCGCCATGCGCAACACCTTCGAGGCGAGCGCAGCATCCTGGACAATCACCCGCTCGAAGTCGCGCGTGGACGCCTTGGGGTTGTCCACCAGCCGGATGACCTGCACGGTCACATGAGGCAACGGTGGCAATCCGACTGAACGTGATAGTTTTATGCCAAGAGCATCCCTGTCGTTCACATTCCCTATTATCGGCAGTCAGGAGAGGAAGTCAGAGGGGGATTTGCTGAGGAAAACCACGGTTTGGGCTCATCGGTTGGGTGCCCCCTTAAGAGTTTTGGTGAGGTAATACCCGACCGATGAGCCACCACCTCAAAAATGTCGTGGTCTAAGCCCACAAGGAGAGGACAAGACGGCTCGGCGGGAGCCTCGCCCTTCAGGGACGCCTGCCGATTTGGAGGGCGAACCTCCTGGTGAGTCATGTGTAGGAGCAATCCTCTGTGGTTGCCCGCTGAGAAGCAGGACAGCCCCTCCTAACATCCCCGCAGGCGAGGAGGGGCTCTCGACAGCCGCCTCACAGGTTGGGAGTTTGTCCCCCTGCTTGCGGGGAGACGACAGGGGGCTGAAACTGTCCCCCTGCTTGCGGGGGGACAACAGGGGGGCTGACAA